>ERZ1048068.2291-NODE-2291-length-13648-cov-4.679909_pt1 | contig 13648 bp, 6 predicted proteins | sample MGYA00383098_ERZ1048068 | MGnify/ENA primary metagenome ERZ1048068 (study PRJEB29581, sample SAMEA5548368) | metagenome | biome: marine; feature: coastal; material: water | depth 1 m | study: Short-term variability in the microbial, nano- and picoplankton... | reverse complement strand
ATTAAATCGTACATCTTTTGTCTCACTTGGTAATAGTCATACCGTTACAGTTAAAAATATTATAAAGGGTAATGAGTACACGATTCATACTCTAGGTACAGTTCGTAATGATGACTGGGAATTACTCACAGGTGTAAGAAACAGCGACAACTTTGTTGTAGGATATAAGTTCATTGCAAAAGCCAACGGTGCAGATATATTATTTGGTGACACAGCAAGGGTCACAGGCTCATCATTAACCAATCCTGCACGAGAATTTATTCCTGTGAGAGCATATGATTATGAATGGGAATTAAATGAGGAGCGAAGAGAAATACAATTAATTAACAAAGGCTATGTTGCGGCCCTACAAGAACGACTTGAGACTATATTAAAAGATGGCTAAACCACAAAATAATGCAGGATACTATACTCTCAAATCATTTAAAGTCAAACCTTTATTAGATGAGAACTTAAATCGTGATAGCGAGAACAGTTCGATGCCTGAGTATGTCGAATTAACTTACAGTATATCAGACTGGGGTATCGATGAGAGTCTTGACAGTCCATTTATCTCAGGTTTCGCAGTCGTCCACGAATCTGACAATCTCCTTGAAAGCGTTCCGCTCCTAGGAGAGGAAGAAATTACTGTTACCTATGAAGACTTCTATGGTAAAAGCGCCACACATAAGCTATTTCTATATGCAATCGAACAAGTAGGACCAGAATCCTCTATTAATGATCGAATGATGAAGTACACAATACGGTTCACATCAATCCAAAAACTCGAAGGCGATCAAAGATCCATAAGAAAATCATATAATACAACAAAGATAAGTGATATCGCAGAAGACATCTATAATACCTTTATGTTAACAGGCAATAAAGACTATGATAAAGAGATAGAGATAGAAGAAACAGATGGAGAACAAAGCCTAGTCATACCAGACCTGAGAGCAGATGCGGCCATGCAATTTCTAAGCAGAAGAGCGTTTAGTCAAAAGAATAATACAAGCCTATATAGATTCTTTGAGACAAGAGAGAAGTATTTCTTTTGTACACCCGAGTACCTAATCGAAAAATACGGTGATTTCAGGGGTAAAAACGAAGAAGAATTAAATCGATTAAATTTTATCTATAACACTGTAGAAGACAACACAGGGCAAGGCCAGAGAATAGCCCAGCAGTCTGTAAACGATGTGTCATACGGGAACAAGGTCGATACCTTTCATGATATGAAGGCTGGGATGTACCGCCGTACTGTGACCGAACTTGATCCTACAACAAGGACCAGAATCCAAAGAGACTATGACTACACTAACGAGTATCAAGAGAAGGAGATGCCTGAGAAGGTCAAGCTAACGCATTCCGATACCTTTCTGAACAAGTACATGGCAGCCTCTACACAGCCTGAGCAGTATCTGATTGTTGACTTCCCACAGATTGGCCAGTCGAAAGGCACACAAGATATGAAGAAGCCTTATCAGAACTTCTATGAGAACTATACTGCGAAGCCTGTTGTGAACTATCATTTCTTTAGTAACGAGTTGGCTTTCGAGATTAACGGTCGCATTGAGTTGTATCCTGGAATGATTATAAGCCTTCAGCTATATAAGTTTAGTAATACTGTTTCTGGTAATAGAGAGTTAGATAAAGAAAGAAGTGGGAAGTATCTAGTGACCTCAGTGAGCAGTAGCTTTAGTGGCGAGACCATGAAGCAACAGTTAGTTTGTACAAAGGGTGGACTATCATGAGCCCTGACCTGATTGTAATTTTACTAATCATATCAATAAGTTACACGATCTATTTGAAATTAGAGGATAAAGATTAATGAGTGGTGGATTTAATAATATGCTCCATTTCGTAGGTGTTGTTGAAGACATCTATGATACAACGAATGCGGGAAGAGTTCGTGTTCGTGCTTTTGGTATTCATCCTCCTCGTGTTTCTTCTGATATAGAAGATAATGTTCCTACGAAAGATTTACCATGGGCAACTGTACTAGATGGCACATATGGTGTTTCTCCTGTGATACCTTCGATTGGTGACTGGGTGTTTGGATTCTTTATAGACGGGCGAGAAGCACAACAGCCTATGATTATAGGAAGATTGCCTGGTATGCATATGAATCTACCAGCGGGTACTGGTGAGCCTGGTGAAGATGGTTATCTACCACCTGAGTCTATACACAACTATGGTAAGCCTGAACTGCATAGGTATCAAGGGGGTGAAGACTTAGATAAGGGTCAGACACTCATACAAGCATCTAGTGTGAATGAAGATATTGCACAAGCCTTATCTGACGAAACATTTGATGAGCCTAACATTGCAATGCCAGAGACGAACTATAACAATAGAGTATTTGCTTCTAAGAATGGTGATAACTTTATTGTAATGGGAGATGGTGCAGAGTCTGAGTCTAGTGATTACATTCTAATGTCCCACTCCTCTGGCTCTGTATTCCAGATTGACCCAAACGGTACTGTCTTTATTAAATCATTTGGTGATCAGTATAACACAACAGAGGGTGTCTTGTCAACCTTTGTAAAGGGTTCTTCTCATACAAATATACAAGAAGATTGGTCAGTAAAGGTAGAGACTGGTAGTGGTAAAGTCTATATTAACGGTGATCTAGACATCGAGTGTGAGAACTTTAATGTAACTGCACGAGCCAATATGAATCTAAACGCTGGTGTCAAGTTAAATATGTCAGGATCTGGTATCTCAGCAGTAGCGACAAGCGATGATATTAATATGAGTGCGAATGGAAGCATGAAGTTTAAGACAGGGACTAGCGAGACACTAGGTGGTTTCTATGTCCAAGCACTTGATGGAGACTTCCATATTGACACCTATAAGACTAATATGTTAAGTAAGACATATACAAAGATCAGTAGTGAGGGTATACCTTGTGTATCTGATCAAGTATTACCTTATGCTGATTCAGGGCATCATGGTGTTGAGATCAATACACCTGACATTATTCACTTTGACTCTGGCAGTAATATGTCATTTACAGCAGGTGGACTATATGGAGTTAACTCAGTAGGCAATGCAAGTATTAAGACAGATGCGAACTTCCATGCTCATGCAGGTGGAGATGCTCGTATCAGTGCAAGTAATACAGCGATTAATGCACTATCTGGCCAAGCAGACATGACAGCATCAGACACAGCAAACATTGATTCCGGTGGTGATGCATTTATGAATGGTGCTTTAGTTAAACTTGGTGAGTCCACATCTGCTAGAGGAAGTCTACCCGACGATGCAGGAACAGCAGTTACAACACAAGAGGGTGCTAGAGGTGCTCAAGTATCACTCAAAGATGCACAAGAATCAGTCACAGAGATTGCAAGTGTAGTATCACCAGGCGAATTGCCACAAAGTAAAGCACCAAAAGATGCAGTCATTAAGAGACTTACATCGTTCATCACAGGTTTAATGGAGTAGAAGTATGAGTTTACAATGTGATAATACAACACCTCTTGGGAGTAAGTCTTCACCAGAAGCACTGAATGAGAACAGTGCGGCTCTATTAGAAGCAATGTTAGACTTGACTGATATAGCAAATACTGGTGTATTGAGCGATGAGAATGGTACACTTATAGACGAGTTTGCGAATCCTCTTGTCACATTAGACAGAAATGACTTAGCAGAGACAGCAATTTTGTTGAATAATGTGCTTGCAAACATACCATTAGATGAGTTTCCTAATCTAAAAGACAAGATGGAAACTGATGGAGCAATGACAGTATCTGACTTAGCTGAACTGGCTCTAGATCAAGGTGTTGATATAACAGAAGCGAAGCAAGACCTTGCAGACTTTAATGAAGGCTTACCACAATTATCAACGAATCCTAGTATGACAGAATCAGGTACTCGTGTAGTAACAGATGCAAGTGGCTCTACACTTGTAGATGATCCAACAGCCTCACGATTGAATAGTAATGATCTTCTAGGAACTGGGGGTGCAGGAACAGGTACTGGTGCTGATAGTACAACTGGTATAGATGAGACTGGTATTATTACAGGTACTGATTCAACGGGTTATACAACAGGTACAAGTGTTGGTCTTGGTACGGGTGCTACAGATGATTCAGGTATAGATAGCACTGGCCAGAGTACTACAGCAGGTGGTGTAATTGCAACTGATTTAGGTGATAATCAAGTAACAGGTGGTACAGGTACTGGTGCTACACAGGGTGGTGTTGCAAGTGCTTCATTTGCCACAGAGGGTAGTACAACAACGAATGGTAGTACACAATCAAATGCTACGATTAATACTGGCTCTAGTGATTCATCTGTATTAGGTGCTAATGATATAAGACTATCTCAACGAGTAAGTACTCCAGTAAGTACTTCAGAGAGTGGTCTTACAGGTAATATTAGTGGTGTTACAGGAGGAACAAGTGGTGCAGGTATTGGATTACCTACGAGTGCAGTAGGTGCTACTGCATTAGGTGCTGTAGCATTAGCTGGTGCTATAGGGGGTGCAGGTGGTTTAGGTAGTGCTGGTAGTGCTATAGCTGGTGGAACTGGTGGACCTAGTACTCTAGATAGACTACAGACTGATATCAATGGCATATATGGTGCTGTATCTAACTTTAGATCAGGTCTCTTTAAGATTATACCTCTTGCTGTATATAACCTATTGAATAAACTAGACTTTCAGTCTGCTACGAATCTTGGACAAAAGTTAAGTGGTGGTATATGTGGTGCTTATAATGATGTACTTAAAAAGGTAAGTCAGTTTACTCAGATAGTACAGACTGCAAAGAACACTATGAGTGAAGTCGAGAACTTACTAGAGAAAGACCTTAAGAAATTAGCTGAGAGTGTGAAGCAGAAAGGTATATTAGATACGCTATTAGGTATACTCAAGAAGATTATTGAGGGAGCAATTAAGGTAGCCCAGGGAGTAGTCATCGCCGCACTAGGTAGTGTATATGCCATTATAAAGAATATACCTTCTGCGAGTAAAGCAGTCATGAAGAAAGTGACTAAAGTGGCTCGTGATATCAAGAACTATATGAATGATGCCAGTGTAGCAAAGATTATTGAAGACATGGAGAAGCTAGTTGTTAATCTAGCGAGTCAGTTTGAAAGACTTACACCTCAGAATATTACCAATCTAATGTTTCGCTTATGTGAAATGGCTAAGGATCTACAGTCAAAGTTAATGGCGCCTGCACAAGATGTGAATAAGTTTGCTCAATCATTAGGTAGTCAATCACGAGCAATTGCTTCAGCGAATGCGAAGAACACACAGAGAGCAGTGAAAGCAGGTGGTATTCGTATTAGTGATGCTGATAGAAAGGCAAAACAGAAGAGTTCAGCAACAGCATTGAATAATGAAGCGAGTCCATCAAACACAGAAGCAGTATATGTTAATGAGAAAGACATGACTGATAGCGAGATGCAAGCACTTATATCTATAGATGAAAGTGGTATAGGTGGTATTATTACATTTGGTCCTAAGCTATTAGAGAAAGATGCGCTTGGTAAACAAGTTGGCTGGGAGAATGTCAAGACAGAAGTATGGCAGAAGCTATTGAGAACAGCACAGCAGACAGGTAATAAGTATACTGTAAATGAGGGTTATGTAAAACCTAAGTATAGTAGTCTACTCAAGGGTAAGCCTAAGACTCCACATAATACTGGATATACCATTGCGATAGCAGTAACACCTGCTACACGAAAAGACACTATCGTAGCCGCGAGTAGAGCAGGCTTTACTGGCATCTCTGTATATCCTTCTTATATACGATTATCATTATCTAATCGAAGATCACATATGTCTGGATTAAGTGGACAAGAAGCCACTAGTATACAAGAACTATTAGATAAGCATAATATAGATGGCTTTAAAATAAAAAGAACCTAGCGGTCAGTATAAATAATCTATAAAGGGTATAAAAATGGCTAGAGTAACACCACGCACAAAGGGAAAAGTATTCTTCTCTGATTTTCTTTCGAATCTAGAGGTAGTACCTGGGCGTGCAGATGTCGCTCGTGTAGTCAATGAGAATGCTGTGAAGCAGAGTATTAAGAATCTACTCATGACAGATCGTGGTGAGAGACTCTTTCAGCCAAACATAGGGTGTGATATACGAGGTAGTCTATTTGAAAACATGGATCCTAATACTATACTCATACTCAAAGAGAATATTAAATCAACAATTAAGACATATGAGCCTCGTTGTATATGTAAGGGTGTATCAGTAGTTGCAAATACAGATCAGAATGCCATTACTGTAACAGTTATATTCACTGTAATAAATAGTAACAAAGACTCATCACTCACAATCGATCTTAGTAGGGTAAGATAATGACGACAGATATTAAGCCAGTAACAAACATGGACTTTAATGCAACTAAGGAAGAACTGAAACAATTCCTTAGAGATCAAGAGCAGTTTAAAGACTTTGATTACGAAGGCTCGAATATGAATGTACTATTAGATGTACTATCATATAACACTTTCTATAATAGCTATTACTATAATATGGCGATTAGTGAGATGTTCCTCGATTCTGCTTCTCAGCGTAACTCAGTAATCTCTCATGCAAAAGAATTAAACTATCTACCAAGAAGTAGAAGAAGTGCCATATCTAAAGTGAATATAGTGGTAACTTACCCCAATTACGATAGTAACTATTTCAATATACCAAAAGATACACCCCTGATTGGTCGCTGTGGTAATCGCACTTATACATTCCTTACAGATAAAGCACATAGTGCTGTAAGAAATCCAAACAATCCATCTCAATATATTGTGAATGGTGTTGAAGTGTTTGAGGGGCGCATTATCACTGAGTTTCTTTCTATAGGTAATAGCATTATCTCTAATGATGGCATAGACACAAGAAGCCTAGAATTGAAAGTGAATGGTATTGATTGGCTATTTAAGACTGACATATATGGCCTTAAGTCAAATGATAAAGTATTCTTCCTACAACCAGAGAATGACGGTAAGTACTCTGTTCAATTTGGTAAGAATAGCTTTGGTATTGAGCCAACGATCACTGATGTGATTCAAGCGAAGTATAGACTGTCTTCAGGAGCGGCCGCTAACGGCGTGACTTCTTTGACTCTTGGCGCTTTTGGCGGAGCATCATCAATTGATATCACTGTTGTAGAACAGTCTGGTGGCGGAGTCGATAGTGAGACCATTGAATCGATACGGACTTTTGCTCCTAAGGCTCTTCAAATACAAGAAAGAGCAATCACGACACGAGACTATGAGACTCTACTTCGTACTCGCTTTCCTAATATTCAAGCAATCTCTGTATATGGTGGTGATGAAGTTGATCCACCTCAGTTTGGTAAAGTAATTATCTCTGTTGATGTTGTAGGTGGTGAGGGTGTTGCTGACTATGAGATTGCGAACTTTAAACGCTATCTACGAGATAAGACTCCGCTTACGATTGAGACTATCTTTGTAAGTGCGAAATATATGTTTGTTGATACGACTGTGAATGTAGTCTATGATCCTAATCTTACAAGTAAGTCTGCTTCACAGATTAGGGCTGAAGTACAACAAGCAGTGATTGATTATCAGAATGCAAATCTAAATGACTTCAAGAAGACTTATCGCCAGTCTAATCTAGCGGCTTCGATTGATAGACTAGAGACTTCAATCATGTCAAGTGATATTGTTGCGAAGCCTATCATTGAGTATATTCCTGATCTAGGCATATCTGCATCTCCATCATTCTCGTTTGAGACACAATTACTCAAGCCATATCCATATGATGAAGATAATGGCTTTGTGGGATTCAAGCCTGCTGTATCTTCAACTAAGTTCACAGTAGATAATACTCGTGTGTCAGCAAGAGATGATGGTAATGGTAATATCATGCTTGTGATTAGTGGTGCTGAGGGTGACAATGTATTTAAGCCTTCTGTAGGTACAATTGATTACACAACAGGCATTGTTCGTTTGATTGATGTAAACATTACTCAGTTTGATGGTACTGCAATTCAATTTACGGCTAGTTCAGTAGCGAAGGATATTAAACCACCTAAGGATCGTATCATTGTTATTCGTGGTAGCGATATAAAAGTTAATGTGACACCAGTGGAATCAACCCAATATGTCAATTGAGATAAGAGACAGTATTCACTCTGATATTGTTAGTCAGTTTCCTGCTGTCTATCAAGAGAATAGTCCGTTTTTACTTCAGTTCGTTGAGGCTTATTATGAGTACCTCGATGAGAAGTTAGAGCGTGATCTACCTAGACTCAAAGATATCGACACCACACTGACTTCATTTATTGTCTTTTATAAAAGAAAGTATCTTGCAGACTTACCATTTTCTCCTGAGACAGATGTTCGATTTGTACTCAAACACATTCAAGACCTGTACACCAGAAAGGGTAGTGAGGAATCTCTTCAGTTATTGTTTAAAGTTTTCTTTAACGAAGACATCGAAGTAGTCTATCCAGGTAATAATGTTCTCAAGGCTTCTGATTCCATATACAGAAAAGATGTGTTCCTTGAGATGAAGCCAATCTATTATGGCGCTCTAGAGGCTTATCCGATTAATCGTGGTAATACAATTCGTGGTGATCTATCTCAAGCAAATGCTTTCGTAGATGATATCGTATTTGTTAATCTAGGTGGATCGATTACTCCTATTGTTTATCTATCTAGTCAACAAGGATCGTTTGTTCAATCTGACTCACTTGAAGTATTGGCCGCTAGCGGTGAGGGCATTGAAACAGTAACTAATGTCGGTAAGTTAATCAACGGATCGATCTCTGAAGTTAACATAAGAAAGGCGGGTAGACTTCAAAGTAATCGTGTTGGCGATACAGTTGATCTGATTTCTAATATAGTAGGTACTGGCTGTAAAGGCGTTATCTCTGAAGTAGATACTGAGCAAGTTGGTAGCATCGATTATGAAATTGAAGATGGTGGATGGGGCTATATAGATCCTTCATCTGTCACTATAGAATATTTCAACGAGATCGGTATTAGTAACCGTGTTGTGGTAGTAGATAGAAACACAGAACTGAATATAGAACCAGGAGATACGATTATCTTTCCAGGCTCTACTATCGACTACGACTCACGAGGCGAAACAGACATACTAAGTCTTTCAGGCTCAGCAAAAATCATATCATATTCTCACCCCCTACTCTTTATTGAAACTAAGACTGATCAGCAAGAGATGTATGAGTTCATGTCTCGATACTATGATACTGGTACTAATGGTCCTAACGGAAGAGTTTACAGAAATGTTCTATATGATTATCACTATAACTCTTTTATCAATGGTTCATCCTCTTCACCTGGTGAACCGTTATTTTTCCCACCTGAACAATACGATGACATATACGCAAAACTGTTTTTGAAGCCCAACGAAGCAGAGGGCGATGAAGGCATCATAGGCAACTTCACTGGTACTAACGGAACTGGTGATCTTTCTTCTATTAGAGAGTTGCAGAGAACAGAAGACTTTCAGATATTCTATAAATTTATCATGTCTGCGAATAATGGTATTGATGATCAAGCATTTACAGGCGGCACCGATAATGATCTTGAAGTTTTAAACTATCAAAACCAAACATCAGAAATAGGTATCGTTGATATTAATGCGCTATATCTAGATAGATCGGATAGAACTCCAACAGTGTCTGCTTTGAATCCCTCGGGCATTGAGTCAGTTGGTCCAATGAAGAACTTCGTTAAAAAGTTCAGCGAATTAAAGCACGGACAACTCTACACAATTTTGAATGTTGGTAGTGTGTTGTCGGAAGCAGACTATATTGCTATGGGTGCCAAGAACGGTAAACTGGGAACAGACTTCATATACAATGAATTTGGTATAGATCAAATATCAGTAATAGACGGTGGAGTATTCGACTATGGATTTTTCGACATTGGTGAGAAGTATAAGATTACTTCTATCGGAGAAGGATATAACTGGACTTCTGTGGGTGCAACTGAAACTGCAAAAGAAGGAGATATATTCGTAGCATCAAATGCGGGTACAGATACTTACACAGATATTGCCCTACTAAGCAATGTGGCAATAGGATTTAATGGATTTATAAGTCACGATGCGGTTTCTATAAAGGTTGGCGATAAGATAACAGTTTCTGGTACAGACGGCAACTCACATATGCCACCTGATTACACATCTCCTACTGAATACATAGTCACTGAAATAGGTAGTACTGACGAAGCAGGCTTAGCCTTAACAACAAGATTACAAAAGCCTGACGGCAATGTATTTAATCGTTCGGGTGATACTGGACCAACAAGCGGCTTAACCTTTCTAGCATCGAGTGTTAATTCCAACGGCCAAGCTAGAAAACTATTGATTGATGATATAAGTCATGATGCAAGATTCAGTGTACATAAACAGGTATACGCTAGAGTGTTTCATTACTTATCGCAAGTCAAGATTAATGGTGAAACAGTTTGTCCTAGATTAACCGTAGGAAAGACCATGTCTGCTCCACCAGAAGGACAGACATACGAATGGTATAATACACACTTTGTGCCTACAAATGAATTAATTCCTGGCAGACTCTATAGACCATTCAAGGTAGGAGACTTGACTTACTCAGAATGGATATCTTTAGGACTAGATTTGTCAGACGATAGCTATAACTTTGAAGTAGATATTTACTTTAATGCTGATTCAGGTGTGCCTGCCATTAGGGCTAAGAAGAAGTATATTATTACCGCTATAGGCGACTTAGGTCAAGCCTCATGGCAATCACTGGGTGCTTCAGTAGATGCTGAAGTAGGCGAAACATTTGTTGCCAGTGAAGATATATTAGATATTACGATTCCGGCAACCACTTTTCAGTTTAACTATACCAATCTAACTGCAGGATCCCCAAATATAAACATCGCTAATCATGGATTTTTAAATGGAGACAAAGTTTACTTCAGCCAATCAGCTAACGATGTAATAGAAATACAGACAGTTCCTCCTAGTTATTTGACACACCAAGGATTTTATTATATAGGTGTTGTTTCTTCGGGCACATTTAGACTTTACACTAGTCGCAATAGACTAGATAGTGAGATGATAGTGTTCTCTCCTAATGCCGCAGTCAGTGGAGCAGGGGTTTTGCAAAAGCAAAGAAGTGGCGCAAAAGTAATAGACGCCTCTTTGCTGTTAGAACAAGACATCATATTCACTGCATCAGATCCTCAGCCAGAAGAGGTAAGTGCTACTGGAATTTGTGTAGACATAAAGAAAACTAGTTCCGATGATAATGTTGATTCCTATAAGTCTGTATTGACAGACAGTCAAGGTAACAACTTTGATGAGTGGTTGGGATACTACAGCGTGGAGGGCACGATAGTTGATCCTCTAAGAGAAGGCGGAGTAGAGTCTAATGAAGTGCCTTCTGATGTATCATTTCAACAGGGCTTCAATGTTATGGGCTTCATTAACGGAGACTACAGAAAACCTGTTGAGTGTCAACGAATAGGTAAGTTCAATGATTCGTCAACATTCGAAATAGTCGATATCGATGAAAGGGAGACTGTTGCTTTAGTTCCAGATATTGTGGGCGATGTTGTTTCTGAGAGGTTTTATCGTTCTACAGATCCAATCGACATCGGAAATAGATTCAGAGACGGAATCTTTGATCTTAGTGGTACTATAGAACAAGAAACTAAAGATACAGAGTACCGTGATGCATTTAGTAGAGTCACATTTACTTTAGGAAGAATATCTGAGATCAGAGAGACTGAACCAGGAACTGCTTACGAGAACGATGTCGGTGTTCAGATTGTCAATGAAGCAATTGCCCGATTTAACAAGAGAGATGTGAAGTTGAGATTTATAAATGATGACTTTAACTTAGTTGAAGGAGAAGTCATCGAGCAAGAAAGAGAACTTGAAGACACATCTCTTGATCAAGTTGACGGATTAAGTATTTCTCAGATAGCGGCAATGCCGGCAAGCACGACTTCGGGTGCAAGCTATACCGATAGTACTACCACATTTTCGATTGAGAATGAAAAGTATACGGCAAAAGCTAAGTTCATAAAGAGAATTGACGAAGACTACTTCTTTAGACCTATATCATTTTACGGATTCGATAAAAAATTGCCCATACCCATCAAGGCTCAAGATAGAATTATATCACAGGTTAATATTGACGAAGACTCTTTGCCTATGGGAGCTAATGCTGACATAAGTGGTTCTGTTAAATATGACTCTGGTCAGATAAACGAAGTGACAATTACACACACAGGATATAAATTTAAAGATAATGAAATTCTTACTGTAATAAACACCAATCCTAATAACGAACTTCGATACAATGATGTTGTAGCAACGGCAAGAATTAGAACTTTAGGTCAAGGTAATACTACAGGAGAGTGGAAAACAAGAAACTCTTTCGTGGGAGAGTATGGCACTAGAATACATGATAATGACTACTATCAAGAATATGCTTATGATATATCTTCGATGATTAATCCTGAAGTATATACTCCTATTGTTAAGAATGTAGTGGGAGTAGCAGGAACAAAAATGTTCAGCACCTCATTGATAAATAGTGAGAATGCAGTAGATCCTAGTATTGATGTTCTGATTCAGAAGTACTCTATTGTTCTTCAAGATTATATCGCTGAAGGAACAGGTGTAGTGGGAGATCCAACATACGAGATAGATACGCAGTCTGACATCAATGATAGAGTGTTGATATCTGAAGATGACGAGACTTTCGTTGCAGTAACGACTTCTACTAATGTAAACAATCCAAATCTAGCTGATGAATAGTGGAGAAATGAGTGGCTATATTAAAAATTACATCTGACGGCGATCCATTTCCAGCAAGAGCAGGATTTGCAGAACAAGGCATCTCGAATGACACAGATAATTATGCGGTAAATGATCCAGTAAACGATGGCAGCCTTCGATCATTTCCAGACAACCAGACAGGATTTGATCAGATAAGGGAAAAGTCTGTTGAGTACTCAATCGTGTATAAAGGAGGCAATAGGGATGTCTATGATAGTGCTGTAGGAAATAATATTCCTGTCGATAGTCCTATAGGAGTTGCCTTGAATGGAGCAGTTATATATTCGCCTAATGCCGATACTAAGAGATCAGCAATAGACGACAACAGTATTCGACCAACAGGCACTAATTATAACTGGGATATTGCTAATCCTACTCTTAATCCGTTCATAGATAAAGCTGGTGGTAGACCAGAGGAAGACGGAGAGTATAGATATCGTAATGGAAATTTTGCATATAGAGGTTTCTGGAATCCTAATGACTTAAAGAATAACGATAGATTTAAAGAATCTAGTTCTTACATTAGGGATACTGCTTTTGGTAGCGACTACTTAAGGCATCCTAGTATTGAGAATAATGGCACAACATTCACTGCAGGACACTCTAAAATTTTAGGATGGTCGTTTGATGGATTTCCTATATATGGTCCTTTTGGATATCAAAACGCTTTAGATCCAACCAGCAATGTTGTTATAATGAGAAGTACATATACAAAAATACTTCCGGGTCCACATTATAGTGATCCTACTCGACCTGGCTTTTCGACTGCGGGTACCCTAGTCGAAGACTATGAGGTTAACCTAAATATTGCAAATAGTTTGGATCAGTACAACGGAAGATATTGTGTAACACCGGACTTTAGAGATGGCACATATGCATATTTCTTA
>ERZ1048068.2288-NODE-2288-length-13665-cov-14.165173_pt1 | contig 13665 bp, 9 predicted proteins | sample MGYA00383098_ERZ1048068 | MGnify/ENA primary metagenome ERZ1048068 (study PRJEB29581, sample SAMEA5548368) | metagenome | biome: marine; feature: coastal; material: water | depth 1 m | study: Short-term variability in the microbial, nano- and picoplankton... | reverse complement strand
TTGTTGGCGTGGTTGTCGCCTTTATTGCCACGGTCCGGCCCGACGATCGTAGTGGGGGAGATCAGCAGGCGGAAGGTGGCGTCGGATTCACTGAAAGTGCGGAAGAACCACTCTTTCTGCTCCTTGCCCCAGATGGTTTTCTCCGGGCCATCGGGCATGGTGTTCGGGCTACGGTAGTCCCTGCCTTCAACCAGCCAGATCTGCAGGTCCTTGCCCCAGCGTATCGTGCGGTAGTTGTCTTTCTTGACGGGGAACTGTTCGCGGAACAGATCCAGCCCCTGCTCCCAGCTGAGATCGCCGTGGTCCATCCCCGGCCAAGCATCGTTCTTGATGGTGTCGTGATCGTCCTTGATAAAGTAGCTCGAGACCTGGCTATGGAACTTGGCGAGCTTGGGCAGGCCATAGAGGCGGTTCCATTTGAAGCGGGCGAGCTCCACATTGGTCGCGTAAGGGTCCGCCTTGTCGTAGTACTCGATGTCACCGGTGTGAACGAAAAAATCCGGATCAAGGGCGAGCATGCTGGGGTAAATCTTATGTCCCTCCGGGCTGTCCCGGCGTGAGTATTCCTGGCAGGAGACCACCACCAAGGAAATAGGAGCCTCTTGGTCCGCGGCAGGGGCGGTACGGAATTTCCCATGGATGCTCTGGCCGGCCAGGCCGTCGCTGTTCCGGCTTTCAACGGTGAGGGTGTAGGAGCTGCCCGGCTTCAGGCTCTTGATACGGTGCTGCAGGGTGTGATCCTTGTTAGCATCAACCGGCATCCATTCGGTCAATGCTTCATGGCCATTGCTGTCTGCCCATGTGATACGCACGCTTCCCGCAGCCCCCGGCACAGCGCCCCGCATGTCGGCAAGCGTTTTGCCCTCGGGCAGCTGCTCTGCCATGCTGAGAGGCCCCCGGTTTTTTTTGTCGCGCTTGGCGGGCCGGATGAAGTCTGCACCATCATGCTTGGGCTGTGCGTCCTGGGTCAGGCGGGTCCAGATGAGGGCGGAGGTTTGATCCACCTCACCAATTTTAATGCCGTTGGTCTGGTAGACCCCGGCAAAAACCGGACTGATGAGGGCGAGTAAAAAGATGCTAGCTGCTAATGAATAACGCATGATTGGAGCCGTTTGAATTTCAGATGATGGAATCTGGCTTAATCTTGATGATTACTTGGCAAGCTCGGCTTCGGTCCATGGGGCAGCCCGGTCCGCATTGTTTTCACGGTAGGTTTTGATCTCATCGGTAGAGACGGCAGCCGCTTTGTTGCCCCAGGCATTGCGCACGTAAGTGAGGACATCGGCAAGTTGTTGGTCCTTGAGGAAACCGTGCCCGGGCATCACCGGAGGAATATTCTCGGCGAGTTTGCCATTGATGTGGATGGGCCCGGAGAGACCATGCACGGCCACGCCAATGAGTACGCTTGAATCCTCGGTCACCCAGTCGCTCTTGACCAGGCCAGGTGCGATGTTGGCCATGCCTTTGCCATTGGGCTGGTGGCAGGCGGCACAGAATTGGCCGTAGGTTTTCTGGCCGTCGGCGTAGGCTTTTTTCAGGGCGCTGTCTTGCTTCACCCATGCAGGAACCTTGTCCTTGTAGACCGACTTATTGCGCCTGGGGTAGCCTTCGTTGATGAGGGTTTTTGCGTAACTAGACAGCACGCTAGCGCTGCTCTTGCTGATCTTTTCAGCACTGCTTTTGAGCTCGGCAGGGAAGCTGGCCTCGTCTCCCGCGGCCTCACCCGCCAGGCGCAGGGCCGTCATTTTGACAAACCAATCTTCATCTTCCAGGTTGTTGCTGATGATTTCTCCGGAGAGAGAGCCGAGCCCTGCCAGTGCCCACATGGCGTGGGGCTTTGCCTTCGTGCTACCTTCGCTGGCCAGCTTGGCCAAGTCAGCGACAAGATCGGTGCGCTGCTCTTCAACAATGCGCTTCTGGGAATGGAGTCGCCACCACAGGTAGGGGTGGGAGAGACCTTCAACAAGCCCCTCGGGCGCGGCCACTGGTTGGTGATCCTCGGGAACCACCCGCCAGATGCGCCCTTTGCCGATGTGCTTGTCGAGTTCACGTTCCTCGGACTGACGGCGCAGGTAAGAGGTGAGGAATACTTGGTCCTGGATGATACCGCGGTTCAGATCAACAATGTAGAGGCAACCATCCGGTCCAAAAGAGCCGTTCACCGGGCGGAAGCGCTCGTCCGTACTGGCGAGGAACTCGCGCTTGGTCCACTTGTCATCCGGGTAGTGGACGTGCTTGAATTTAGATGTAGCAGGCATCGGGGCATTGGCTTGGAACGCCCCCACGGTGTTGGTTCCGGGGCTGAAGCCAAACACCGCACCCTGCCATTGCTCACCAAAGGCACCGTCACTGTGCACGGCCAAACCACTGACCGAGGTGATCCGGTCAATGCGCCCGTCTTCTTTGATCGTGCCGGGCCTGTAAGCACGGTTGATCGCGGTATTGGTTCTGATGGCGTGCACTCTGTTGTCGGGGGTGCGGGCTTCATGGTATTGTCGGTCGTAAATCTCGGAGTCAGCCTGAAACCAGACGCTGTTCGAATTGTAGTAGAGACGTCCGTAAGCATCTGAGCTCATGCCCCACTGGCCACGGGGCTTGGTGGGCGATTCGATGATCTGTCCATCCCGCCATTGCAGGCGGCGCTGGGACTTGGAGTTATACATCCAGTTATCAATAGCGAAGTGCAGTCCGTTTTCCGCGTGTTCGATGTTGTTGGGTGCGGCGGTAGCAAAGTCGATGAGCGGAGTGCGCTTGTCGGCAACCAGATCACCATCCGTATCCTCGGCAAAGATGAGTTTGCCACTTCCCAACGAAACCAGGGCACCACCCTTGACGATGGAAACACTGCGCGGGTTGAGGATCTTGTCGAGGAATGTAGTCGCCTTGTCCATGCGGCCGTCCCCATCGGTGTCTTCCAGCACTTGGATCCGGCTGATGGGATCATGCTCACCGGTGCCGGCAGCATTCATCATGTAGGATTGGAACTCACAGACCCAGAGGCGCCCCTGGAGATCAAACTCAGCAAACACCGGGTCCTTGATCATCGGTGAAGCCGCCACCAACTCGACCCGGAAACCGGGTGCTACCTTGAAGCCTTTGGCGGTTTCTTCCGGGCTGAGAAAAGGAGCCGGGTCGGGAGCCCACTTGCGCCAGTTGGTGGATTCGAGCAGGTCTTTGTTTTTCTCTTTTTTGTCGCCACTTTGTGCCAGTACGGGTTCGGACAAGAATGTCGGTAAGAGGAAGCCCGCTGCGAGCATGGCGGCGGTGTGCTTAGAATGGAAGTGCATGATCAGAGTGGTTAATGAATAGTTACTGAGGGTCGGTCAGGAGATGGTGAGTGGAAAGACGGTAGTAGCTACGCTGCAAGGCATGTTAGAGTCGTTTGATTTTCAGATTGCGGAACCAGGCCGGATCCTGATGATCCTGGAGCAGTATAGGGCCTTCCCAGCTGCCGAAGCCCTCGTTCTTCTTCTTAAAATTGCCTTTGGCGTATTTGCTTTTCTGGAAACGCTTTTTCCAGTCCTCACTACCATATTCGATTTCGACGACCTTGACGCCATTGAGCCAGTGCTCGATGCGGTTGCCCTTCGCTACAATGCGCCCATGGTTCCACTCGCCCACCGGTTTGACCGGTTTGTCCGCGGGAGCAGCAATGATCTCATACATCGAGGCGGCGAGGTGGTTGTCGATTTTTCGGTCAGGGTGATTTTGGTCATCAAGCACCTGATATTCCAGACCGAAGCTGCCCTTGGTGCGATACTTCACCCCGCTGTTACCTCCCTTGGAAATTTTCCACTCAAAGCTGAGCTCAAAGTCTTTGTAGGATTCCTTGGTGATGATGTCTCCACCTTTGGCGTGGCGGTGGACAACCCCGTCCTCGATCTTCCAACCTTTTTCCACGGGTGCCCCCTTCACGGTGGTCCAGGCGGAGAAATCCCCTGAGGCAAAGAGGTCTGTGGCTTCATTTTTTTCGTCGCTTTGTGCGATGCAGATGCCAGACAGCAGGAGGCCAGCTACGGTGATGGTGGTCATGATGGATGAGCGTGTTTTCATGGTTATAGTTGACTATGGCTGATTGAGATGGATTGGACCAGGGTGGTTGATCTTGGAGGCGGTGTTGGATGCTCCGGGCATTTCTCCGTGAGGATTGCGTTTTTTGCCGTCATGCTTTCCGGCAGGGATGATCTCGCCGTTTTCGATGCGAGGCGGAGTGTTTCGGTTTGGCGTTGGGTGGGTAGGAATCGAGTCGCCGGTTTGTCGGGTCCAGGCAGTGAGCTGGTTGCGGGCCTGTTGCAGAGTTTGGAGATACTCAGGGTTTGTGGCAAGATTAGTGAACTGGTGGGGATCAATGGACACATCGTAGAGTTCTTCTTCCGGGCAGGGGTCGGCAAAGAGCTGTTGTTGCTCAGGGCTTGTTTTTCCAGCGGCATGGGCTTGCCACAGATCTTCGCCCGCGGGATCTTGGTGTGATTCCAGACAGAGGTTGGCTTGGGTGCGTTGATTGTTGCGGATGTAGAGGAAGTCGCCAAAGCGCACCATGCGTGAGTGATTGGTGTAGACGTGCCAGTTCTGCTCGGCGAAGACCAGATTACGCACTGTTGCCTGAGGGTCCTTGAGGATAGGGAGAAAACTTTGCCCCTGAATGCAGTCCGGCTGTTTGATGCCGGCGAGCTCCAGGCAGGTGGCACTGAGATCCATGCTGCTGATGAGGCTCGAGCTCACGGCAGGCTCTTGGATGACGGCAGGGAAGTGGACGACCCAGGGGGTTTTAATACCGCTGTCATAGAGCCGTGACTTGCAGCGGGGAAACGGGCGGCCATTATCGGCGGCGACCACAATCAGGGTGTTATCCAATACACCTTGTTGTTTGAGCTCTGCGGTGACCAGACCCACATAATGATCAAAGCGGCTTACTTCATGGTAGTAGCTGGCGAGGTCCATGCGGGTTGCCAGGGAATCGATCAGGTAAGGGGGGACGACCACATCCGCTGGCAAATACTTGGGGGCCTTGTCGTTGATCTGCCATCCGCGATGCGCATCGCTTGAGGCAAACCAGAAAAAGAAGGGTTGGTCCTTGGGGCGTTCCTGCACGTGGGTGACCCAATCTTCCTCTTTGCCCGGTCCGCCACCACCGGTGATTTTGTCAAAGGCGCGGTCTTTGCTGCCGAACATGTGGTTTTTCCCCGCGAGCACGGTGTAATATCCCGCTTTGCGGAGCAGCTCGGGAAAACGGATCTGGTCTTTCGGTAGTTTGACATGGAGCTCCGGCGCCCCGGTGTTGTGGGGGTAGCGCCCGGTAATAATACTGCAGCGGCTCGGGCTGCAGCTGCTGGTCGTCAGGTAGGCATGATCAAAGCGAATGCCCTTGGAGGCAAGGGAGTCGATGTGCGGTGTCTTGATCGTCGGGTGGCCGTAGCAGCCGATGTCATCCTGCGAGATGTCATCGGCGATAAAGAAGATGATGTTAGGTGCCTGCTTCGCCTCCGTGGGCGAAGAGCAGAGAGCCCATGATGCGGTGGCAGCCAGGACCATTTGATGGAAAGATCGTATCACAGGCTTCACAGGTTCTTTTTCTTGCCGCCTTTGTTTCCGCCACCTTTGACCATGGACCTCTCCGTGGCAATCGGATCGGGGTCTCCAAGTGACTCGAGTTTTTCAAACAGTGCCTTTTTCATCCCGGCAATGATGCTCTCATACTTCGGCTGATTGATCGCATTGTTGAGCTCATGGGGGTCCTCGGCGAGGTGGTAAAATTCAAATTCCGGTCTGTGCTTGAGCTTGCGAATCAGGCGGTCGGCTTTTTCCGAGGAACCTTGCAATGTCTGCCAGGATGCAGCTGCACTTCCTTTGCTGCCCAGCGTCACATTCGAGGTGATCTCCTCGTGGTTGGGGTTGTAGATCAGTGCAAAATCCTTACTCCGGATCGACCTGATAGGAAAAATGCGATCCCTGTTGTTGATGATGTTGCAATTGGTAAAAGCCCCATAGACATACTCATACAGGACCTGTTGCTCACCTTGTAGTGTCTTGAGAAAGCTTTTGCCATCGACCTCTCCTGCTTTGAGCTCGCCGCCGGCCGCATCGACGAAGGTCGGTGCGATATCTGCGATGGAAATCAATGCATCAGCATGTGAGCCAGCTTTGATGGTGCCGGGCCAGCTCATCACCAAGCCGGTGTGCAGCCCGTTGTCGTAACAGGTCCATTTCGCAAAAGGGAACTGGATTCCCTGCTCACTGCAAACTACGAACAGGGTGTTGTCCCAGAGTGACCTTTGTTCCAAGCCTGCGCGGATTTGACCCACCAGCTTATCGAAGTTGCTCACCTCGGCATAATACTGAACCAGTTTTTCCCGCAGCACCGGCGTGTCCAGCCAGTAGGGCGGGATACTCACATCGTCCTTATTATACTGTGACGGGTCTCCAGTGGTGAAGGGTGCGTGGCCGTCATGTGAGGCGATGAAAAGGCAAAAGGGCTTACCCGCCTTGCTGCAATCATCAAAAAACTGCGAGGCACTCGCGACAAAATCCTTGTTGCTGTGCCCACCTTTTTTACCCAGTAGCTCAAAAGGGTAAACCTGCGGAGGCCCGATATGACTCTTGCCGGCGAGTGCCACCCGGTAACCAAGGGGTTTGAGGTAATGGGGGATGCTTTTGGTGTCCACCGTTGATTTGGAGTGGTTGGCCAGGGTGCGCGTTCTCCATGGGCTTCTGCCGCTGTAGAGCTCCTGCCGGAACGGGGCACACATCGCCACCGAGCAGTAGGCCCAGTCAAAGGTCAAGCCCTCCTTGGCCAGTCTGTCGATATTCGGGGTCTTACAGTCCTTGTTGCCGTATACTCCCCAGCTGTCACGGTTCATGTCATCTGCCAGCAGGAAAACGATATTAGGCCGTTTTTCAGCGGAGATCACCGGCTGGAGGCAGGCGACAATCGTCAGGCTCGTCAGCAGGATATGGAAAACTCTTACCATTGTTAATAATACGTAAGATTAGCAGAGGTATTACCGCGATCTATTGTTCATTTGCGACCCAATGATTTACATTCTGGGACTCAATGGCCAATAAGCCTAGCCAAATCACACTCGAACATAAAAAAGCCCCCGAGCTATGGCTCGGAGGCTTTTGGAATTATTAGTCAGCCCGAAGATGAAGTTCGGGAGGGTGTTCAGTATGCGTTTATCGCTTGCGGCGCAGCATGAGCGCAAGTCCCCCGAGGCCAAGCAAGGCTGTGGAAGATGGCTCAGGAACGGAAAGGGTGAGATTGTCGAAGTTGCGTGTTCCAGGATTATAGGTCTCTACGCCGACATACAAAGCTCCATTACCTGTATCACCTACAGTGAAATCCTCTCTCTCTGTGCCACCGGTGGTGTTGAGCCAGGTGAAGCCACTGCCATCATCAAAGGCGGCAGCGAATACATTGTCTGAGGCACGATAGAGATAGAGTGTGACTGAGCTTGCATCCACGTCAAATGCGCCATCAAATCCAAGAGTGGAAGCAGTCCCATTGGTATAATTTTTTGCTTGGAACGTGCCGTTAGTTTCCCAATTCAATCTGACTCCATCCTCAGTACCTGTATTGGCGGCACGTGTTGTTGTAGAGACACTCAAATAGGAATTTTTAGCGCCAGAGAGATCGACGCTGACAGTTTGACCAATCTCAAAGATAGCCGTGTCGTAAAAGACATCGGCGGTATTGTTACTGGCGGAGGTCACGTTGAGCGTGCCTTCTGAAACGTTAAAGGAACCGCCGGTTTGAAAGGTGTCGGTTAATATATAATCGGCAGATGTGTCCGTGTCGAAATCATCAACGAAGACCGTCGTCGAGATGATGGCTGCCGGTAGTGCCGTAGCCGTGGCAACGAGACACGCCAGAGTTAGTAGTGGCTTATTGTTTGTTGTTTTCATGGTGTTTTTTGTGGTGTTTTTTGTGTGAAATAGGTTTTTTAATTTGGTGAGATTATTTGCGGTTTGAGCTAATCACTTGAAACTTGAAAGCCGCTTGCCCTGGTGATGATGCATCCTTTGAGAGCTCTAATTTGCGAATGCCTTTGAGATCGATTCGACATGACTGCATAGACGGGGTGCGATACTTGTCATCGTTCGGTTTTGTGAACGCCCACTTGTAGGATGTATCGGATAAGGGCTCGACCATGATTTCCTGATTGGGGTCATAAACCTCGGACAGTTCTCCTTCGACGATGGTAAACTTGCCAAAGTCTTCATTAGAATTCCAAGGTGCGGAGTTGTAAGGGATGTCTGCCGTGCTGATCTTAAGATCGACAAGCTCATTAAACGTGAGTGCTAATTTTCCTCCACTATTGATGGTAAATTCGCCATCCTTCAAGTCATCGGTGGAAACTTTATTTTTGGAAAGCGTGTAGCCGATTCCCTCTTCGCCTGTGACCTGTGTTCCTTTGTTAATATTCAGAGGTTTTCCGGTGGCTGCCAGACTCGTGGGGCGCTTGGTGATAAATGATTTGCTGCTTGGCTTGATCACTGCAAGCTGACCAGTGGAGTCACTGCGCCGAGCTTGCCCTGCGCCGAGCTTGACCGACTGCTTCTGAGCTCCTGGTCTGCTAGCCTTGACTTCACCTTTGAAAACATGCACTTCATGATGACCATTACGTTTGGCGATAACGCCGAACTCGGTGCCAAGATCGACAATGTCGAGCCCTTCGGTGCGTACTGTGAAGCCAATGGCACGTTCTGGGACCTGAAACCAAGCCGTCCCTGTGTTGAGAATAAGCGTACTGCCATCATCCAGAACGAGGTCGGCTGGTGCGGTGATGATCGACCGGACGCCCGACTTGAAAGTAAGCTCGATCGTGCCCTGTGAAAGCTTGAGTTGTGAGCCGGCTTGTAAACATGTTTCCTCAAGGAGATCCGTCTCCCCGTCGTGAACGAGGGTGAATTGCGTGTCCGGTGTGGGATCGAAGCTGACCAGCGGGGTGTGATCCTGAGCCTGCCACAGCTGCGGTGCCAGCAGCCCGAGAATGGTAATAATGGCGGCCACGGAGGCAACTAAGGCAAGGGTGGCTACTACCTTTGGCTTCTTTGTCCCCACTGTGTTGGGGGACTTTTTCAGCACGGCAATATTTCCAGTGTCATCATCCAGATGAAGCTGGCTGTGCGCAAGACGCTGCATGTTGGCATCTAGGGCCGCGCAGCGGCAATACACCTTCAGCGCCTCTGGGTCCTTTTCGAGCTCATGAAAGAGAAGCTCTTTTTCGCTTTCCGATAATTCGCCATCTAGGCACTGGTAAATCCTCTGCTCCATCTGTTCGGAAATCATGAGATCACCTCCTTTCCAGCGAGATGGGATTCGATGCAGCGACGTAAGCTTATGCGGATTCGGAATAGGGCTACCCTGAGAGCCCCTTCGGTTTTTTTGACGATAGCAGCGCACTCAGCGATCGATTTATCAGCTTGGTAGTAGTTGAAAATCAGAAAGCGTTCGTTGTCACTGAGCCTGGACAAGCAGCGGCGGAGAGACGGGAGCATATCCTCATTCTTCTGATCTGGTATTGATTCTTGGAATTGCTCGGCCATCTGGTCGGTGAGTTCATCGTTAAACACCAGCCAGTCTTTTCTTTTTTTCTCGGTGAGCCAGGCCTTTGTTTCCCAGCGGGCAATGGAGAATGCCCAGGCCTTGAAGTTGGTATTCCGCTCAAACTGCTCACGTTTGTTCCAGAGGACGATGTTGGTTCTCTGCAAGACGTCTTCGATATCAGGGTCACCGGGCAAAAGGCTCGTGATAAAGGCTTGAATATTGACCTGATGTTGAGTCAGCAAGGTAACATACGCCCCGTCCGCCTCATTTTCATTAGCATCTTGGGAGATGGGCGATGTCGAAGAATTGTCCATAACTAAGGAATACAGCGAAAAAGGGAGGTGCCGTTACAGGAATTTTTGTTTTTTTTGCATGAAAATGTGAACCTCTTGGTTTGGTGAGGAGTTAAGCCTGCTATTTGGCGAAAAAGGAGATGGAAGGCGATGTAAAAAGAGGCGTGCATAGAAATGGGTCATGATCACCCTATCGTATCGCATTTCCTCCGCCAGTAGTTCAAAGACATACCATTTTTTGTTGGCATTATCTCTTAGCATTAAGCCCTGTGGGTGGTTGACAGATGGGTCGTTACATGGATGCTGTGTCCGCAATCAAAGTCTTAACTTAAAAATAATATGCCAGAAACACCTGCTGATGTAGCCGCTGCCCCCGCCGATTCCACGAAGACCGAGAGCGGTCTCGCATCGAAAGTCCTCCAAGCCGGAACTGGCGATGAAAAACCAAGCGCCGCTGACACGGTCACCGTTCACTACTCCGGCTGGACCACAGACGGAGCAATGTTCGACAGCTCGGTAGAGCGTGGTGAACCAAGCAGTTTTCCGCTCGGTCAGGTGATCGCCGGTTGGACCGAAGGTCTGCAGTTAATGGTGGTCGGAGAGCAGCGCCGCTTCTGGATTCCTGAAGACCTTGCCTACGGTCCCGTCGTTCCTGGTAGCGGTCGCCCAGGTGGCATGCTTTGCTTTGATGTTGAGCTTCTCGCGATCAAAGCAGCGCCAAAGCCTCCTGAGGATACAGAGAAAACCCCGGGGGGAGTTGCCTACAAAATCATCAAAGAAGGGACTGGTGATAATTCTGGCGAAAAGCCGGGAGCAGATCATGTCGTCACCTTTCATTTCACCGCCAAGACGATGGAGGGAGAAACCATGCAGGATACCCGTAAAGAGCAATCCCCACCAAGTATGCCGCTTGATAAAATGCCGTCAGCTCTCGCTGAGATTATTACCGAGATGAGCACCGCAGAGCAGCGCCAGGCATGGTTGCCCGAGCCCCAGGCTCCTGGTGGATTCATCGTCGCGGATCTTGAACTCGTTTCCTTCAAGCAAGCGCCTCCAGCACCTGAGGTTCCTGAAGATGTGGCCGAGGTTCCTGCTGATGCCCAGAAGACCGACAGCGGACTTGCCTTCAAAGTGCTTAGTGAAGGAAAAGGTGAAGACAAGCCCGAGGCAAGCGACACTGTGAAAGTACACTACTCGGGTTGGACAACAGACGGAGAAATGTTTGATAGCTCGGTAACGCGCGGTGAACCCACTCAATTTCCGCTTAACGGCGTGATCAGAGGTTGGACCGAAGGTGTGCAGCTCATGGTTGCAGGCGAGAAGCGTCGCTTTTGGATTCCCGAAGATCTTGCCTACGGCTCAGCCGTTCCTGGCAGCGGTCAGCCTGGCGGGATGCTTGTTTTCGATATCGAATTGCTCGAAATCGTCCGCTAGCAAACGGGGTTCATAGGCTCAGCTATGATTGCCACAGATAAAGTGGTGTTGCGTTGTATAGGCGTTGTATAGGTGTTGTATAGGTGATGCTTGGATCACTCTACAGCTCCCTTTTTTCTACTTTTTTTCCGATTAGTTGTTCGCGGTTTGAGCGGATTTTCTAGTTTGTGAATATCGGCTTCGAACCTTGCCTTCTTGTCCCATTCATTGGCTGCCAGGATAGTGTAAGCGGGATCGTTGTCTTTGATGGGAAGTGTTTCGACTACTGCCGAGAGCCGTTTAAGGACTTCCTTGTATTCCGGATTGCCGATGAGGTTGTTTTTCTCCTCCGAGTCCTTGCTCAAGTCGATCAGCTTTTGCGGTTTGCGCTGGGTGCTGACAAAGAGCTTGAAGCGTCCGTCACGAAGCACACGATCGCGAAAATAGTAGACATTCTGCACGCCTTTGTCGGTCATGCGTGCGGCCTTTGAGCCCATGGCAAGGATCCACTTGCGATTCGATTCTTTTGCTTTGCCCAGAAACACGTCCTTCAAAGAAACACCATCATAAGTAAAACCTGCTTGAGGTTTGGCGCCAGAGAGATCGGCAAAGGTCGGTAGCATGTCGGTAAAATCGACCAGCGCGTTACTTGTTTGCGCCTGAGGAACCAAACCAGGGCAGTTGACAATGAAGGGGGCATTCACGCCATTCTCGGTTGTCTTGGCTTTGCCGCCGTCTACCATGCGGCCATTCATCTTGTTTTGCACTTTGCCTGCGGTGCCATTGTCCGTAGTCCAGATGATGATGGTGTTTTTGCGAATACCTTCTGAGTCGAGGTGAGCGACCAGTTTGCCGAGCAGGTGATCGGTGTAGCGAACCATGGCCTTGTGTTTCTCCAAGTTGCTCTTCGCATTCATGTCGAGCGGAGTATGAACAAAGGGCGTGTGGGGGAGCGCCATCGGGTAGTAGATGAAAAAAGGCTTCTCCTTATTCGCCGAGATAAAGTCCAAGACGAACTGGTGGTAGATGTCTGGGCCGAACTTGCCTTGATAGACTTTGGAGCCCTCTTTGGTATGAATGTGGGGATCCCAGTAGCGGCGGGTTGACATCGCTTCGTGCGCATCATTACTCGAGCCCTCACACCCGGTCCACATGCAGTAGTTATCAAAGCCATGCTTGATCATCACATCCGGCTGGATGCGGAAATCATTGAGCTGCCACTTGCCGGCCGCGGCCGTGACATACCCGGCTGATTGCATCATACGGGCAATGCTCGGGTTTTTATTGGAGTCAAAATAACCGCCGCCCCATCTCGGGCTATCCCAGTGATTAACCCAGCCGTTGCGGAAGGGGTACTGCCCGGTCAGGAAGCAAGCACGGGATGGCGTGCATTGTGGCATGGAGTAGGCGTTGTTATACTTGGTGCCTGTTGCTGCGAGTTGATCGATGTGGGGTGTCTGGATGTTTTCGCCGCCGTAGCAGTTGATCCATTCTTTGCCGAGGTCATCCAGCAGGATGAAGATGATGTTAGGCTTCTCTGCTACCAGGCGCGCATGCGTTGCATGGGAGCTTACGAAGGTGGTTAGAGCTGCCACGGAGAGGCAAAGTATTTTATTTATCGATGCAGTCATTTCTATGGAGTTTACGCGCAAATTCTTAATTTCTTGCTGCGAGCTGGGTGGCAGAAACTTTTCGGTTCTTCACGATTCCCCACAATACCGGGGTTTTTGCAAAGCGATCCCAAGCGATGCCCTGGCCGTAGAAGCCCGTGTTTTTCTCCGTCTTGCGATAGTTGAGCTTCCCCTCGGCATCCACATGGAGCACGTGGGCTTGCGTGTGATCGTGCCCAGTGGTGTAGAGCAAGGCGTCCGGCCCCCAGGATCCTCCGGAGCAGCTCGCTGATCCCCACTTGCTCACCACCTCGGCGGGAAAGTTGTAACTTGCTTGCTCAATGAACTTGCCATCTTGATAGCTGTATTGGATCAGCTTGGTCTTGCTGTTGTTCTTTTTGCCATACACTGCGTAACACATCCACCACGTGCCATCATCCCGCCGGTCAATCCATGTCAGTGAGCCGTGCTTGGAGGGCATGGGAATCGTCTCCACATGCTTCAGGGTTTCTCCCTTAATATCGAAAATTTCAACACTGCAGTCATTTATAGCCACGGGGAAACGTGAATGAGCGCAGTAGAGTTTGCCCACGATGACTGCGCCACTATTTAGGTGCTTGAAATGCTTCTCGGCTGCTATCTTTTTGTCCGCCTGCCACGCTGCCACTACCTCCCCACTCTGCTTGTCGCACTTCTCAATGCTGGTGTTGCTGATGGCGTAAATGTAGCCTTCGTCAACCGCGACTCCTTGGTTGGCTTTGATGGCTAACTCGGTGATCACGGTATTTTGTGCGGTTAGCTT
>ERZ1048068.2286-NODE-2286-length-13677-cov-5.540449_pt1 | contig 13677 bp, 9 predicted proteins | sample MGYA00383098_ERZ1048068 | MGnify/ENA primary metagenome ERZ1048068 (study PRJEB29581, sample SAMEA5548368) | metagenome | biome: marine; feature: coastal; material: water | depth 1 m | study: Short-term variability in the microbial, nano- and picoplankton... | reverse complement strand
AAATTTGATAACGATGGCGGGATAATATTTGATTGAAATACATAATCACGCGATTCAACATTTGAAGTAACATTAAAATTTGATGGGGTTGATAAATCCGTAACGCCTACCGAGGGAGTAATTTTACTAGTGTAAGATAAAATAATATCTAAATCTAGATTGGAGACATCTGTTCCTTGAGGGACTGTGATATTAACTGTATCCGCATCCTCTTTATTTGAATCAAATATGTCATACTTAAAGATAGAATTTTTCACCAAAACTTGGCGAACTTCTGCCTTCATTGGTACTGTTTCAGGACCAGTAATATCATCTTCACAAGCTATTGTTAGTAAAAAAATTGTTAATACGGAACTAAATACTTTTAAGGTTTTAAAATTTGTTTTCATTGTTTTAGTTTTAAAATTAATATCCAGGATTCTGACCATAATCTCCACTATCACGAATAATGACATCTGTTGGAATGGGGCGTCTTAATGCCTTTCCATCTTGATCACCAAAAACATTTTGCCCGAGATCAATTGCTCTTTTTACCGTTGGGTTATATTGACTAACACGCTCTTTGACTTTGCCCATTCGCCGTAAATCCATCCATCTTTTATATTCACCTAATAGTTCTCTGCCACGTTCATCCAAAAGATCATCTAAGGTAGCACCACTTGCTTGCACGTCCCAACTGCGGGCTCTGACTGTATTAATATCGTTATCACCTGATTGGCCTAAATTTATTTTTGCTTCAGCACGTAAAAGGTAGGTTTCAGCCAAACGAAATACAAAGATATCACGTGAGTTGTCGCTCCTCGTTATTGCTGTAGGATCATCAAATTTCTTAACCCATGGATAATTTTGGTCTTCCCACTCTACCCCTTGAGGTACCCAAACAGTATAATCTTCTAAGTAAAACCAATTGTTAGGGCTTGGACTGTTGGGGTCTTCCAAAATAGAAGGGTGTGGATATATGTTTGAAAAAACTCTGTCTGAGTCAGCAATTGAGGTGTCATAAGCATCATAGTAAGGATCATTTTGTTCTACCATAAATGAGCCTGGATAACGCTTGTCTTCAGATGAATACTGCATATAACTCCAATCTGTTGGTCTAATTTGACCATGTCGGTAAGGCATTCCTATCTGTGAACCAGCAAAGAGTCCGCCCCAAGAATGAGAACTGTGTCCTCCAACATTGTTGATCAAAGAGTTTTGATCAAATTGAACAGAAAAAATGATTTCACGATTATCTTCATTACCTGGTGTAAAAACATCTTCAAAATTAGCCAACAAGCTATAAACTCCACTATCAATTACATTAGTTGCATATTCAATTGATTTTTCAAAATCGTCATTTGACGCAAAAGAAGTATACCCCCTAGAAAGGTGAACCAATGAGAGTAAATGTTCTGCAGCACCTTTTGAAACTCTGCCAAAATCTGTCGGCTGTTCAGGCAAAATATCTTTAATCGAAATCAATTCATTTATTATAAACTGATATACGTCAGCTTCAGAATCCCTCTTAAAACTAGTTATTGGTGTATCAAATGCTTCTGTGACGATAGATACCCCACCGTATAACTCCAGTAACACATGATAAAAATAGGCGCGTATAAAACGTATTTCCGCTACTCTAATAGGAAGAACCTCTGTTTGAACAGTCTTGGATTCCCATTCAATAGCTAAATTATGTAACTGGATTGCCTTATAACAGTTAGAAAAAACTTTGGAAACCCAATCATTGTCTGGTGTTAATTGAAAATACCCATCTACAAGCTCATTTCCATCTGCTTTTTTTGCATGGCAAAAAAGATCTGTTCCTAACAATGTAAGTCCTTGGAAAGATGGAATGTTTTTTTGATCATCGTTTTCTGAGTTCATGTCGCTATACAATTCACGTAAAGATGAATAACCAGCATTGACTAGAGTTTCAAAACCTTCTTGCGATTGATAATATTCTTCAGTGGTTGTAGAAGATCTATTGTCTTCATCCAAAAAATCTGAACAACCAAATGCTATTAGAGCAATTCCTAATAAAATAAAATTTAATTTTTTCATCGTTTGTATTTTTTAATTAAAACTTTACATTAACTCCCAACTGAACAGTCATGAAGCTTGGTCCATCATTAGCTCCTCTATCTCCAAATTCTGGATCGTGACCATCATAATGAGTGTATAAATACGGATTAGTTATGTTAGCATACACCCTAAATCTATCAATACCTAAACTTTCTGTCACATCATCAGGAAATACATATCCTAAAGTAATGTTTTGAATTCTTGTGTAAGAGGTATCTCGATAATTCTGCAATTGCGCCCCTTTTCTACCCCAATATTGATCGCCTAAAAATGCAGGGCTTGGTGCAACATTAGATGGATTTGTAACTGTCCAATATTCATGAACAACTGTATTTCTGTTATTATATATTAAATCATTATGAAAAGCACTCTTTTTCATTATACCTTGCTCAGTATATATCGCCATAGAAATATCAAAGTTTTTATATGTCAATTTGGTAAAAAAGCTTCCTGTCCAGTCAGGTATTGGTTTACCTATAATAGTACGGTCATATTGCGCATCAATTTTTCCATCTGGAACTCCATCAGGTCCGCTTATATCTCTAATTTTGGGCATCCCAGGCTCTCTACCCCAAAGGGCGGCTTCATCAGCTTCGTCTAATTGCCAAATTCCAACCATATCATAATTGTAATGCACGTTTATTGGCTGCCCGATAAATAACCCATTAACAATATCATCTACTTTTCCAAGGTTTGTTTCTACAACAGAATTTTTATTTTTCGAAAAAACAAAAGAAGTTTCCCAAGTCAAATCATTTGCTTTAATATTGATTGTCCTGAGCGTTGCCTCAATACCCTCATTTCGTACAGATCCTATGTTGTCAATCATTTCATCCCATCCCATTGGTACTGGTAATTTCCTGTTTAGTAACAAATCTCTTGAAAGTCTTGAGTATAAGTCAATAGCACCTGAAACCCTACCATTAAAAAACCCGAAATCAACACCAAAGTTTACTTCTTCAGTTCTTTCCCATGTAAGAGCTCTATTTGAAATACCAGAGGGGGAAATGCCATTTGCAATAGAGCCGCCAAAATCATAATTAGACAAATAATTTGCATTCACTAAAGATTGATAAGCATCGATATTGTTATTGCCAGTAAAGCCATAGCTCAGCCTGGTTTTTAAGTTTGAAATAAAATTAACATTCTTTAAAAATGATTCTTCACTTATTTTCCAAGCAACAGCTGCTGATGGAAAAGAAGCCCACTCATACCCGTCTCCAAGTTTTGATGAACCATCCCATCTATTTGATACAGTAAGTAAATATTTGTCATTAAAGCTGTAATTTAAACGCATCATATATGAAATAAGTCTGTTCATTGTATACTGACTATCAGTAACACTGTTTACGTTAGCTGCTCCAAGATTGAAGAAAGCTGTTTCTTGAGTCAAATTCATTACCTCAGAATAATAATCTTCTTCTTCGAAATGATAAATACTAAATAACCCGGTTGCTTGTAATCCGTGCTTTCCGAATGACTTTTCTGCATTTACAATGTTATCCCAGGTGTAATTAATTCTTGTTCTATTCCTTGAGGATGCGTTTGTTGATTCTTGATTGCCTTTAGCTTCTGCAGAATACAATCCATTCCATTCTCCTTCTCTAAGCTTTGAAATACGAGGTAAAAATTCCGTTCTTAATGTTAACCAATTAGAAGGTTTGTAATTAAAAAATATTTTACCCAGAACATCCAAAGACTTAGCATTGGTGTTTGAATATTTTTGATCTAAAAGAGGATTAATTGACCCCGTTAACATGCGCCCTGGAAATATAGTAATCCCCTCATGTTCATCTAGCCAGCCAGTTGGGTCGCTTGAAATAACAACGGGAGCCATTCTGTAAAAGTTTAAGATACTTTTTCCACCTGCAACCTCAGTTTCTTTTAATCCAGCCCGGAACTGACCTCCTAACTCAAATTGATCATTAAATTTATGTCTTAAATCTAAGCTAAAGGAATATTTATCCATGAAGTCTTTTTCAATAAACCCTTTTTCTTGAAGATATCCAGCAGACATACTAAAAGATGTATTCCCAGAGATACCATTTAGGGTAAGAAAATGATTTTGGCGACTACCATCTTTTAAAAATCTGTCTTCCCAATTGTAAGTCTCGCCAGCAGCAATCCTTCTTCGTATTTCTCTATCCCATTCTGCAGCACTTGCATCAACTACTTGTGTTGTTGTGCTAAAAATATCGCCGCTGAATGGCTCCAGACTATTACCTTGCCTAGAAGCAATCCTATAGTTAATCCATTGCGCAGCGTTCATCATCGGAGCCTTGTGGGCTGGGGTTTTTATTCCATAATACCCATCATAAGTTATTGAAATGTCTTCTCTTGAGTTTTCTGCACTATTTGTTTGAATGAGAACAACACCATTTGAACCCCTTGAACCATAAATGGCAGTAGATGATGCGTCTTTTAATATATCCATTTGAACAATATCATTGGGGTTTAGAAAATTTATATCGTCTACAACCAATCCATCTACAACATATAAAGGAGAGCCTCCGGCAATAGAGTTTTGACCTCGAATAACTAACTCAAATCCCACATCAGATCTACCAGAGCTTCGGGAAATATTTACCCCAGGCAACTGACCTTGAAGAGCTTCTAAAGGGTCTGTACTACCTCTTGATTCAATATCAGATCCACCAATTGACCCCACAGCACCTGTCAAATCTCTTTTCTTAACGCTGCCGTATCCAACAACAATTATTTCGTCAAGCTGTTCAGCATCCTCGATCATTATTACTTCTAAAACAAGTTTAGAATTAACTTGAATCGATTGGGTTAAAAATCCTAAATAAGAAAAAACGAGTATATCGTCTTGGGATGCTGCTATAGAAAAATTCCCGTCAAAATTAGTGGAAACACCATCGCTTGTACCTTGTTTTATTATGGATACGCCTGCTAGGGGCACCCCATCTTGATCTATTACTTTTCCGCTAATAATTTCTTGCTGATCAAAGTTGATGAAATCTGTAGTATTCTTTGCTGACAAACTGCCAATATTGGACAGAAAGACAATAATCAACAAAAGAATAATTTCATTAATAGAGCTTGCTAAAAGCTTATTGTATTTTAAAATCATAGTTTTAGTTTTAATTGTTTATTGGTTTAATTGTTATCTATTTAATTCAACTGCTGCCAAAATGAATGGAGCAACACCTTTGGGGTCATTATCAATTCGTTTTTCATTTATATAGTATTTGTAATCTCCTTCTCTATATGGGTTTCCTCCTAATCCACAACCGCCAACTATATTAGTTAGTGTAATAAATCCTTTATTATCAGTATGCAAAGAAGTTTTAACTAGTGAGTTAAATTTTGTGTTTGCTAAATCGAAATAAGAACTTGGTAAGTATCCTTTTTTTGCCGCTTTTGCTAGGACATAGATAAACATAGCAGATCCAGAGGTTTCAATGTAATTACCCTCATCTCCTCCTCTGTCTAACACTTGGTACCATAATCCAAGTTTTTGATCATCTACTTTCAACAATGCTTCAACCACATTATTCAAAATCAAAATAATATCAGATCTATCTTTATGATTTTCTGGCAAGAAATCCAACACATCAACAATTGCCATTGCATACCAACCCATAGCCCTGCTCCAAAAATGCTTGGATTGACCAGTATTACTATTACACCAAAGCTGTTTTTTGCTTTCATCCCAAGCGTGATAAAGTAATCCAGTATTTGGATCGATAGTTTTTTGATATATATGCTTAATTTGGTTTGTCGCTAAATCAAAATACATGGGCTTATTAAATACCGAAGCATACTCCACAATGAAAGGAGAAGACATATAAACTCCGTCTAACCACATCTGATACGGATAACGTTGCTTGTGCCAGAATCCACCTGAGTTTGTCTTTGGCTGTTTTAGTATTTGACTGAATAATTTATCGATTGCAATTTTATACTTGTTGTCTCCTGTTCTTTTGTAGTGAATAAATAAAAGCTTACCAGGATTAATATTATCAAGATTGTAATCCTGAAACTTATAACCACTTATAATTCCGTCATCATTAACAAAGTAATCAATGTAATCTTTACCGTAATTGCTGAATTTTATATCAATATGACCCAACTTATCTAATGCTTGACCCAAAAAAGCTAAATCATAGGTCCATTTGGGCTTGGGAAGAGGTTTGTACCAAATTAAACTGTCGGACTTAGTAATAACAGTGTTTGCCATTGCGAATGAAAGCAACTCCTTTTGATTAATTTTATCATATTCATTGAAGGCATGAGTTTCGCAATGATGATTACACAAATAACCTATCAAAAAGGTATATATTAATTGTAAAACAACAGTGGTCATCATAGTTAACAGTTATTCATTTTGTGCAATCGATTACAAAATACTTTAATTTTTATTATGCAATCGATTACACAAACATATATAAAAAAAATAAATAATTAAATAAATTGCTGTTATTTTTCTTATTTCAGTAAACAATTATAGTTGTTGTTGTTTTTCTAATTAATATTGCAAATGTATCTTTAAAACTTAGACCATCTCCAAAAATGGAAAAAAAAGTAACCATATATGATATTGCTAAGAAATTAGACATTACAGCTGCTACAGTTTCAAGAGCACTAAATAATAGCCCTAGAATTAGCGTTTCCACAAAAGAATTAGTGAAGGAAACTGCTGATAAAATGAACTATGAGCAAAATACAGTTGCTCAAGCTTTGAAAAGTGGAAAAACATACAACATCGGGGTAATTGTACCAAGAATTAATAGTAATTTTTTTAGCTCCGTTATTCGTGGTATTGAAGAAGAGTTGAAAAAAAATGGCTACAATATCATAATTTGTCAGAGCTATGAAAAGGCAAGAGTGGAAGAAGAATGCATAAACACTTTATTAAAAGCAAAAGTAGATGGTATTTTAGTGTCTACTACACCTAATTCTAAGAAGACTAGCTATAATAGTATTATACAAAAAGGAATTCCCCTCGTTTTTTTTGATCGCAGAAAAAAAATAAAGGGAGTTAGCTCTGTTACAATTGATGATTTTAATGCAGGATACATATCGACTATTCACCTAGTTCAACAAGGTTTCAAAAATATAGCACATTTTAGAGGCGATTATTCCATTGAGATTTTTAAACAGCGCTACATGGGATATGAGCAGGCTCTAATTGATTCAGGACTCGAAATTAGAAAAGATTATGTAGTAAAAACAAATAGCACTATACAAGATGGTAAAAATGCAGTCAGGCACTTAATGAATTTAGATGTCACCCCCGATGCCATTTTTTCATCAAGTGACTTTAATGCACTTGGAGCAATAAAAGAATTAAAATCTCTTGGTTATAATGTTCCTAATGAGATTGGGATAGTTGGGTTTAGCAACGAACCCTTCACCAATTTTGTTGAGTTAACAATTTCAACCGTGAATCAATTTCCTGTTGAGATGGGTGAAAAAACAGCAGCAGTTTTGCTTGAGCAAATAAACAGCGATAAACACGTAAAACCCAAAGAGGTTGTAATAAACCCAAAATTGTTAATTAGAGACTCTTCATTAAAAAAAGTGGATAAAAACTTTATAAAGAAACCCCTCGTTTCCAAGGGATAAAATCAAATTGCTGGTTCTTATCTGCTTGAGTCTGAATACGCCCACTAGCCACATCTACCATATAAGACAGGAGTCGGTCCGCAGCATCCTCAATAGATTCTTTTCCTGTAATAATATCTCCCGCATTAAAATCAATAATGTCCTTCATCTTTTGCGCTAAATTATTGTTGGAAGACATTTTGATTACGGGTGCGGCAGGGTTTCCTGTTGGAGTTCCCAAGCCCGTTGTAAAGGCAACCAAATTGCAACCAGAACCCACCAATGCGGTTGTGCTTTCTACATCATTCCCAGGCGTGCAAAGCAAATGAAGCCCTTGATTATGGCAATATTCTGTGTAGTCAAGTACACCAGCTATAGGTGCAGCTCCTCCTTTTTTGGCAGCTCCTGCACTTTTCATGGCGTCTGTAATCAGCCCATCTTTGATGTTTCCAGGAGAAGGATTCATGTCAAACCCCGACCCAGCATCTATTGCGGATCTTTCAAAGTCTTGCATCAGTTTTAAAAAACGAGATGCCAATGTGGTGTTTTCACAGCGATCTATCAACTGCTGCTCAACACCGCACAACTCGGGAAATTCTGCAAGCATGGCTCTTCCACCCAAAGCAACCAACATATCACTCACTCTACCCAAAACAGGGTTTGCAGACACACCTGAAAAACCATCAGATCCACCACACTCAAGTCCTAGGGTGAGTTTGCTAAGTGGGGCTGGTTTTCGTTCTATCGCATTGGCTTCTTTTAAAGACTCATAAGATAGTTTTATGGCGTTTTTGATAAGTGCATCCGTTGTGCCTTGCTCTTGTTGATCGAGGATATGGATGGGCTTTTGATTGTCAGGATTGATGTCATTTAGCGCATCTTTAAAAATCTCTATTTGTAAATTCTGACATCCCAAACTTAACACAGTCGCACCAGCCACATTGGGGTTATTGACATATCCAGCCAATAGTTTGGCAAGCAGTACCGCATCTTCACGCGTGCCACCACACCCTCCTTGATGGGTGATAAATCGAGGGTGCACATTTGGAAAAACCCGATTACTTGAGTCGTCAATCTCTTGGTCGATTTGATCTTTTCCTTCTACAAGATTGCGCAAAAAATGACGGTGTTGGAATTGCTTCGTTATACCCAATTCACTCTCAAAAACTTCTTTTAAAATGGCAATGTTCCTGTTTTCACAGAAAACCAGCGGAAAGAATAGCCACACATTGGCTGTACCAACTTGACCATCTGCTCTGTGATAACCCATAAAAGTTTTGGATTCCCAGTGTTTTACGTCTGGAGGTGTCCAGTTATAGTTGGAGCTACGAACTTCTGCATTGCTCTTGCTGTGTTGTACATTTTGGGTGTGAATTAATGCCCCTTTCTGAATGGGTTTTGTCGCACGGCCGACTTCAAAACCATACATTATAATGGCCTCACCAAGATTGAAATCTTTTAAGGCAATTTTGTGTTTGGCTTTAATATGCGCTACTACGCTGAGTTTGTCGCCATCGACATTCACCAAATCTCCCTGCTGAAGCGGGGTCAATGCGACTGCCACATTATCACGTTGATCTATTCGTATTGCAGTTGGGTTCACTAGTTATTGTATAAATTGATTAAACGCAGTTTTAACGCCTTGGTTTTTGATAACCCCTAGCATTTGAGAAACCAGTGTTGCCAGCCCATCAATTTTTGTTAAATCCATGTCCCAAAAAGATTCATTGGATAAAACGGCTGACACAAGTTGGTCATCATCAAATTTTTCCCAAGCATTTTCAAAGAAATCTAAAATTTCGGGGGCATCTTGAACAGGTAACTTCTGCCCTTGAAATGTTCCTCTGTAAAACACAATTAAGCTTGCTAAAGCCAATAATGAATAGGAAGGTAATTGATGGTATTTTTCAAAATAGGACAACAAACTAGGCAATACGCGAACCTTAAACTTTGAAATGGAGTTTAAAGCGATACTTTCTAATTTGTGAACAATAAAGGGGTTTCTAAATCGATCGAAAACTTCTTCTGCATACCCCTCCAATTCGTTTTTGTCCATATCAATACTTGGGATGATTTCGGTGTGCATCATGCCTTTGATAAATTGACTTGCAAAATCATCATCAATAGACTCCTTTACCGTTCTTAGCCCATGTAGGTAACAGAAAGGCACCATGGAAGTGTGAATGCCATTTAAGACGCGAACCTTACGGGTTCTGTAGGGTTGAATGGATTGAACAAACTTCACATTGATAGCAGTTTTATCAAAGGGGAGTTTTTTCTTGAGTGCTTCATCTGCTTCAACAACCCATAGAAAAAAAGATTCCGCACTAACAATCAGTTTGTCTTCATATCCAAATTGTTGGCACAATGTGCTTGCTTCATTTTTGGGATATCCTGGAACAATTCGATCGACGAGCGTGTTATGAAATTGATTGGCTTTGTGAATCCAATCTGTAAAGTCTGCTCCCAAAGACCACAATGCCGCATAGGACAAAACACACTTTTTTAACGCATCCGCATTGTTGTTGATCAATTCACATGGTATGATGGTCAAACCTTTTGATGCATCGCCATTAAAATGCTCGAAACGCTTGTGAAGAAGAAGAGTTAACTTTCCAGGAAACGTATTTGGAGGGTTGCTGTCATAGGTGTCTTTTTCATCATACCTTATCCCTGACTCTGTGGTATTGGAAAACACAAACTCTAAAGTATCCAACTTGGCTAGTTGTTCGTATGCAGTTATTTGCTTGTAAGGATTTATGCACTTCTCAATGACATCAATAACATCTTGGTTATCGATAATTTCTCCTTTTGCAACTCCTTTTTGCAACAGAGTGTACAACCCATCTTGTGATGCTAAAAGATCTACCAAACCATTCGGAATAGGTTGAACAACGGCAACAGATCCATCAAATGCTGTATCCCGATTTAGAACATGCAAGGCATAATCAACAAATGCACGTAAGAAATTACCCTCACCAAATTGGATAACTCTGATGGGGCGAGAAGTCGATAGATTTGTATTGATTCGATTTAATGGTTTCAAGTTTTGTTTTTTTATAAGTTAAATAAAGAAGGTAACCAAAGCGATAAAGCAGGAATATAGGTTACTAGGGTTAAAGCAACCACCATGGCTAAAAATAAGGGCACAAGTGGTTTGAGAACTTTTTGAATGGATGTGTTTGCAACGCCTACGCCTACAAACAACACGCTTCCAACGGGCGGTGTACACAAGCCAATACATAAATTAAGAATCATAATAATTCCAAAGTGAATCGGGTCAATGCCTAGTTCAGCAACCACAGGAAGGAAGATGGGTGTAAAAATCAATACCGCTGGAGTCATATCCATAAAGATTCCTATAAATAAAAGTGTCAAGTTTATTAGTAACAAAATCACAATTTTATCGTCACTAATTGACATGATTCCACTGCTTATCATTTCTGGAATATTTTCAAATGACAATACCCAAGACATACTCATAGATGCACCAATAAGAAACATGACAATGGCCGTCGTTGAAGAGGATTTTAATAAGATACTAGATAAATTGTTAAAGTTGATTTCTTTATAAATAAACCCAAGTATCAAGGTGTAAATCACAGCGATTGCAGAAGCTTCAGTAGCAGTGAAAATCCCTGATACAATGCCACCGATAACAACTACAAGTAACATTAAGCTTGGGAAGGCATCAATAAAGGTGGAAAAAACTTTAGAAATTGGCGCTCTTTTTCTTGTAGGAATGTTGTTTTTTTTAGCCCAAATCATAGCCACAATCATCAAAAATAAACCAGTAAGAATTCCAGGAATATATCCTGCCAAAAACAAGGCGGCAATCGAAGCGCCACCGCTGGCCAATGAATAAACAATCAATATGTTGCTAGGAGGAATGACCAAACCCGTTGTAGCAGAAGTAATGTTAACAGCAACACCAAATCCTTTTGAATAACCTTCTTTTTCCATTTCTGGACCCAAGATGCTACCCATAGCAGAAGCAGATGCCATAGCGGAACCAGCTACAGATCCCATCAACATGGCTGAGATGATATTAATTAGTGCCAAGCCGCCCGGTAAAGAGCCCACCAGCGCTTTTGCAAAAGCAATCAATCTTTTTGCTACCCCACCCCGGTTCATTAATTCTCCAGACAAGATAAAAAACGGAATCGCCAACAATGCAAAGCTGTCAATGCCCGTTGCCATTCTCTGAGCTATCGTGGTAAGCCCAGGAATAAAAGGAACACTTACCAGCAATGTGAAAACAGAAGATATGATAATACTCCACGCCACAGGCATACCTATGGCTAGTAGTAGTAAAAAACTAAATAACAAGATGCCAATTGAAAGTATGTCCATTAGGAAGTTTTTTTAAGATCACACATTTTAAAAAACACAATACACAAGCCACTTAATGGGATGCATAAGTAAACCACATAGAGCGGAATCTGTAAAGCAGCTGATTTTTGTCCTAGAATATAGCTCAGATAAACCAACTTAGAGCCTCCTACCACAAAAATCAAAGTGGCAAAAAGAATGATAATCAGGTTGATGATTTTTTTCAGTTTAACTTGTCTTTTGGGACTCAATTTATCAGGCAGGATATCGATGGCCACATGAAGTTTTTTTCCTGAAACATAGGAGGTACCCATCACCCCCAACCAAATCATTAGATAGCGTGCCAATTCGTCTGTAAATGAACTGGGATTTGCTAGGACATACCTAGAAAAAACTTGCCAACTCACATTGATCACCATAACACCTAGTATAACAACCAAAATCTTTTCAAGAATGGTGTTTAATCTATTTTCAATGAGATTCATGCGTTATTGATTTTTTATTTCCATGATTAGATTGTTCAATGACTCGCTGCTACTATATAAGTCGTAAACCGGCTTAACCAATTTCGCAAACCCTGATTTGTCAGGATAGATGATTTGAACGCCTGATTTTTCGAGTTGTTCTAGAGAGTGAGCTTCTGATTCTGCCCAAAGTGTTCGCTGATAACGCACAGAAATATCCACCGCCTCTTGCATCCACTTTTTTTGCTCTGCGTTTAACTTATCCCAAAAATAAGAGCCACATACCAATACATCTGGAAGTGTGGTATGTTCGTCTAAGGTGTAGTATTTGCACACCTCAAACTGTTTTGATAAGTAGAAACTAGGTGGGTTGTTTTCAGCTCCGTCAACCACTTCTTGTTGTAGTGAAGTATATAACTCTCCCCATGAAATCGGGGTAGGTGAACCGCCCATGCTTTCTACCATTTTCATCGCAGTCACACTCTCCATTACGCGTACTTTTAACCCTTCTAAGTCAGCCGGGGTGTAAATAGGTTTGCTTTTGGTATAAAAGCTTCGGCTTCCCGCATCATAATAGGCCAGTCCTTTGATACGAAAGGCAAGGGTTTCATCTAATAACTTTTTTCCTATTTCTCCATCTAAAACTTTAAAGGAGTGGGCTTTATCTCTAAAAAGGTAAGGCAGCCCAAACACTTTCATATTGGGTGAAAAGTTTTCCAAAACACCTGTTGACACTTTTGTGACGTCTAAGCTTCCTATTTGCAGCAATTCCAAACATTCTCTCTCTGATCCCAATTGTTGGTTAGGATAGATTTTCAAATCCATAGTACCGGAAGACAATCTGTATAGCTCCTCTCCCATTTTTACCATAGCTTTATGAACAGAATGATTTGTGTCTAAACCATGGCCTAGACGAATGGTTCGCTTTTGAACAACATCATTGCATGAAGTCAGCAACAAAACCAAAATCAGTATGAAAGCCTTATTTGACATTATCCTCTTATAGATTTTATAATTTCCAAAGCATCACGGGTTTGCTGTTCGATTTTTGCATAATCAAACGACCCATCTATCTGTTTTGCCATGAGTTTTGAACCCATACCCACGCAGGTAACCCCTGCGTCAAACCATCCTTTAAGATTTTCTTCAGTTGGACTAACCCCACCAGTAGGCATTATGCTCGTCCATGGCTGGGGTGCTAGCACTCCTTTTACAAAGCCTGGTCCATAGGTGCTTCCTGGAAATA
>ERZ1048068.2281-NODE-2281-length-13696-cov-4.892237_pt1 | contig 13696 bp, 12 predicted proteins | sample MGYA00383098_ERZ1048068 | MGnify/ENA primary metagenome ERZ1048068 (study PRJEB29581, sample SAMEA5548368) | metagenome | biome: marine; feature: coastal; material: water | depth 1 m | study: Short-term variability in the microbial, nano- and picoplankton... | reverse complement strand
GACCACGGCGCGACACTTGTTTGTCTTCATTAGGCCCAAAGTCTCCTGGAGCTCAATGGCGCCCGGAGTGGTGTGAGTCGCGTCGCGAAAACCGCTGCCGTCCTGAATTTTCACCGTGCTCAACATTCCGGTCTTCACCATGGCTCTCTCAAGCAAGGAGTGAATGAAGTAGGTCACGGTTGTTTTCCCGTTCGTTCCGGTCACTCCAATCATCGTCATCGACACCCCGGGATCACCGACATGGCGGGCCGCGAGGCGTCCGAGAACCTTACGGGTATCAGGAACCTGAATCCAAAGACCCTGATAGTCAGCCGGTCCTTTTCGCTGGGCAATAATCGCCGCAGGCTTGGCTTTGATCACTTCATCGAGATAATCATGACCGTCGACCGTGGTGCCCCGGACCGCAACAAATACCGAACCCTCATCCACCCTGCCGCTATGGTTCGTGATGCTCTCAACGGGAACATCCTCAATGCGCAAGCCCTTGGCCTCCGGAAGAATTTCGAGAAGTGACGAAAGTGAAATCATTAACTATCTGGTAAGATCGGCGAGTTCTTCATCGATCGGCTCGGTCGGTGCGATATTCATTTGTTCAATGACGCGTTTTGCGACCTTGGAAAAAACAGGCGCCGCAACCGTGCCGCCGCCAATTCGAAAATCTTCCTCCACATCCATCGGCGCTTTTGGCTCATCGATGGTCACAATGCAGACGAATTTCGGATCTTGAACAGGAGCAATACCCGCGAAGGTCAGGAACTTTTTGTTCCTGTCGTAAAATTTATTCACGTTATCCCACTTCCAGGCCGTTCCGGTTTTTCCTCCGACCCGATGCCCGGGAACTGCGGCATTCTTTCCGGTTCCATCAAGAACAACCTGTTCCAGGGAAAGGCACATTCCCTTCGATGTTCGTTCCTTCATTACCCGACGAATTTTAGTCACCGGAGTTTGCTCCACCACGATTCCGTTGTTCGCGATCACCGAGTCCACCAAACGTGGCTTCATGAGGTACCCTCCGTTTGCAACCGCCGAATATGCCATCGCCAACTGAATCGGGGAAACACTCACGCCATATCCAAAGGTCGCTTGTGCGAAATTCTGCATATTCGACGAATCGGTATGACTTCCCCGGGCCTCCCAGCCCACCGGGATTCCCGTGCGCTGACAGAACCCATAATTTTTCAAGTAGTCATAAAAAACATCGCGCCCGGCAATTTCTGCAAAGCAAAATACCCCGGGGTTACTCGACTTCATCATGACCTTGTCAAATGAAAGATCTCCATAGGCATGATGATCGTTGATTTTCACCCTTCCCCGGGTGATGTGCCCCCAACCACAATAAACTTCGGTGTTTCGATTCACGAGGCCCGAGTCCAAAGCTGCCGTCATCGCAACGAGCTTCATTACCGAACCGGCTTCATAGCTGCCTTCAACGGGAAAATTCATACTCGCACCGTTCTTGGAAAAGTTTCTACGATCGTTCAGGTCGTAGTAAGGACGACTTGCCATCGCTAGAATATCTCCCGTACGAGGGTCGGTGATAATGATCGAACCACGGTCCGCATTGTATTTCTTTAAGGCCTTTTCCAGCTCAACCTCAACGATGGCTTGAAGCCCCATATCGAGGGTGAGACGTATGTGTTTTCCCAGCTTCGGTGGGCGCACTGCCGATGATTCAGTCAGCATCACGAGTCCATTTGCATCTCGTTTGAGTTGGCGCTCGCCATCTCGACCGGAAAGAAGTTCGTTGTAAGACTTTTCGATACCGGCCCTGCCAATGCCTTCGTAATCCACAAAGCCTACAAGGTGCGGCGCCAAGGTAGACATGGTATAGTGGCGCTTCTGTGACCGCTCGAATGAAAACCCCTGAATGCTGCGAAGCTGCAGTTCGTCCTCGAGCTCGCGAACCAAATCCTCGGGAATATCTTTCTTCACAGCGAACCAATCTTTATTCACATTATGAACCAGGACATTATTCCGAAGCTTGGCTGAAGAAATTCGTAATTCCCGCCCGATCACTTCGGAGGCATACTCGAGGTGTTCCGCGATCACCTCCTCACGGCTCATTTTTGATACTCTCTCCTGCTTGATCTTCCGGAGTAATTCGCGGCGCTCCTCATCAGTCAGCTTTTTCCACCCCAAGGTCTGACTGGCGAAACGATGCGTCACCGCCTTGGTCAAGTTGTCGCTGTGATTGAGATGATTACGATCTACAACGAGAGCAGCGACGGGGAAATTTTGTGCCAGGACATGATCATGACGATCCACGATCCGTCCGCGACTAGCCGGAATCACCTTCCAATCTTCAAAACGGGAAACCTGCGCTTTGTCTGACATTCTCCGATCCCAAACCTGAAGCGTAATCAGCCTGACCGAGAGCGCACTGAGCCCGGTCACCAGGACCAGGCACACAATAAACGCTCTGATTTTTACGGCGATATCCATAGTTGCTAACGACTCACCACCGCGTCGCCAGGTGGGGTTTCTTGATCATGCGGATTGATGAATTCAACAACGCCGGTTCCTATTGGAACCAGATCGGATTGCCGGTCAGTCAATTCAGCCCGAAGATTATACACTCCGAGGATGCGGCTGATGTCTGACTGATAAAAGGTGATCGCCACACGATGCTCTTCCATGCGCTGCTGAACCTTGGTGATATTGCGCCGGGCTGTGACTTGCTTGTTCTTCAACACAACATAGCCAATTCCTCCAGTCGCCACAATGGCTCCCGCAACAAACAAAAGGATCAACATTGGGAGTCCGATATTAGAGGCCTTCTTTTTCCGGTTCATGACAATGAGGTGGGTAAGATTTTTTCAACGACCCGCAAACGTGAGCTGCGGGAGCGGGGGTTACGTTTAATTTCGGCTCCGTCGGGAGCCACTCCCTTGCGGGTGATCAGGCGATAACGAAGATCGGGATTGGGACGAGCAGCCGGCCACTCGGGCCGGTCGATCTCTTCCCTGGAAGCATGACGGAAGGTCTGCTTCACGATCCGATCTTCAAGGCTGTGGAAAGTGATGATGGCCAAACGTCCGCCCGGCTTGAGCAGATCGGCAGCGGAATCAAGAAAGCGACGAAGCTCCCCGAGTTCGTCATTCACCGTCATGCGCAGGGCCTGAAAGACCTTGGTGGCAGGATGAGTGCGGCCGCGACGACCGAGAAGCTTTTCAATACCATCCGCCAATTGCAGAGTCGTTTCAAAAGGAGTTTTGCTGCGTTCCTGAATGATCCAGGCTGCGATCTTGCGCGATGCCTTCTCCTCCCCGAGCTCGAAGAAGATTTTCACCAGGTCAGGCTCGCTCCATTCGTTCACCAAATCAGCGGCAGTCACTTCACTCTCTCCCATCCTCATGTCCAGCGGGCCATCGAAGCGAAAAGAAAAGCCACGCTGCGCTTCGTCCAACTGAAACGACGAAACCCCGAGATCGAGAAGAATGCCATCGAGCTGCCCCCACTTCCCTTCTTCGGAAAGACGCGACATTTCGCTGAAACGTCCCGCCACCGCCTCGAAACGATCACCAAAGCGGGAAAGGCGTTCGGAGGCATATTTGCGGGCGTCGGCATCACGGTCGACACCTTTGACGCAGCTGCCCTTTTCAAGAAGAGCCTCGGTATGCCCTCCCCCTCCAAGTGTTCCGTCGGCAAAAAGCTTCCCTTCGGCGGGAGCGAGATACTCCACGACCTTATGGAGCAAAATAGATTCATGATAAAAGGGCATCCCGCCCTCCAGCGGGATGCCCTCCATCAAGAGAGTTGAATACCCCACTTCCGGCTCCCCCAAGGTAGGCAGGGGCCAAGTGTTGAAGCTGCGAGGCCACCAAAAGTCAGGAAGCGCCGGAACATGCAGGGTATTCAACATCAAATTCAGGTTAGGAAAGGTTCAGTACGTCGTTGATCATGGAGTTCTCCTCCCGCTCTTTGGCTTCTGCAGTCTCAAGTGTCGTGGCGTTCTCAGGAGTAAAGATTTCAAACGAGTCGCCACGCCCAATCAGGGTAACAGTGCCGGGCAAAGTCATGCCATGGGCCTCCGCAAGGGCTTTGGGGATGGTCAATTTGCCTTGGGCGCTGACATTTCCCTCAACCGTGGCTCCAAAAAGCATGTTTTTCGCCTGATCCCTCAAGCGAGGTGTCGAATCAGGCAATCCCTCGATATCTTCCAGCTTTTTCGCGAAGGCTCCCTGAGTCAGAGCTCGCAGCCCCGGAACCCCAAACACCTTAACCTTAACGAGGTAGAAGCTTTCCTGAGCAGGTGGACGCCAGTCTACCGGAAGGGAAATCCTACCCTTGGTATCCAGTTGCCGATCCAAGGGACCGAAGCGAAAATGGCGAAAAATTGACATAAAGCGAACTCAGTAGTGCTGAAAACGCCACGAAAGTGCACAGAACGCCACCAGAAAGCAACTCGAAAAGGCAAAATATACAGATCCCCAAACTGCCTCTCTCTGATTGGATTGCCTCGGGAGACAGTTACTCTGGATTACTTTAATTTCAGGCATTCATTACTAATCTGCACAGTCTCCCCTCTCACGCTTAAATTACCTGAAAGGACTTTTCCCCAGATCAAGTTTACTGGGGTTATATGACCCAAAATAATCGTCGCGAATTTTTGAAACTTTCCGGTCTCGCCGCTGGAGCCACATTTGGAGCCCCAGCCATCGTTCGGGGCCAGAATCTCAACTCCCGTCTCCAGATCGGCTGTATCGGTGTCGGAGGCAAAGGAAAGAGTGATACTCTCAACACCGCGAAATGCGGCGGAAAGATCGTCGGGCTCTGCGATGTTGACCAAAAGAGGCTCAATCCCATGGCCAAGAGGTTCCCCGATGCCCAGAAATACTCTGACTTCCGCGAAATGCTCACCAAAATGGGCGATCAGATCGACGGCGTCACTATTTCCACACCTGATCACGTCCACGGAGTGGCCGGCATCATGGCGATGCAAATGGGCAAGCACATCTATTGCCAAAAGCCCCTTACCCAAACCGTGTGGGAATCCCGCATGATGCGAAATCTTGCCCGCGACAAGAAACTCGCAACCCAAATGGGCAACCAGGGCAGTGCGGAGAGCGGCCTCCGGCGCTCGGTGGAGCTCATCCAGTCCGGCGTGATCGGAAAACCGCTCGAACTCCACGTCTGGACCAACCGCCCGGTTTGGCCGCAAGGATTAGAGCGCCCCGACAAAACCGACCCAATCCCTGACACCTTGAACTGGGATTCCTGGATAGGGCCGGCCCAGATGCGTCCTTACGTCAACGGCCTCTACCATGACTTCAAATGGCGCGGCTGGGGCGATTTCGGCACCGGCGCCCTCGGTGATATGGCCTGCCACACTGTCAACATGCCCTTCCGCGCGCTTAAGCTAGGCTACCCCACCAAGATCGAATGCGAAATGTCGTCGCGCATTTACGACGAAACCTACCCTCTCACTTCTCGAGTCCGCTTTGACTTCCCCGAGCGCGAAGGACTTCCTCCGCTCAAATTCTGGTGGTACGAAGGAAACCCCAAAAACAACTTCACCCCCATCCGTCCCTATCCCGATCTCGTCTCTGACATCGTCAACCTCCGCGGCGGAAAACTCCCCGCCAGCGGCGCGCTCATCATTGGCGAAAAGGGACAACTATTTTCGCAAGACGACTACGGTCGCAGCTTCTATGTCAAACTGAAGGGGGAAAAACAATTCACCCAAGGCGACAAGCACGAAGCCTGTCAGGGAGTTCCACAAACGATCGATCGCTCTCCAGGCCACCATGAGGAATGGATTGAAATGATGAAGGGCGGAAAGCCAGCCTACTCGAATTTCGAAATCGCGGCATACCTCAACGAGGTCATTCTTCTGGGCACCATCGCCCAACAAATCGGAGAAGGAAATCCCATCGACTGGGACGGCCCGAACATGAAGTCCACCAACAACAAGCTGGCCTCAAGCCTCGTCAAACGCGACTACCGCGACGGCTGGGCTCCCAAGATTTGATCTTCAACAGAATACTCGACGTCAGGTGACAGAATCGTCACACTGCTGAAGTGACAGAAACGGTCGATCCTACTGTTCACTTTGACCCAGTGAGTCACAAAATCCTGGTCGTCGAAGATGAAGTCGATATCGCTACGTTGGTTTCCTTTAACCTCCAGCGGGTAGGCTACGCCGTTGATATGGCGCACGACGGACGGGAGGGCCTTGAGAAAATCCTCAAGGAACAACCCGATCTCGTTGTCCTCGACCTCATGCTCCCCGGCATGGACGGCTTTTCCATCCTGAAGGAAATGCAACGAGACTCCCGGGCTAATCAAACTCCGGTTCTGATGTTGACCGCCAAGAGTCAAATCGACGATCGCATTCGCGGCCTGGAATCTGGCGTCGATGATTATCTGACAAAGCCCTTCAGCCCCAAGGAGCTCATCCTCCGGGTTCAGGCCATCCTCAAAAGAAACAAAGCAACTCCCGGCTCCGTCATCTTTTCCTTCGGCCCCTTTCGCTTTGATAAAAACAACCTCTCGTTCTACCTCAACGAGGAACCACTCCAACTAACCTCCACTGAGTTTAAACTTCTCCTTTATCTCTGCCAGCGGGCAGGTCAACCCCAGGACCGGAACAATTTGCTCAAGGTCATCTGGGGATACAACGATGATGTGCATAGCCGCACCCTCGACACCCACATGAAACGTCTTCGACAAAAACTTGGGGACGAAGCCTCATTCATTGAAACAGTACGTGGGATAGGCTATCTCGTCCCGGAAGTTGAATGACTTATTTTCTCGTCGCCCTTGTTTGCATCCTTACCTATGCGCTCGCTTCTTCCGTTTCCCGGAATCGAAACGAACGTCGTTTACATGGGATCGCAAAAGAACAACTCAAAGAGAACTATGAAAATGTCGCGAAACGCCACGAGCACGAATTCGCGCGTTTGCTCGACGCCCTTCCCGACCCCTTCATTTCCATAAACGAGGAAGGCCGGATCATCAGACACAACCGACCGGTCGCAGAGTTATTTCAAGGTCGTAAAATCCTCAATCGCAGCTTTCAACAGGTCTTGCTTGACCCATCTCTCATCGCTGAAATCGATAAGGCCATGCAAAATGCCTGCGCCATTTCCACGACCCTGTCTTTTCCGCCAAGCGCTCCCTTCTCGATCGATTCGCAAGGCAAGGACTCACACTGGAAAATTGATCTCCGACCCCTCTCCTTAAATCGAGACACTCTGGAAATTCAACTGATCATGCGCGACATCACTGCCGAAGTTCAAACCGACCAAATCCGCAAGGACTTCGTCGCGAACGCTTCCCATGAACTCCGCACCCCCCTCTCGATCATTGCCGGCTATCTGGAAAACCTCACCGAGGAAGATGGCCTTGACAACAAGGAAATCGCTAAAAACATGCTCTCCACAATGGAGCGGCATGTCGTCCGCATCAACCGAATCGTGGAAGACATGCTCGTCATCTCCAAACTGGAATCAGACGACCGCACACCTCTCAATTTGGAATCCTTCAACCTCGCAACTTGCGTTCGCGATGTCGTCGAGCGACTTGATCTATTAATCGAAAAACAAAACGCCAAAGTCAGCATCGACATTCCGGAAATCACGCTCACCGGAGACCGGTTTTACTGGACCCAGGTTCTATTCAACCTGGTCGAAAACGCCCTCAAGCAAAATGCTTCAACAAGCGTAGAGGTCAAAGTTGAAGCCAAGAAAGAAAAGAAGAGCAGTCCGATCATCCTCGCCGTCTCGGACAACGGAATCGGAATCCCCAGCGCCGACCTCCCCTTCATCTTCAAGCGATTTTTCCGGGTGGAGAAGCACCACTCACAAAACCAAATCAAAGGAACCGGACTGGGACTCTCCATCGTCAAACGCGCCGTCGAAGCACATGGCGGAACCATCGAGGCAACTTCTACTCCGGGAACCGAAACCACTTTCACGATGACCATCCCCTCGGAGCCCATTGACTAAGTGTGCCGAACATCCTCGGCAGAAGCGATAAAGACAACATCCTCGGCGATATTCACTGCGAGATCTCCGATTCGTTCCAGACTCCGGGAAATGAAAATAATATTCAGGAGCGGCTCTGTTTCTTTGGCCCCGCCCGCTATCTGCGCGCTCAATGATTTCCCAAGGGACTTATGAAGATCGTCGACCATTTGGTCCATCTGAATCACCTTCATCGCCGCCTCCTCATCAACATCGGAATAGACAGTTAATGCTGACGAGACAATCTTCTGCACTTCCCGAAAGAGCGGGTCGATGAGACGGACCTCATTAACCGCCCCCGCTTTGAGAATCTTACGTGAACGCTTTGCAATCGTCACGGCGTGATCCCCTATCCGCTCGAGGCTCCGGCAAATGTTAATCGACGACAATACATGTCTCAAATCCGAAGCGACAGGATTGAATCGAAGCAGGATCGACATCCCTTGTTCATCGATTCTCTTCTCCTGGGCATCGATGGCTTCATCGTCATCGATCACATCGTAACATTGATCGAGATTGCCCTCGAGCAAGCCCGCGACAGATTTTTCCAAAGCATCGAGAGCTGCCCCACCCATTTGCACCACACTGTCTTTAAGCGCGCTGAGATCGGAGTCGTAGTTTTTAAGAATATGAGCTGACATAATTTGTAATTTCCTATCCGAAGCGACCACTCACATAGTCCTCCGTTTGTTTCCTGGTGGGATTGCCGAAAATCCTGGAGGTGTCGTCATACTCGATCAACTCACCGAGATAAAAGAATGCCGTGCGGTCCGAGACGCGGGTCGCCTGCTGCATGTTATGCGTCACGATGACAATAGTGAAGTCCTCCTGAAGCTCTGCGATCAACTCCTCGATCCGCGCCGTCGCGATCGGATCCAAAGCCGAACACGGCTCATCCATGAGAACAATCTGAGGCTTCACTGCAATGGTGCGCGCAATACACAGACGTTGCTGCTGCCCTCCGGACAATCCCAGCGCACTCGAATCGAGTCGATCCTTCACCTCACTCCAAAGCGCCGATTTCTGCAGCGATTCCTCGACCGCCTGATCGAGAACACTCTTATTTTTAATCCCTTGAACGCGCAGTCCATAGGCCACATTTTCGTAGATCGACTTGGGGAAAGGGTTGTATTTCTGGAAGACCATGCCGACATGCTTTCGCAATTCGATCGCTTCCACATCGGGTGCATTGATATCCTGACCCAGAATCGAAATACTCCCCCCGGTCACTTTGGCCGTATCGACCAAGTCGTTCATTCGGTTGAGACAACGCAAGAGAGTCGACTTGCCGCAACCCGAGGGCCCGATGAAAGCTGTCACTTTTCCGGCAGGAATCTCAAGTGAAATATTTCTCAGGGTGTTCGTGCTCCCCATGTCGTAACTGAAACTCAGATTATCGATGGAAATAATAGTCTCGTTGGATGCCACTTTGGGAGCATCCTGAGAATCAAGAGTGATTGGTGAATCGTTCATTAATAAAATAAAAATAGAGAATTACCACTTTAGCTTTTTGCGATAGCGGGCTCGAAGGATCACCGAGATCATCGCAAAGCCCACCACCAAAAGTAGAAAGACAAAAACCGAACCGTAGCGCATATCATTGATCGCCTCGTCAGCCGGCAACTTCGCCGACACGGTGTAGATGTGATACGGCAGGGCTTGCACGGACTGGGTCAGCATATCAGAAAACCAAAACACTCCCGACCCTTGGGCATCCTGCCAGGGAAGCTTCGCCTTATCAGCAACCGCCGCGGTAAACATGATGGGTGCGGTCTCACCGGCCACCCGGGTCACCCCCAAAACCGACGCGGTTAAAATCCCCGGAGCAGCATAGGGTAAAACTGCGGTGCGAATGCACTGCCACTTGCTCGCGCCTAATGCGAGGGAGGCTTCACGAAAACCTCTGGGCACCGCCTTCAAGGATTCCTCACATGCTGCAATAATCACCGGAAGAGCCATCACCGCGAGCGTCATCCCTCCGGCGAGAAGTGAGTTCCCCCATCCCTGAAAACTAAGATAACCATCCGTGAGCGGGATCTTAAAAGCACCGATCGTGGTCTCAATATTCACTTCGTAGGTGAACACCGGAAACCACGGAGCCAAGCAAAAGAAGGCGAAGCCGAAGAGCCCGTAGACAATCGACGGCACCCCAGCGAGGTTCATGATTGCCAGACGAATCGCTCCCACCAACTTTCCCTTTTTGGCATATTCACAAAGGTAAACCGCGGCCGCCACTCCGACAAACAATGACACCGCCATACAAACGATCACAAGGAGGGCCGTCCCTACCAAGGGCCCGGCAATTCCTCCTCCCGAATAAGAAAAGGTATGCTCATCATTGATCGTGGCGTCAGGATTCTCCTCTTTGAAAACGGTAAAGTCCGTTTGATCCATCCGAATCAATTCCCCTGCTCCATTGGTAAATTCAACCAAGGTCTGGGGACTCTCGGCAAAGAACTTGGTATTGATGAAGGGCGCTTCCGAGGTGAAGAGAACCGGCGCTCCATCGTAGGTGATCTTTCCGAAAATAAAGAGGGCGCAAGCCAAAACGAAATACGTAAAGCATGCGAAAATCACCGTGCCGATGCGGTCCTTGACCTTGCGCTTCGAGGAAGTCGCCTGAAAGGGGTTTGTCGATGGCGTTTCTTCAGGCATGTCCGAGACGTTTAATAATTCTTTGAGCTGCGACGTTAATCATCAGCGAGATGGTAAAGAGCACGAGCCCCACCAGGAAGAGAGCGCGGAAATGCAAGGTGCCTGCCGAAACCTCACCCATTTCCTGAGCAATAATCCCCGTCATGGTATGGGCCGGTTGCGCAATGACGCCCAAGCCTTCTCCGAAGTCAGGAATGGCGATCTTATTTCCCGCCACCAGCAAGACCACCATGGTCTCTCCGATGATCCGGCCGAGACCGAGGAGAACGGCGGCCAGGATTCCAGAAATCGCCGTTGGCACGACGACCTTGGTGACGGTTTGAAGTTTCGAGGCCCCCAAGGCCAAGGAGGCCTCCGAGTATGAACGAGGCACGTTATTCAAGGCATCCTCACAAAGAGTGAAGATTGTCGGCACGGCCATGAGGGCGAGAAGAAGACCGGCATTGAGGATATTCAGTCGCTCTTGCATTGGGAAGCCGGGCACCCAGGAGAGAGCTCCAATTTGACTCAACTCCCGCAGCCCTTCGCCGAGCACCATGATGCCGAAGAATCCCAGCACCACCGAGGGAATGGCTTGAATCATTTCAATCGCCGGCTTGATAAAGGTCTGCTCGTAGCGTGATGCCAGGCGATTCACGTAAATGGCCGCTCCAATTGAAAACGGAATGGCCACGGCCAAAGCAATCAAGGAAATGAGCAGCGAGCCGGTAATCAAGGGTAGAAGACCATAAAAATCATGCCAGGAACTATTGGTCACCCAATCCCGACCGAAGAAAAACTTCATCGTAGAACCCCAGAAACCCAAGGGAGCATCCCACTTCCACTGCGAGGCCTCTTCGACACTTTCGTCTAGCTTCTCGATAAAATCCGGAGTGCGTTCCTTGACGCCGACGATCAATTCGGCGGCGGGTTCGGATTTAAAATCAGAGGGCAATTTCGCCACCGCTGCTGCCAGCTTTTCCTTCAACTCATTCGCGGCGGATTCGTGTGCCTCAAAGCTTTCTTCAAAAGCCGCGGTTTTCTCGGCAAAAGGGAAACTTTCCCGAATGACAATCTTCTCGGCCTCGGCAACGGCGGCTATCCGCTCTTCCTCGGTTGCCAGCTTTTTCGAGCCTTCCAGAATGGCCGCCTTTCGCGCCGCCGCGCTCATATCCTCGACGGCCTCTTTCTTAATCTGGGACGCTTCGGCAACGAGCTTATTTTTGAGATCCTTAAGGGTATTTCCAGCCGAGCCCAACTCGATTCTGGCGGCATCGAATGCAGACATTCCTGCTGCCATCTGGGCCTTGGCCTTGGCGACAAATGGCGTGGGGTCTCCTTCAACCGGGTCCCAGTCTACCATCGATTCTTTTAAAGCTTCCCACTGGTCGTCGTGCCCTTCCAAACGCCCAAACGAGTCGACCTCTTTGCGATCCAAGCCGGCAATCGTTTCCCGGGCAAAGGCCTTCCAGTTTTCTTGGGCCTTCTTGTAGGCTGCGGCGATCTCAGGATCGTCCGGCTCGTCTTCAAAATCATCCAGCGCATCCTCCAGCTCACCAATCAAATCGTCACCCTCGTCTTCGAGAGCGTCCATGATCCCTCCCGAGGAATCAACAACTCCTCGCTGCGCTCCGTATCCGGCATCGAGTTCCTGATAGTATGCCTGGTTGGTTGCGCTCACCAGGATGGTGTATTCATCGACCTCCTTAATCAAGTGGCCCACATACTCCTGTCCGGTCTTCCGATAAAGTTCCAGATCGCGATGATGCTGCGGGAAAAACATGACCGCTTCCTTCACCAAAAAGGCGCAAATCAGGAAGAGAATCACGATGGACAGAGCCGCGTTTCCGCCGAAGAAGCCACGAATCCATCCCTGTAAATTGACGCCTAAAAACCGTCGTCCCTTTCTTTGAAAATGCTTCGCCATTGAAATCTGGTGTGTGCCGCAGTCGCGGCATGGCAATCAATAATAAGGCGCACCTGCTTTCGCAGATGCGCCTCGCGTGACAGTTTTGTCACAATTGTATTTTTGGGCCTCAAATCTTAAATTCCAGCACCATTAGGTTCTTACTCACCCACAGGAATAAAGCCCACCTTCTCAATCACTTCAGCGGCTTCCTTGGACTTAATGGCCCAGTCGATGAACTTCTTAACTTCACCCTTGGGCTCGCCCACGGTGTAGTAGTAGAGCTTACGGGAAAGCGGGTAGTCAGCCTTGTTGCGTGGCTTGGGAGCTTCTCCGTCAACTTTCACCGCGCGAAGACCGTCTTTACCGGCGTATGCCAATCCGACGTAGCCGATGCCATTAGGGTTACTGGCAACCTCAGCAGCAATCTGCTCGTTTCCAGCCATTTTCTGGGAAGAGGAAGAGTAGTCACGCTTGGCCATCGCCATTTTCTGGAAGGTCTTGTAAGTTCCAGAGCTGGTGTTGCGGGTATAAGCGGAAATCTTACCGGGCTTGCCACCGACTTCGCTCCAGTCCTTGATGTCGCCAGTGAAGATTCCTTCAACCTGCTTCAGGGAAAGGTCACGAACTCCGTTATCCTTATTGATGACAACTGCGATCATGTCCCAAGCAGCCACGTGCTCAGCGAGCGCCTTGCCTTTGGCGATGAAGTTGTTCTTCTCCTCTTCCTTCACGTCACGGCTGGACATTCCGATATCAGCAGTTCCGGCGATGAGGTTGGTGAATGCCTGTGAAGATCCTTCGGCGGCGATTTCAAAGTCAGTCTTATTTCCGGCGGCCACGTAGGCTTCCTTAAGTTGGGGAACCATCTTGGCTCCCAGGGTGTCAGATCCCTTGATCACGATTTTGTCTTGAGCCAGAGTAGATCCGGCAATCATCGTTCCGAGAGTAATCAACGCAGTGTATTTCATTGTCTTTTCTTTTTTGTTTGAAGTCGTTCAATGACGACACCGCAACATTAGCCCGATCCGACCGTTCGCATAACGATGAGCGGTGACTGTTTCGTCACATTGATAAAAGCTCTCGCACAAAAAGAAACGGGCACCTCTTTCGAGGTGCCCGTGTCATAAAGAAATAGGATGTCAGGAGAAGATCCTAGAAATACATCCGCGCTGCCAACCAGAAGGTA
>ERZ1048068.2278-NODE-2278-length-13710-cov-12.318052_pt1 | contig 13710 bp, 8 predicted proteins | sample MGYA00383098_ERZ1048068 | MGnify/ENA primary metagenome ERZ1048068 (study PRJEB29581, sample SAMEA5548368) | metagenome | biome: marine; feature: coastal; material: water | depth 1 m | study: Short-term variability in the microbial, nano- and picoplankton... | reverse complement strand
CATCTGTATCACCAGTTAGTTCGCTTAATGCGTCTACTGTATCAACTTGTGCATCTACATAAGTTTTAACTGCTAACTGTGAAGGTACTAAACTATCTGAAGCACTAGCAAAAGCAGTATCTGTATCAATTGCGTTTGCAATTCTGGCATCTGCTCTAGTATTTGTAAAGTAAAGGTTAGTTGAACCTTCTGTGACATCATCTGTATCACCAGTTAGTTCGCTTAATGCGTCTACTGTATCAACTTGTGCATCAACGTATGCTTTGATGCTTTCTGAAGTTGAAAGTGTTGTAGCACTAGCACCAGACATATCGTCTGCATCTAGTATTGCTGAACCGCTTACGCCAGTGTTAAAAACTGGACTAGTAAGAGTTTTATTTGTTAAAGTTTGCGAATCAGTTAACGTTGCAACAACTGTGTTGTCAATATTAAGAGTTGCGTCTCCGCTAGTAGTACCGCCAGATAAACCTGTTCCTGCTACTATACTTGTAATATCTCCATCACCGAATGCTGAAAGTTCTGAATACTTCGCTAACCTATGTCCGCCGCTTGTTGAGCCGTCGTGGACAATAACGGTAGATAAATCTGTATCGACTGTGATCTCACCAACCAAACCTGTAAAATTTGCAGTTTGGGAAGTGTTACCTCGTCTCCATTGAATTGCTGTGGCCATTGTATTCTTCCTATTTTTATGTTCTACGTTTATGTAGTCTAGACAGTCCGTCGAAAGTCTAGTCATAAAGTAAGGCTCCCGCCTTATTTATAAACAGTATTTATCGAGAAACTAGGAAATGTTAGTGTTTGAAACCTTAAACAACTATTTCAATAACGCCTTCACCGTGTGTTAAGTTTTCGGAAACAGCCTTACCAACAATACTTGCCGCCGGAGTTTGATATCCTCTGAACGGAGCCGCTTTGGCTAAGCCTTTTTTGCCACTTGCTATAAGGACATCACCTTTTCTAACTGGTCCAATTACTTTACAAGGAACTCTTCCTCTAAGAGCAACTGCTACAACAGTGTCTCCTTCAAGTTCAGAGTTCATTAAGTATGCTGGATCTGTTGAAACAACACCTGCTACTGCCGGAGTACCTTCTTTAGTAACTGCTGTTACTTCATTTGCTCCGCCAAATTCTACAACTGTGCCCGGAGCATAAGATTCGTCTGCAACATATTTTTCTGCCAAATCCGCATACTGAGCCGATGTTGCTGTACCTTTAAAAGTTACTGCGTATACTTCGTTATATCTCTTTGTGCCTGAACCTAAGTCAATTGAATTATCTGTGCTTGGAGTAATAGTACCACTATGTGTGTCGTTTTGGTCACTTCTCATGAAACTTGCACTATTGATGCTATCTAATGTATCTGCATCAACGTTTAACGCATCTACGAAACTTTTTGTAACTCTAGTGTCTATGGCACTGTTTGCTCTTGCCGTAGTATAATATAAGTTAGTACCTTCTGATAAATCACTTGTTGACTTAGCAGTAAATCCTGCATCTACTCTAGCATCCGCTCTTGCGTTTGTATAATATAAGTTTGAACCTTCTGCTACAGTATCAGTATCGCCCTGAGTGTATGTTAATACACCTGTGCCACTGTCATAACTTAATTGTGCTGATCCTTCGCTGATAGCCGCTCTTGCTCTTGCGTTTGTATAATATAAATTTGAACCTTCTGATAAATCGCCAGTATCCTTAGTTCCAAGTCTTGTATCAAAATCTGTATTTGCTCTTGCACTTGTATAGTATAAGTTAGTACCTTCTGTGATACTACCTGTGTTAAATTCTGTGAAATCAATTGCTATGTCATTTGCATTAGCAACAATACCTGTTCCACCGACTACATTAACTGTTACTGTTCCTGCAACGCCGCCGCCTGTTAAACCTGCGCCAGCAGTAACGCCTGTGATTGTTCCGCCAATAGTAGTAACATCTTTAAAAGTTATTCCGCCTGAACCATCAGTTGCTAATACCTGATTTGCAGTACCATCTGCTGTTGGTAAATCATAGTTGCCTGCAATATTTAATGCATCTATTTGTGTGGCTCCGCTTAACGTTTTATTGCCTGCTATAGTTTGATTGCCTGATGTTCTAACAACAGTACTATCAACTGCTAATGAAACTGCACCAGTTGTGCCGCCTCCACTTAAACCGTCACCAGCGCCAACACTTTCGATATCACCTGCGTCATTGGTGAAACTAATTACACCTGTGCCGCTGTCATAACTTAAATCACCACTTACACTAATTGCACCTCTGGCTCTTGCTGTAGTAAAGTACTGGTTAGTACCTTCTGATAAATCACTAGTACTAGCCGCCGCTATTCTGGCATCCGCTCTTGCGTTTGTATAATATAAATTTGTTCCTTCGCTTAGGTTAGTAGTTGACTTAGCAGTAAATCCTGCGTCTACTCTAGCATCTGCTCTTGCATTTGTATAATATAAATTTGAACCTTCTGCTAAATCGCCTGTATCTTGATTACTTAAATCTAGGTTAGTACCAGTTTGTAAATTAACTCTAGCATCTGCTCTGGCATCAGTATAATATAAATTTGTATTTTCTGTAATATCGCTTGTGTCGAACTCTGTAAAGTCTAGTGCTATATCATTTGCATTAGCAACAATACCTGTTCCGCCTACAACATTAAGTGTAAGGTCTCCTGCACTTCCGCCTCCAGTTAAACCTGTTCCTGCTACAACGGCTGTGACATCACCTACATTATCTGCATCGATTGTAAATGAGTTTGCAACATCATTATATGTTACAGTTATGTTACTGCCGCCTACTACAAAGCCACTGCCTATTCTATCTTCCACTGCTTCGTTAAAGTCGCTGACTTGTGATGCAGTGATATTAATTGCTTGTTGTTGTGCCGCTGTTATTTGTCCTTGTGCATTAACAGTGAACGTTGGTGTCTGTGAAGCAGTACCGTATGTGGCTCCGGTAACGCCTGTATTTGTTATTGCTATGTCATTTGCGTTTACAGTAATACCTGTACCTGCACCAATGTCTAATGTTACGTCACCTGATGTGCCGCCTGTGATTAAACCCGCTCCTGCTACAACACTTGTAACATCGCCGGATAAATCTGCATCTAAAGTTAATGTGCCGGCTGTATCATCATATGTTGCTGTAACGTTTGCTCCGCCAACAATTAATGCTCCTACTCTGTCGTCTACTCTTTCGTTAGTAAAGTATAAGCCGTTGCCTTCTGCAATATCTGTTGTTGTTAAAGATTGACTTAAAACACCAGTTGAATCATTATAATCTATATTGCCTAAACCGCTTATTAATCCTCTAACATACGAATCGTCTGTTGATATTGTGATTATATCTGAACTATCAGAACCAGCGTTTGCTAGGTTTATACCGTTGCCGCCGGATAGTTGCTTCAAGTAATATGTTGAGCCACTCAATGCTTGTGATAATGGCTGGTCACCAGAGCCGTCACCTGGATGTATTGTACTTACAGTCTCGCCCGAAAGTTCAATAACCCTGTTGTTCTGTACACCTTTTAATTTGTTATCGTTTCTGTCGTAAAACATTGTACCGTTAACCAATAAGTCATCCGGTGTATGTCTAGGTCCTACCTGGATTGCTCCATCAACTGTGAGTCTTTCTAACGGTCTTGAACCAGTAGTAAATGTACTACCATCACCTGAATTATTTGCTTGGTCTGTTTCAGTTGACTTGTCGTACACATTTGTGTATAATGATACATTAGCGAAGTCACCTACAAACTTAGTGGTCTTGCCCCAGTTCTGGAAATGTGCTCTTGGTACACCTATTTCTGTATTAGCATATCCCGAAACTGAACTAATGTTACCTGTTGCTTCTGAACCTAAGTAAGTGTCTACAGAGTCATTACTACCTGTTAACACAAATACGTTCGAGCCTTGAAAGCTCATTGTGGATTCTACACCCGGTGTTCCCAATTGGCCTTTAAAGTGGAATTGCTGTACGTTAGACGAGAATGCCTGAGAAGCGGCAAATGTCGCATCTGGTGACTTAACATGGAAGATACTAGACTGTGACGTAAGTGTGCCAGGTCCTTGTTTCCTGCCTTCTGTTTCGCCGCCGTCTATGCCTCTACTTAATGTCAGTCCACCGTGTACAGTTAAGTTACCTTGTCTTTTTTGGGCATCTGCTGTTGCGTTCGAATCTTGATATCCAACTAAACTTGCTGAACCTGTTGCTGAACCATTAAAACTACTAAGCACAGTAAATGTAGTTGAGTCAACTACAGTTGCTATAAACGTTCCATGCGTTGCTGAATCACTAGTATTACTAATTGTGTATGACTCGCCTGTTGTAGCTCTATGAGCCACAGGTGTTACAATAGTAGTAGTTGTCCCATCACCTGATAATGTGCTTATTTTTCCACTTACAGTTTGCTCGCCTTCGTGTATTACTGCATATGAATGTCCAAACTTTACCGTGTTAAGGAAAAGATTCTGTGTATCATCTAAGTTGCTAAATGATACTTCGTTGTTTGCTGAAGCCGGGTTGGCTAAACCGCTGTACTCTGCACTAACTATTTGTCCATTAGCAAGTTTGGTACCTAAGTTAAACGAATAAGAAGCACCAATTGTGAAGTCTTTATCTACTTTTTCAACGTCTGCATAACTTTGCAAATTAGTATTTGCTGTGTCGACGTAAGTTTGCATATTAGTATTTGCTGTGTCGACGTAAGTTTGCATATTAGTATTTGCTGTGTCGACGTAAGTTTGCATATTAGTATTTGCTGTGTCGACATAATTCTTTGTGGCGCCGTCTTGTGCCGCAGTTGGATCCACTAAACTTATAATTTTATTTGTGCCTAAATCTAGGTCACCTGTCATTGCAACGTTACCTTGCTTGAATATAGCATTGGCATTTGTTGCCGCTATACTAGATGTTAGTACGTTACCAATGTTATTATCATCTATTAATGCATTTGCAATTTCACCTAATGTGTCTAATGCCGCTGGTGCATCACCTATTAAGTCTGCAATCGCTGTTGTTACATATTGAGTTGTTGCAACTTTAGATGTTGTATCGGTGTTTGCTTGAGTTGTTGCTGTTACTGTTGCTCCTGTTAAGTCAACTGTGTCCGTTGCTGTAACGGCTCCTGTTAAGTCAACTGTACTAGTAAAGTCAACTGCACCAGTAAATGTCTTATCACCAGTAAATGTTTCTGTGCCACCTAAGTGTGCAACATTGGCATCTGTTACGCTGGCGCCACTAAAGTTTACATTACCAGTAAATGTATAATCTGCTGTTAATGTATCACTTCTATCTGTGGTAACAACATCTGCTGTAATATCTAAAACACCGTTTGCTTCTGTAACATAAGTACCGTTTTGAATATATGTACTAATGTTAGCATTAAAATCTGTAACTTGGTTAGCCGTAATTGCTATAGGAGTTGTATTTGCTCCAGTAAGTTGTCCTTGTGCGTTTACATCAAATGCACTTACTTCGCTTACATTACCACCATAACTTGCGGCTGTGACTGCTGTATTATCTAATACAAACTCACCGTTAGTAACTGTTAATCCTGTGCCGGCTGTAAAATGTGCTCTTGCTTCTGTGGCTGTTGGGCCTGTATAATCAAATACACCGTTTGCATAACTTAAATCACCGTCGCCACTATTTGTACCTATTGTAAATAATGCTTCTGCGGCTGTTTCAAAATCTGATACTTGTGATGCTGTGATATTAATTGATACATTAGACGCACTAGTTAATCTACCTTGCTGGTCTACCGTAAACTGTGGTATCATACTTGCTTGTCCGTATGTTTTAGCAGTAACAGTTGTGTCGCCTAATTCTAAAATAACTGCGGCATCTTCAGTACCACTGTTTGTTACTACTAATCTACCGTTGCCTGAATCTTCTACTGTGGCAACATAATTACCAAATGTATCTACGCCTAATTGTACTGCGTTTGCTTGAACTGCCGTTGTTGCTACAGTTAATGTTACATCGCCTGTGCCGTCAATACTAATACTACCTGTACCAGCAACGTCACCTGTTAATTCTGTTGTTAAAGTTCTTGCTGTGTGCCATTTATCAGCCGAGGTCGAAACTCCGCTCCATCTAGAAGCAGTAAGTGTATTAGCACCTGTAAAAGTTATTTGTTTGTTAACCGGTATTGTTAAGTCTTCAGCAATGTCTGTAGTACCTGTTACAATCAAGTCTTCGTTGATTGTGAGGTTACTTAAAGTAGTATTGCCTGTTATATCTGCTGTGCCACCGATTGTGACATTATCTGAAAGATTGAACTCTGTTGCATTAACATTTACATCTTCTGTAATTCCAGGATAGCCGAGTGTTACTGCATTAGTAGTATATGACAATCTAACATTACTAACGTCTGAATTAATTTGTAAGTATGCTGTAGGGACATCACTGTCGCTGTTAATAACATACCCGTCTGCCGCGTTAACCGTTTGTGTATCGCTTAAAAATGTTATATCACCTGTTACTTCCATACTACCTGCAACAACTAAGTTACCTGCAATATCGGCTTCTCCGCCAATTGTTGTGTTACCTGTGACGTCTAAGTAACTCTCGGATGTTAAACCGCCTTTTACGAATAGATTACCGTCTGGACTGAAATTTGTTTTATTTGTCATATGTCTCGCCTAAAGTTCAACTTTATATGTTGTATTTATCTTTTTGGTCAAAAACTCAAAAAAAAGCACCTCCCGGAGGAAGTGCTTTTAATTTTATTCCGTTAAGTAATTCTTACTGGAATGCTACGTTTTGCAATGTGATTGCGTCAACGTAATCTGCCGCGTTACCCAAAGATGAAGCAGTGTTAGTAAGTTCAATATAACCATATCTGGTCATGAACGAAACTACTGGTTCAAATGTAGCAGGATCCATAACTGGACCTGTGCTCATTAATGGGATATAAGGACAATAGAACGCAGGAGCATCTGTCTCAGATGAACCTTTGTAACCTACTAGTACCTTAGTACCGTCTGCCGCATATGAATCAACAAACACTTTGATAGAACCGTTTAATGTTCCAGCAAGTTTAGTGTTAGTCGGCGCATCAAAAGAACCTTCAGTTGTTCTTGCGAACGTTGAAGTACTTGCACTTTGCAAGATTGTTAATGCTTCTGGAGAAACTACGATGTAGTTACCAGCACCACGTCTTGTTCTAGACGCAATTCTGTTTGCCGCTCTGTTAATCTCAACAGCCAATAAAGCATGTCTGTCACCAACGTAAGTTGGAGTATAGTCAGTGCTAATGCCGTTAAAGTTTAACGTTGTACCTGCGCCAGCAAGAGTTCTTAGTGAACCGATAATTTCTTGGTCGATTTCAACTACGATTTCTTGTGCTAGTGCCTGCATAATTTCTGCTTCAACATCAAGTCCGTGCATTGCTTCGGCATCTTGAGCTGACTCAAATGTCCATCTAGCACTTAAACGTCTTGTTTTTGCTTCAACAGTTTGCTTCAAGATTTGAATACTCATTTTGTTACCAGCAGTACCTTCAGCTGATGCTGTAGCGTCTGGGTTACCTGAGTATTGGTTTGCAATCTTGAATGGGCTTAATGCTTCATCACCTGGATTAGTATCCGCTGTGTTGTCTGCATATCTCACTCTTAATGTGTGAATTTGTCCTACTGGACCACTCATTGGTTGTACACCAACAAGTTCGTTTGCGATCACGGAAGGCATAACCCTTCTGATCAAAGGTAACATAACCTTGTTTAATGTAGCAATGTTGCCAGCCTGTGTTGCACCCGCTGTGGATGATTCCTGAAGATGTCTCTTAGTATTTTCAAGGACCACATCTAGTGAACTTTTACGTGAACCACTTAAACCCTCAAGTAGTGCATCCTTAGTTGCTGACCAATTGCTTTCAAATAATTCTGCCATTTCTTATCTCCTAATTTGAAAGTCCGGCTAATTTACGGATTTCGTCAATTTCGACTACGCCCTGTTCATCTTCAGTTGAAGGCTGAACGCTTTTATTACCAGTGTGTTCTGATGTCACTGATTCTTTTAATGGTTTACGATCTTCTTTAAGTGTGCTTTCGCCGTCTAAAACACTAGGAAGATACTTATTAAACTGCTTCTCTAAATTTTCAGTTTTTACACTTTCAAGAAGGTCCACCATTATCTCTTTCTTTCCTTTTGCTAAAGGTTTAAGTAACGAGTCCAACTGCTCTTTACGAGCATACTTGTCTTCTGCTACTCTTAGTTTGCTTTCAGTAATTGCAGTTGCTTCAGCTTTCGCTTCAACTTCTGTTTTACTTTCTGCTAACTGTTTAGTCACTTCAGCTATTTCTTTCTGTAAATCTTTAACTTCTGAGCTTTCGTTCAAGTAACTTGATCTATACTCATTAGCAAATGATTCAAATATTCTACGACCGAAATCGTTCTCTCTTGCGGCTGTGATATCGTCTCTAAACGTTGCAACATTCTCTTTTACAATCTTGTTAACAACAGTTTCAACCTTGTCAGCGGCACGTTTAATGAAATCTGCTTTAGATTCAGCAAGTTGTTTTTTGCCTTCTCTAACCATTTTCACTTTCTGCTCTACTAAAGCCTGCTTGTCTGCGTGGAACTCTTTAAGTTCACTGCTTAACTGCTCAACTACAAAATCATCAAGTTTAGTAACATGTGATTGAACGTTAGTTCTATCTGCTCTTAACTCTTTAACTTCTTTTGCAAGTTGTTCAGCGACAAACTTCTCTAATTTTACAGAGTGTTCGCTAACAGCCTTTTTGTAAGCAACTCTTTCATTAGCAACTGCTTGTTTATCTTCAGCAAGTTCAAGCATTTCTGCTTCAACTCTTTGTTTGATAAAACCATCAACTGCTTCAACAATTAAGCCTTTGTCATGCTCATATCTTTGAGCAAACTCTTCTCTTAATTCTGCTGTTAGTTCCTCACGGGCTTCGGCAAGACGACTTTCCCAGGCCTCAACGATACTTGTACGAACTTCTTCGTTCATATCGCTAGACTCGATAAGGTCTTTAAAGTTTACTGCCATAGTAGTCTCCTACCTCAATTTTAATTCGTTAATAAAATTAACGATTTGTTTACTTAGATGCTTTTCAACATCTTGGTTTTTGTTATGTGTATAGTCTTCTGCAATAGTATGTATCATACTACCACCTTGCATATTAAACAAAGACTCATAAATGGTCTTTGGATAGGCATCCGGGGCACTTGGTTGGGCAACTATATCTACAGTAATGATATCGAAATCGGAAACTTTACCGCTTTCATTAACATTACCACTCCCTCTACTGGACACACCTAGTTTTGCGCCTGCTTTTAATAAAGCTCTTGCAATATTCCCCATTGGTGTATCTATAATTTTAAGTTTACCTAAACCGTTCGATCCATCGCATTGCATTTCTGTAATGATATGACTTACTCGGTCTAAGTTTATTTGTAACTCTTCTGGGTGATCTAACTCTCCCATCACAGTTTCGCCTGTACTTAATCTACTAGTTACGTTCTCAACAGCACGTTGAATCTCATCCTTCGGATATACTCTTCCATTCTGGTTCTTTACATCACCTTGAATGAATAATCCTTGCATGAATAAGTCTTTCCCATCGTTAGATTCAAATAATTCAATCTTACTCTGTTCTGGACTCATATATTCGTATAGTTTACGCACTGTCAAAAACTCCTAGTATATAAAAAAGCCTTAAGCCTTTTTAGGTTCAACCTTAATGTTGTCAGTAGTTGGGTTAACTTTAGCGCCTTCGCCTTTGTTACCTTCGCTACCGTCAGTAGTTTTAACTGGGTTACCAGCACCGTTAGGTGAACTTACTGATGTACCTTTTGGCTGTTTTGTGAATGGTGATTCACCTTCGCCTGCATCGCCACCTGTTGGTGTCGCTACTGCGTCTTGAAGTTTAGTTGCTTCTTCGACAACTTCGTCATCGTCTTCTGCTACTTCTTCGTCTAAATCATATTCAACTGATTCTTCTTCCATTTCTGGTTCCATGTCACCCATAGGCTCCATATCACCTTCAATTTCTTCGTCACCTGATTCGTCGTCTGAAAGTAATTTTTCAAATTCAGCTCTTAGGTCTTCTAGTTCTGATTCAAGTTCGTCGACTTTGTCTTCTAACTCTTCCTCTTCGCCTTCTTCACCTTCTTCGCCTTCATCTTCCATATCAACTTCACCGACCATATCTGATTCAATTTCTTCATCTGCTTCTTCAACATCTGATACAAAATCTGCTTCAGGATCTGCTTGATCTATAGTTTCTTCGACTGCTTCTTCGTCATCTGTTTCTACAGTTTCTTCAACTGCTTCTTCTTCTGACTCATCTTCGTCTTTAGTTTCAGCTACTACTTCATCTTCATCCAATATACGTTCGTACTCTTGACGAGCAGTTTCAACGACATATTCGTGAAGTAGCTCTTCGGCACGCTCGTTATCTTCCGCAAGTAGGAATTCTAAAACCTGTTCTAGTTTACTGCGTTCTGACATTATGAGCTCCTAATATAATAAAAGTTTTTCATTTAAATGATTATGCTTAGACACTTTCGTGAGTATACATAATATAATGTATGTTTACTTATTAAAAGATGTGTTTTTGTGGAAAAAACAGGCTTTTTTGACTGTTTTTTAATTTGATGTGGGTGTTCTAGTATTTTTGTATATGCTTTTATTTAGCCAAACCATGGCGATTTATGTGTGATATAACTTTGTATGTAAAGTCCATATGACACTCCATGGGCAAATGATTGTCATGTATACATCCTGGGCTCTTTTCATAACTGCCATATATTTCATTTTCTAACCATAAAGATTCTGCTATTCCTGAATATAGTAATTCGTCTTTTTCAAGTGCTTCCCACGTTACCGCTTTCTCAGGAAATTCGGACTTTGGATTTTTTTGTAGATATAAATCCTCTGCCCAGTCAAATGTATTTGGGCAAAAAATAAATTTAACGCCTTTCTTTTTTAGTTTTAATAAGGCACCAAATAATATTAGTTGTTGTTTATATCTTTCTACATCTGCATCAAAGAAGTATAAAAACCATTGTTTTAGTGCTTTATAAGATGCTGGAGTAAATGCATCTTTATATCTTTCATGGAAATGACCTTCGCCAAATTTCTTAGTCATGTCCTCTCCGAATATAGTAGAGAAACTATCGACAACAATGCTAGGATCGTATCCTTTACCATAACCAGGTGCATGTTCATCTCTAAACTTTTCACCAAACAGCATATTAAATGCTACATTGTCCCAACTATCATTCGGATCAAATCTTCGTTTGCCGTTTAATTTAAGTTCTGTTCTTGTTACTGTGGTGGCATTAATTATTACTAAGTCAGGAAGACTGCCCATTTTGCCGTCTAAAAGATAATCTATTTGAAGTGCTATGCCAGGATTACTACAAGCAGGTTTTCCTAAATTGATATATTCAGCATCATAATAGTCTGCTATTAATTGTCCAAATTCTAAATCGGGGTATGCTATATCACGACTAGACCAACTACAGCCGCATACTGCTATTTTCATTTACAGTGCGCCGGCGTCTGATTCTTGTGCTTTGGAATACATAATAGATGCAAACTCTGCCTGTTCGATATTCTCTTTCTTCTTTAACTCTCTGTACTTTCTTAACTTGTTAAGAGTTTCTAAAGTAATTTTAGTTTTACGAGTATCGTCAAAATCTCTTGTTGCTGATCTATCATGTTCTGGATTATAAAATTCATTTAATTTCATTATAGTTCTCCCGGTGTCCCAGATGGATCTAATTGGGTGACATCTGGAGTTTCTACATCTAGTTCAGGATCCGGAATATCATCTATCGGTGTCTCTATGTCTAAGTCTGCACTTGGTCCAGGTCTAACACCTACATTTCTTAATCCAACATCTTCCGTTCCTGCATTTGCTGTACTATACTTGTTCTCTTGTTTCCAATAGTGTTCGTTGTCTTTCATATCTTCTTCTGTAAGACCTAAGTATTTTTTCAACTTGAACTGCTGACTTAAATATGGTACTGCTTCTAAACTTGTAAACAGTTGAGCTCGTTGTGTATCTAGATCCAACTCTCTATAACTACTAAAGTTTTGCGGATCTGTAAACTCAATACTGAATGTACTGTTGTCAAGTTCAATTCCTTTATAATTTAGATACATTTTAAATTCTCTATCTAAATTTCTAATAATTTGTCTTTGTAAACGCTGACAGTATTTTGAGAATTGGTGCTCTTGAATATATGCTACGCCAACTTTACCGTCATTGTGTTGTGCTGTTCCGTCATCTGGTCCAGTAGGCAAATAACTGCTAGGTACTCTAAGTCCTCTTAACAGTTTATTGTTAAAGTATTTCAAGTCGTCAATCTCACCCAAGTTTGTACCTCCTGGTAAAGTGTCAACTTTTGATCCTCTGCCATCTGCCGTTTGAGCAAAGAAGTAATCTTCTAACATACTCATTGGGTTATATGCCGCATCGGCTACGTTTGCACCATCTTTGTTTTTGTTAGGAACACGTTTTTGTTGTACTTCGTACTTAATTTTTTCCAAGTACTGCTGTGCTTTATGAGGAGGCATATTACCTACGTCAATAAAGAACACTCTTCTTTCAGGTGCTCTATGCACCCTGTAAATAATAATTGAATCTTCTAATAATTCTTTTTGTTTGAACACTTTAAATACTGGTTCTAAAATACTAATACCAAAGGGCCAATTATGATCCATGCCTTCTGTTAAACTTAATTGTACAACGTGTGTTGCATCAACTGGCATGCCTTGACTTGCACCTTGACTTGGGTCGTTTTGTAATTTATAGTTACCAGCACTGGCTCCGATATTTCCGCCTGCTAACATTCCACCGCCTGCGCCATATGGTCTGGAGTGGATTGCCGCGGCTGATGTTGCCGCTAGTTGTTCAAAGTTTGCTTCTAGGTTTTTAACATAGTAAGTTTCAATCTTCTTACCTTTACTTTCATTAACCACAACCTTTTCAATGTTTGCTGGATCTGTCCAATATAATTTATATGTTTCTGGATCTCTAATCATAAACTGGTCGCCGTACTTTAGTGTACTTCTTACCATTTTAAAAGCTCTACGACTAAAATCATTTAAGTTATTCCACTGGTCTAGTGTTTTACTTAAAATTTTCATTTCAGTTTCACTAGGGTCTTCGTTAAATTTAAACTTAAACGGAGTTTTTGTTGTATCATCTTCTTGAGTAGAAAATTCTGCAAGAATGTCTAGTGCCGCATTAATTTCTAAATCGTTGTCCATTTGGTCATACTGCATGTATCTCATTAACCTGTTAGGACTGCCAGCATAGACTTCTGGGAGCCAACTGCTGTATCTTGAATGTGTTGCACTATATCCATCAGTGTTATTGCCTGTTACATTTACAGGTAATCCACCGTTTGAACTGTTAAAATATTTTCGCCAAGTAGCCATAAAATCCTCTTTATATGTGTATATTTATCACTTCGTTGGAATAATGTCAAGCAAAACGGAAAAGGTTTTTATTAAACTTCTATGTCAGCAGTAAGTCTGTTGCCTTTCTTGAGTAAGTTAGTATTAATTTGCGTTAATCTAACTAGCTCTGCAAGTAACTCTGCTTGTGACATGCTAGGATCAATGTTACCAGACATAGCGTCTTTTTCAGCCATTTGTGGAGTAGTAGTGTTTTGCGTTTTCGTTGCTTCTGCAACTTCGGCTACTGTTTGTGCTGTGGTAGGAACATTGTCTGCAACAACACC
>ERZ1048068.2274-NODE-2274-length-13726-cov-4.456660_pt1 | contig 13726 bp, 12 predicted proteins | sample MGYA00383098_ERZ1048068 | MGnify/ENA primary metagenome ERZ1048068 (study PRJEB29581, sample SAMEA5548368) | metagenome | biome: marine; feature: coastal; material: water | depth 1 m | study: Short-term variability in the microbial, nano- and picoplankton... | reverse complement strand
CCTGATGAAGTCGCCCTTCGAGTTCACCCCGCGCGGAGAGTGCGGGAAGATGGTGTCGTCGATTTTTCCGAAGCTTGGCGAGCACGTCGACAAGATGGCTTTCATTCACTCGGGGCATACCGAGTCGAACAACCACAGTCCGGCGCTCTTTATGATGAACTCCGGGCAGCCGCGCATGGGCTTGCCCTGTGTGGGGTCGTGGGTGACTTATGGGCTGGGAAGCGAGAGTCGTGACTTGCCGGCTTTCGTGGTGATGTCCGACCCACTCGACCGTGGCCTGCCCAAAGGTCATGCGGCAAATTGGGGTGCGGGATTTTTGCCGAGTGTTTACCAAGGCACTTGGCTCAAGCCGAAGGGGGACCCGATTGATAATCTCAATCGACCCAAGCACATGAGCGATGCCCAGCAGTTGCGCCAGCTGGCTTTGTTGAAGAAACTCAACGGTGAGCACATCAAAGAGCGTCCCGGTGATGCGGAACTGGAGGCTCGGATTAAGAGTTTTGAGTTGGCTTACCGCATGCAGAATGCCGCGCCTGAAGCTTTCGATATCGACCGCGAGCCGGAGCATGTCAAAAAACTCTACGGTGTAGGGGAGAAGCGCTGCGACCACTTTGCCCGTCAATGTCTCACCGCGCGACGCATGGTTGAACGAGGAGTGCGTTTCGTGCAGATCTATTCCGGCGGGATGGAAAATCAACGGAGTTGGGACGGACACAACGACATTAAGGGGAATCACAGTCAGTTCGCCGGAGAGACCGATACGCCAATTGCAGGGCTTTTGACGGACCTGGAACAACGAGGTCTGCTTAATGATACTCTCGTGATTTGGGGCGGGGAGTTTGGACGCCTTCCGTTGACTCAAAAATCAAAGAAGCCGGGTCGCGATCACAACCCGCATTGCTTCACCACCTGGATGGCGGGCGGCGGAGTGAAAGGTGGCGTGAGTTATGGGGAGTCGGATGAAATTGGTCATCACGCTGCCGTTGATAAAGCGCACGTGAATGACATCCACGCGACGATCTTGCACCAACTGGGCTTCAATCACGAGAAACTGACGTATAATTACAATGGACGGCGATTCAGGCTGACCGATGTGGGTGGGAAAGTGATTAAGCCGATCCTTGCTTAAGGAGTCTCTGCGTGAGAAAGCGACTTACTCCTCCCGCATTGCCGTGAGTCGTTTGTCTTGTTCATCAAGGAGGAAGACGGAACGTTGGAAGTCGATGAGGGAAGTGAGCTTTTTGGCTTCCTGACGGGAGCGCTTGTCGATTTCCATTTCGAGTTTCCCCATGTCGGACATGGGGATGTCGCCGAGGAGTTTGGGGTTGGAGACACGGAAGATGAGCTTGCGGATTTTCCACCATTTTTTGACGAGTTCGACGTGGTCGATTTCGGAGTAGGGAAGGTCGATCGTTTCCATCTCACTTTTTCCGCCGGTGAAGACGTTGCCTTTCATGCGCCAGGAGAGCTCGACCTTGTCGCTGAGGAAGCGAAGTTTACCAATTAGATTTTCCCGTCCCAGCGGGTCGATGGCAGGGCAGTGGAAGTTAATGTGAACGGGCTCGGTAAGGATCATGATCTCTAGGGTATTCTATGGTAGAATTTGAGGAAGGAAAGGAAGAGCGCGCTTTTGGATGTGCTTCGATGGCTTTGGACTTTGACCCTGAATCTCGCGAATTGACGCGGATCTCTTTCTTGGTTGAAGGGGTTAAAAATCGACTTGGGTGCGGCTCCGTCGTTCGAAGCGGCAGAGTTGGCTGTAGCCGGCTTCTTTGAGGAGGGCGGCGCCCTTGTCGAAATCGCGGGCGACTTCGCCGGGGGCGTGGGCGTCGGAGGAGAGGGTGATGGGGATGTTGGCTTCGCGGGCGAGTTTGAGAAACTCGGCGGAAGGGTATTGCTCGGCGCAGGGTTTGTGGAAGCCGGCGGTGTTGAGTTCGATCGCGGCGTGTCCGGCGACGATGGCCTCGATGGCAGGATCGTAAAACCGACGAAGGTCACCTTCCGGAGTGTAGGCGAATTTTTTGATGAGGTCGGGGTGACCGAGAATGTCGAAAAGTCCGGAGCGGGCCATGTTGGCATATTCTTCCCAATAGGCGGTCCAGATTTCTTCGACGTCTGTTTCGGCCCAGCGCCCGAGCCATTTTGGATTATCGAAATCCCACTTGTCGCCGAGGTAGTGGATGGAGCCAATGAGGAAATCCCATTCGTATCTGCCGGAGAGATTGACGATCCATTCGTGGCAGTCGGAGAACCAGTCGCACTCCAGCCCCGCCCGCACTGGGAGTCGGGCGCCGGCGTGTTGGCGGGCACGCTCGATCCATTCGAGGTATTCCGGGAGCTCGGATCCGAGCATACGCCAGTCGTCGAAGGGCTCGGGCGTCTGCGGGGCGTGGTCGGAAATGCCGTATTCCACCAGTCCAGCGGCGAGGGCTTGGTCGAGGTATTCCTCCGGTTTGCCCTCTGCATGACGGCAAAGCGGGGTGTGGGTGTGGTAATCTGCAAGCATTGGCGCTTTGGCGTTGTCGCAACGAGGGAGTCATACTAGATTCCTCGCCAAGGCGCAAAGCCTCATGCCACATGTCTGATTCCGCCAGCGTTTTTCCCGATCCCAATTCGTTTACCAAGCCTCTTTTTGATCAGTTGAAGCGCCATCCCAAGCGGATTGTCTTCACGGAAGCCGAAGATCCCCGCATTGTCCGGGTTGCTGCGAGGATGGTGGAGTTGGAGTTGGGAATTCCTATTTTGTTGGGAGATCGGGAGAAGATCCTCGCGATTTTTGCCGACTTGGGGCTATCGACCAAGTTCGTGCGTATTATCGATCCGGCGAAATCATCCGATTTCAAACTATTCTGCGGGCGATTTGAGCGAATCGAGCGTTACCGGGGAATTGTGAATGTTGATGCCGAAAGTATCATCGCTAAGCCGCATTACTTCGCCGCGATGATGGTGCAATACGGTCAGGCCGACGCCTGCTTGGGAGGAAATCAGGTCGATCCTTTTGGCGTCTTCCGTCCGGTCCTCCATTTGGTGAAGCCTTGCCTGAGTGTCGACAAGGCTTTTGCCTGCACGGTGTTGGTTTCAGACAGCCTGCCGAATTTTGGAGCCGATGGAATCCTCTTCCTCGCGGATACCGGATTAATTGCCGAGCCGGGAGTCGATGACATTGCCACGATCGCGGCCGAAGCCGGAAAGTTGGCTCATCACCACTTGGGACGCATGACCCGGGTTGCTTTGCTGAGCCATTCCAATTACGGAAGCGCCCGCGACGAATCATCCCGTATGATGCAAGCCGCGGCCGCATTGGCCAATGAGCGGGTCGATGTTCTCGATATTGATATCGATGGCGAGATTCAAGCGGACGTGGCTCTCGTGCCAGAGGCTGCTGCAGTCAAAGTTCCCGAATTGGCGGTGAAGCCACCATCGGACGTTCTTATTTTTCCTTCCCTCGATGCCGCGCATATTTCACTGAAGCTCCTTCGTCACCTCGGCGGGGCCCAGGCATACGGGAAAATCATCTGCGGCCTGACCAAGCCCGCGGCGCAGGTTCCAAGAACTGCTTGTGAGGAAATGATCCTCGGAACAGCTGCTGCGCTTGGAGTCGAGGCGGTCAAGTATCGCGAGCTTCACCCGAGCGGGTAGGAAAGGAGTCGCGGCGCCCTTGCCGTTTGGATTTGGGGGGATGCAAAGTGAAGCGACGAGGGCGCCGCAGCTCCTTCAGCCGAAGAGATCCATCTGCGGGGAGTCGGCTTCAGGGAGGGCTTTTTTGGCCTTGGGGGTTTCCTTTTTTTCCTGGGAGGGTTTGGAGGAACTCATCTCGAGGTGGGAAAGGATTTCCTTGGCGCGATCAAGGATGGGCTTTGGGAGACCGGCGAGTCTGGCGACCTGGATGCCGTAGCTTTTGTCGGCCTGGCCGGGGAGAATTTTGCGGAGGAAGATGATGTCGTCGTTCCACTCGCGGACCGCGACGTTGAAGTTGGCGACGGACTTCTTGCTGTCGGCCAGGGCGCAGAGTTCGTGGTAGTGGGTCGCGAAGAGGGTGCGGCATTGCACTTCGTCGTGGAGATGCTCGGCGACGGACCAGGCGATCGAGAGGCCGTCGAAGGTGGCGGTGCCGCGTCCGATTTCGTCGAGGATGACGAGGGAACGGTCGGTGGCGTTGTTGACGATGAGGGAGGTCTCGTTCATCTCGACCATGAAGGTCGACTGGCCCTTTGAGAGGTCGTCGGAGGCTCCGACGCGGCAGAAGATGCGATCGGTGAGTCCGATGTGGGCGTGCTCGGCTGGGACATAGGCGCCGATTTGCGCCATGAGAGTGACGAGGGCGATTTGGCGGATATAGGTCGATTTGCCGGCCATGTTGGGGCCGGTGAGAATTTGCAGGAGCGATTCCTCTGGTTCGATGTGAGTGTCGTTGGGGACGAATTTTTCTTCGATGAGAGTTTGCTCAAGAACGGGGTGACGGCCGTTGACGATTTGCAGGTTGCGGGATTCGTCGAGGACGGGGCGGGTGTGTTGGTAGAGTTGCGCGGTTTCAGAAAAGGAGATGAGGACGTCGAGGGTAGCGAGAGCGTCGGCCGTTTTTTGAAGCGGGACGAGATGGTCGGTGATGGCGGCACGGAGTTTGATGAACTCTTCGTATTCGAGAGCCTTGGCGCGGTCGTCGGAACCGAGGACTTTGCCTTCGACTTCCTTGAGGCCGGGCGTGATGAAGCGCTCGGCGTTGGCCATCGTTTGTTTTCGCTGGTAGTCGTCGGGGGCCTGGTCGGCTTTCGATTTGGTGATCTCGATGAAGTATCCGAAGACGTTGTTGAACTTGATCTTTAGGTTGTCGATGCCGGTGCGTTCGCGTTCGCTTTGCTGGAGCTCGGCAATCCATTGCTTGCCATCGCGGGAGGCGGAACGGAGTTCGTCGAGCGCGGTGGAATGACCATCGCGAATGATGCCGCCGTCGCGAAGTTGCGCGGGCGGTTCATCGACGAGGGCGGCTTGGAGAGTTCCGACGACATCGGGAAATTCCTGAATGTTCTCGATGAGCTGGCCGTGAAGGCCGGAAGTGTTCGAAATGGAAGAGAGGTCGGAGCGGAGATTTGGGATGTGTTCGAGGGAGGTTTGAAGCGACTTAAGATCGCGGGCATTGCCGGCTCCCTGCGAGAGGCGGCCGGTGGTGCGTTCGATGTCGCGGATGTTTTTGAGCGAGTCGCGAAGTTTGGTGAGGAGGTAGGGTTCGGCGAGGAGGGAATCGACGAGGTCGAGTCGGGCGGTGAGGGGAGCGAGCTCGCGGAGCGGGTGGAGAATCCAGTCGCGGAGCTTGCGGGCGCCCATCGGAGTAGAGGTGCGGTCGAGGACGCCGAGGAGGGTGTGTTGTTTTCCGGAGCGGGATTCGACGAGGTCAAGGTTGGCTTGGGAGGCCGAGTCGATGAGGACGTGGTCGGCGGCATTGCGAACCGAGAGGCCGCGGAGGTGGTCGCAGTTTCGACGAAGTTGGTAGGTGAGGTAGTGCATCACGCCGCCGGCTGCGGAGAGGGCGGCGGACATGCCGGCACAGCCGAAGCCGTCGAGTGATTGGACTTTGAAGTGGTCCTTGAGAGTGTGGAGGGCTTGGTCGGAGATGAAGGCGTAACCGTCGTAGGGAAGATTTCCGAGAAGGCCGCCAAATTCCTGAACTTGTTCATCGGAAATGAGAAGTTCGGAAGGCGAAAGGCGGGCGAGTTCGTCTTCGAGTTGCTGGCGGTCGGTGAACTCGGCGACGGTGAATTCGCCCGTGGTGTGATCGGCGCAGGCGAGGCCGAAGTTGGGCTTCTTGGCGGAGCCTCCCTGGAAGACGGCGGCGAGGTAGGTATGCTTGGTGTCGTCGAGGAGGGTGAGGTCGTTGACGGTGGAGGCGGAGATGATTTGTGCGATCTCGCGCTCGACAATCTTTCCGGGTTCGGGAGCGGTCGTTTGCTCGGCGATGGCGACGCGCTTGTTGGCCTTGATGAGCTTGGCGATGTAGCCTTGGGCGGCGTGGTGAGGGACGCCACACATCGGAATGTCGTTACGCTTGGTGAGGGCGACGTTGAGAATACCGGCGGCGGCTTTGGCGTCCTCGAAGAACATCTCATAGAAATCACCAAGGCGGTAAAGGAGGAGGATATCGTCGGGCAGGGATCTCCGCATGGCCATATACTGGGCCATCATCGGGGTGAGCTTCTTTTCGCTGGCTGCCATTCCTAGGCGGAATTAAAGAGAGTCGCTCGATGGGGGGGAAGGGGAAAGGTGGATTTTCAGGGCGTGGAGGATTCGGAGACGGTGCGGCGGAGGACTTTGGTGCGTTTTCCGAAGGTCGCAGGGGAAATGCTCCAAGGGACCCAGACGAGGGCCCAGCCGAAGTAGAGGAAGGAGAACTAGGGAAAGGATCTCAGGGAGTTTCATTTAATTGGGGCAAAAGGGGGGCTGGGTTACGAAAAAACGCTCTGGAAAACCAGAGCGTTTGAGAGGGGCAATGCTGCTTGGGGAGTCTGGGGCTGAGAGACCCTGCTACGACTAAGCTAGGATCTCTTTGATGGGTTCGCCTTCCTTGCCGCCCATTTTGAAGGGGCGTTTGGAGGGGGAGAAAATGACTTGATCGTGAGGGAGTCCCATGGCGCTGGCGATGGTCGCGTTGAAGTCGGCGGGTGTGGTCTTCTTGGTGATGACGTTGGAGGCCGTCTCATCGGTTTTCCCGTAGACGGTTCCGCCCTTGATTCCCGCGCCGGCGAGGGCGAAGGAGAAGGCCTTGGGGAAGTGGTTCCGGCCGGCGTCGTCGTCGATCTTTGGAGTGCGTCCGAATTCGGTGGCGATGACGACGAGGGTTGATTCGAGGAGACCGCGTTGTTTGAGATCGGTGAGCAGAGCCGCGTAGGCCTGATCGAGGATGGGAAGTTTTTCTTCGGCTTTGGTGAAGTTGTCAGAGTGCCAATCGAAGCCACCGAGTTGTACTTCCACAAAGCGAACGCCGTGTTCGACGAGACGGCGGGAGAGAAGGACGCCCTTGGAGAACTTGTCGCTGCCATAGGCGGCGTGGGTGTCTTTGGATTCCTTGGAAAGGTCAAAAGCTTCGAGGTCTTTCGAACTCATGAGCTTGACCGCGGAGTTGAACATTTCGTCGTAGGCGCGGACGCTGCGTTGGCCCTTGCTGAAGCGATCGGTGAAGTCCTGGTCGAGCTTGCTACGGAGTGCGATCTGGCGGTTAAAGTCAGCTTCGGTGACCTCGCGACGACGCTTGGAATTTTGCAGTCCCATGACGGCATCGCCGACGGGAAGAGGAGCAGAGTTGGGCTCGAAGAATCCTGCGCCGGCGTGATTGTTTCCAGTGTGGACGGTGACGTAGGGAGGGAGGGTCTGATTGAGGCGGGAAGGTTCCAATTTGTTTGCCCATGATCCAAGAGTCGGGTGGGTGATGGAAGACCGCATGGTGTAGGAAGTGTGGACGTTGTAATTCCCCTGAGCGTGGGCGCCCTGGGTGGAATTCATCGAGCGCACGAGACACATCTTGTCGGCGTGCTTGGCGGTTTTTTTCAGATGCTGTCCAAGTTGAATGCCAGCGACGTTGGTAGAAATTGCTTTGATCGGTCCACGATATTCTTCGGGAGCGTCAGGCTTAGGATCGAAAGTGTCGATGTGGGTCATGCCTCCTGACATGTAGAGGTAGATGACATGCTTGGCTTTGCCCTTGGACTGCGCGATGGCTTCGGCAGCTTCGGCTGAGTTGAACCACGAAGCCGCGGCTCCTCCAAGTGTGACGCCGAAGGCAGTGTTGGCAGTGTTGGCGAGAAAGCTGCGCCGTGAGAGTTCGTCGAGTTTGTTGACTGGGTTCATTGGACAAAGAGGAAGCGATTAGAAGTGATCATGGCCCGGGCGAATGCCTGGGTGGACGGAAGGGTTTTGACTTCGGGTAGGAAGGCGATTTTTTCCTCTTTCGTCGGGTAGGACGAGTAGAGGGAGAGGAAAAGTTGTTCGAGGCGTTCTTCGGGTGTCTCAAGCTTTGACACGGCCTTGGCGAAGTCGCCTTTCTTGTTGAGAAGGATCGCGGTCTCGGTGCCGTTCAAGAGTCGCAAGGTCTGGGGGACGGTGGCCTCGGTGTGAGCGGATGATGGGGTTTCGCGGTCGGAGCCACCGAACTCGGCAACGAAGGTTCCGCCTTTTTGAGGTGCGGGAATTTCCGAAGAGCGCATTTGGAAAGGAGAATGGCTGGACTTTTTTGGGGTGTATCGGCGGGCGACAGCGGCCTGGGCTTTCATCGTCGTATCCGACATGCTACCGCGGCGGTATTTCTTGGACGCTTTGTCCCGCAGCTCTCTGAGTTGCAGGTTGATCGTTTGGACGCGCTTGGTTTGACCGCTTTCCTGGGCTTTGCGAAGAGCGACGCGCATTTCGGCGGTTTCTTTTTGGAACCTACGGCGATCCAGTTCGGCCTTGTCGGCGGCATCGTCGATTTCGCGAATCTGCTTGGGCGTGGCATTCATGACGAACTGAAAGGATTCAACGTAGTTGTCCCAAGATTCTTTAAGTGCGTAGTTGGTGTTGTCGTCAATGTTTCCAGAGGCCAAGGTGACGAAGGAATCACGAATTTCCTCGGCTTCCATGCGGCGCAGGATAGGGCCGTTGAAGTCAAAGGCGAATCCCTGGGTGGGTTCGGTGTGAGAGACTTCGCGTTGGAAGAGTTTGGTGTGGTAGAGGATGCGGAGGTATTGCTGCACATCGTAGTTGGTCGCCTTCATGGCGCTCTCAAGATAGTCTACCAGTTCCGGGTATAAAGGATCGGGGGAATTGCTCCAGTCGTCGAGAGCCGGAACGACTCCGTATCCGAAGGTGTAGGCCCAGAGTCGGTTGGCGACGACCTTGGAGAAATATTTGTTGTCGCGGGATGTGGCCCAGTCGGCGAAGACTTCGCGGCGCTTTTTAGGCGGAACATCTTTGACTTTTTTGCCGAAGAGGAATTGAGGTTCGATGGCTTCACCGGGATTGCCGTCTTCGTATTGGTAGTCCTCGGGAAGTTTAAGTTTTTTGTTTGGATTGTCGCTGAGAGCGTTTCGGTTGTGGTAGCGGAAAACGGTGGAGAGGTCTTTGGCTTCGTTGCGCTTTCTGTTCATCTCAGCCTTCTGCTTAGCCATGGCAGCTCTCTGCTTTTGATAGGCTTTTTTATCCTTCTTGTTGATTTTCCCGCCGCCGGTCATGCGGTTTTTCATGTCGACATCGACTCCGATGACTTCCTTGATTTTTTCGCGGGCACCTTCGAATTTATATTCGGTTCCGGCGAGGAATGAAGCCAGCTGGTAGTATTCCATCTGGGTGGTGGTATCGAAAGGGTGATCGTGGCATTGGGCGCATCCAATTTGCTGGCCGTGGAAGACCTGCACGGTGTTGCTGATATTATCGAGAAGCATGCCGCGGTCGCGGAGGTAGTAACCGGCGGCCGGGTTATTGGCCGAGTGATCGTTGGCTGCGAGCATGGCGTGAACCATTTTGTCGTAAGGCATGTTGGTCTCGACAGCTTCGCGAAGCCAGACGTGCCAGCCCAGCCCGCTGGTTTCGGAGTTGGTTTTGACGCGGAGAAGGTCGCTCCAATAGTTGAAGAGCTTGGACTTCATGCCTGGCGATTCAACGAGGGTGTCGATAAGGTCGGCCCGCTTTTCTCTATCGTTGGAATCGAGGAAGGATTTCGCCTCTTCGGCGGTCGGAAGGCGTCCGATGATATTGAGGTAGCTCCGGCGGACGAAAGTCGAGTCGTCAGCGACGGGCATCGGAGTGATTTTTTGATCCTTTTGTTCGGCGAGGAGGATTTCGTCGATTTCGCGGGCGGTATTTCGGATCACCTCATCTGAGAGGGGGGCTGCATGCACGAGGGGCACCAGGAGGAAAGGAAGGAGTTTTTTCATGGAGATTAGTATAAAAGGGCGATGATTTCGGAGTCCGAGAGGAGGGTTGGGTCATCGGCTGCGCTGGTGAGAAGCTCGTTAGCGAGGTCGTCTGCGAAGTTCTCCTCCCAATTGTCAGTTAGGACAGGAGGATTGACGGCTACAGGGGCCGGATCTGAAGTTTCATTAGGAAGGCTGACAATGATGGCAGCACAGGCGCAGGCCGTCGCGGCCATTCCGACAAGAGGTTTGGGCGATAAAAGGGCTTTCCACCATGGGTTGCCGCCTTGTCCCTCAAGTCGAGCACGACGAACGAGATCCTGCGCAAAGCGAGGTCCGGGCTCCTGCAAGGGCGCGTCGTCGAGGAGGTCCCACACCGGATCCTGATCAAGATCGACGTCGGAATCCGGGAGGTTTTGGGTCTGGCGGGGCGTCTTCATGGTGAATCTATGTAAAGAAACCGTTAAGAAGGGAAATGGTTGCGACAAACTACGATTCTTTTCACTTCGCTCTTTCGTTTCCCCACAGGAGAACGTGGAGGCGTGGGCTGAAGTGATAGCCTTGATCCCTGCAACAGTCTGCCAGCCAGAGGGATCGATTTTTTAAAGTCTCGGCATCCCGACCCTCCGGCATGAGGAAAATCTTTCCCGCAGGGATGTGAAATTTGGCTTGGAGAGCTTGAATTTCGGCTAAATCGATCTCATTGCAGACGACGAATTTGAAGGCTGCTTTGTCCGATGTCGCGAAGAAGGAGAGGGCGTCAGAATTGAGGCGGAGACTTTCCTTGATGCCGGAATTGGAGAGTTTGGGGGAAACGTTGAATTGGGTGACCCGGTGGGCGAGATTAGGATCAGGAAGCCGGGTGCCGTTGGTTTCGACCTCGATGAGGGGAAGCCTGGGGAGGAAGGCGAGGAGGTCGATGAGATCGGGTTGTTGAAGAAGTGGTTCTCCCCCAGTGATGACGAGTCGCGGGCAATCGTATTGGAGGATTGTTTCCGCCAAATTTTCGGGGGCAAGTTCAAGAAGCTGATCTGCTTTGGAGAATTTCTCTCCGTCCTGATGTTCCCAGGGCGTGTTTTCCCAATTCCAGGTGTAGGGAGTGTCGCACCAATGACAGTGAAGATTGCAGAGGGAGAGGCGCAGGAAGACTGCGGGTGCTCCCAGAGAAGGGCCTTCACCTTGCAGGGTGTGAAAGATCTCGGGAGATCCATCGGCAAGGCGGGCGACTTTCATGGAGTCAGACTAAAGGAGTCCGTAAGTCTTGAGAAGCCCGCGGAGTGATTCGGTTTTTTCGTCGCTGAGCGGGATCAGGGGGAGGCGGAGTTCCGAAGTGCAGTGCCCTTGGAGCGCAACGGCTGACTTGATGGGGACTGGATTGGTGTCGAGTGACATCAAGCCGGATAGGAGAGGGTAGTAACGCTTTTGAAGTTCAAGTGCTTCACCGTATTCGCCTTCGAGGCAGCGATTCACGAGGCTGACCATCACCTCGGGGACGAGATTGGAGGCGACGCTGACGAGGCCAACCGCTCCGCAGGACATGAAGGGAAGGGTGAGAGGGTCGTCGCCTGAGAGGATTTGAAAATCTTCAGGCACGGCTTGTACGAGTTGATTCACGCGATCGACCGAGCCACCGGCCTCCTTGTTGGCGATGATGTTTCCGCAGTCTTTGGCGAGACGGGCGACCGTTTCAATACCGATCTCGATCACGGAGCGACCGGGAACGGAATAGAGCATGATGGGTAGGCCGGTGTTCTCGGCGACCGTCTTGTAGTGCTGGTAGAGACCTTCCTGGCTGGGCTTGTTGTAATATGGGCAAACCTGGAGAGAGGCGTCTGCCCCCATCGCTTCGGCGGCCTGGGTGAGGTGGATCGCTTCGCGGGTGGAGTTTGCTCCGCTACCGGCAAGGACTTTGATTTTGCCATCAGCAAATTCGACGGCGGCTTTGATCACGGCGAGGTGTTCGTCGGAGTCGAGGGTGGGAGATTCTCCGGTGGTGCCGACGGGAACGACCCCGGTGATGCCGGCTGCGATCTGGCGTTCGATGAGAGCTTGAAATGCGTCACGATCGAGATGTCCGTCGCGGAAGGGAGTGATGAGAGCCGTGAAGGTGCCTGCAAACATTGGGGTAATTCTAATTGAGTCGTTGAGCCTAGAAAAAAGGGAGGAACAAAAGAGCTTCCTCGGAAAATGAAATCAAAGAAGAGGGCCTGAGGGGGTTAGCTCTTCCAGTTAAAAGCGCCTTTTTTAAGCGCGTAGAGGTAGGCGATGGTCAGGATGCTGACGAATCCAGCCATACTCCAAATGACCATGCCGTTTTGTTTTACGAGATCACTGAACTGAACGGCCCATGGATACATGAAGACAACCTCAATATCAAAAATGACGAAGAGCATCGCGACGAGGTAGAATTTGACGCTAAATCGAGGAGCGCCCTCTCCGATGGGGAGCATGCCGCATTCGTATGGGGTTTCCTTGATTTCAGAGTGGCTGCCTTTTTTCCCAAGGAGGACACTGAGACCAAGCGCGATGGCAGCAAAGCCGATCGCTGCGATGGCTTGAAGGACAACTGGAAGGTAATCGGAAAGCATGGCGGTATAAAAAGAAATTGCCCGCGTCGGGCAGACGAGGGCAATTAAAAGTTTCGTTGCCGGATTAACCAGCACCAATTTTACGATTTTCGAGCTATGCGTCTTGCTGAGCTAGATTGTCGCTGTGCGCTTCTTGAATACGCTCGAGTCCGCGATACTCTTTGCCATCTTTCTCGGCGAGTCCGCGGGTGACCAGGTTTTGCAGCTTTTCATAAGCGCGGAGACGAAGCATTTCTTCGCCACCACTCACTGCATTACGTTCCTTGAGCCGCTCGTAGACATCCTCGAAAAGCTCGTTGAATCCAAAGAGTTTGGGGTCGGAGCCTAAAACATTCACCAATTCATCGGTGACATGATCTGGAAGTCGGCGGGAGAAACGTGTCCGTTTAGTAGTTGCCATAACGACGCGAAGATAGCAGGAACATGTAACAAAAGCGACTGAAAAAATCCACTCGTAACGTTAATTCGTAAAATTTAGCGACAATAATAGTCAAGCTTAATTAATAAAATCCTGCCGATCCCTTTATGGGCGTAGGATCGCGGCTTGAAGTTTTCCCCAAGGACGATAGCATACTTTTTGTGATCGCGCGCATCAAAGGAGAGGTATGGGAGGCATTACCGGGGCGAATTGTGGTGGGAGCGGGAGGAGTGGGCTACCAGCTTCTGGTGCCGGTTTCGACCTATGACCGTCTGAATCCGTTGGAGGGTGAGGCGATTGACTTGAAGACCTACCAGCATGTGCGGGAAAATTCGCTGACTCTCTATGGCTTTGCCAACGATGAAGAGAGGGACGTCTTTCTTTTGCTGATTGATCGGGTGAGTGGAATTGGGCCGGCGATTGCGATGGCGGTTCTGAGTGGCTTGGAGGTGAAAATGTTCAAGCAGGCCGTCGTTAACGGTGATGCGGCGGGGCTTTCTGCGGTGAAGGGGATTGGCAAGAAGACGGCGGAGCGCATTATTCTGGAGCTCAAAGACAAGGTTGGAGTAGTGCAGACCTGGGAGGAGACCGGTGATCGTACTGATGCCGCCCGCGATGCGGAGATGGGCTTGATTGCGCTGGGCTTCAAGCAGGCGGATGCCCGAAAGTCAGTTGATCGGGCTTTGAAGGCGAATCCTGAAGCGGAGAGCGCGGAGATCATTCGATTGGGACTCCGCGGAATCTAGGGAAATAAAAGACCCTGAATGAATGGATCACTCAGGGTCTTTGATTTAAGGTGGAGTGTTTTTCAACCCCTTGTTTAAGGTGGAGTGTTTTTCAACCCC
>ERZ1048068.2272-NODE-2272-length-13729-cov-5.342987_pt1 | contig 13729 bp, 16 predicted proteins | sample MGYA00383098_ERZ1048068 | MGnify/ENA primary metagenome ERZ1048068 (study PRJEB29581, sample SAMEA5548368) | metagenome | biome: marine; feature: coastal; material: water | depth 1 m | study: Short-term variability in the microbial, nano- and picoplankton... | reverse complement strand
TTTTAACCTTATCGCCAGAATTTAAAATCTTAAAAATTAGACGATCACCTTCATCTCCATATTTACCCAAGAGGGTTTCAGATAATTCAAAACTTGGGGTTTCTATGGGTGCAAAACCAAAGCGTTTGAAGTTTGACTTTATGGTGCTAAAGATGTATTCGCGTTGAGCAATCTGCTGCGCATTAAAGTCCCTAGTTCCTTTTGCTATGCGTGGTTTTGTTGCCATTGGTTTTGTTTATAAACAAATATCTAATTTTTTGAGACGCTATCCAATGAGTTGTTCAAAATACTTAAACAATTCTCCTTTGGTAATGCTAGCACCTTTTTCGATCAATTCAAAAATATTTAGGTTTTTGTCGCCATCGACTTCTTTTTCAGCATTGAATAGCTCGACTTCATCATCCATCAAATGTTCTCGAAGCCATGAAAATCCTTCTCTTGTGGTTAAATCAACAGAAGGAATATCGATTTTCAATCCAATCAGAGCAATGGTGTTTTCTTTGACTTGAAACAAGTAAAGATGCTGTGGCGCAATATTTTCCAAATATTCTACTTTCCCCAAAACACCTTCCCAAACCAAATCACTAAATATGTCCATTTCTTCCTCGGCGACTTGTGGTTGTTTCGCTTTTATCGTTTTCCACTCCTTTGCAGTAATGGATTGTGAAGCTAAAAAATTGATGAATTCTTTATGTAATTCCTCAAATTGTTCCTTAGTGAGTCTTCTGTATTTCATCTTAATACATTGTTTAACAAAAAAGGCCTGTTGAAGAAACAGACCTTTTGAATTTTAAACTTTATTTTCGTTTATGCTTTTTCAGCAACAATTTCGAAAGGTAGTTCGACATGAACATCGCGATGCAAACGTACTTTAGCGGCGTATTTACCTAAACGTTTTACGTTACCACCGGTAACAGAAATAAATTTCTTATCGATTGTATGTCCCGCTTTTTCTAATGCATCGGAAACATTGATGTTGTTCACAGAGCCAAATAATTTGTCTCCAGATCCAACTTTAGCAGCAATTTTTACTTCTAAAGCTTTGATTGCTTCAGCAACTTTTTGTGCGTCTTCAATGATTTTCTTCTCTTTGAAAGCACGTTGTTTCAAGTTTTCTGCTAGTACTTTTTTTGCTGATGATGTTGCAAGAATTGCTTTACCACCAGGGATTAAAAAGTTTCTACCATAACCATTTTTAACCGTTACAACATCATCCTTGAACCCTAGTCCCTCTACATCTTGTTTTAATATTAGTTCCATAATTATGATAATTTTATTTCAATAAATCTGCTACATACGGCATAAGGGCCAAGTGTCTGGCTCTTTTTACCGCAGTTGCAACTTTTCGTTGATACTTCAATGATGTTCCAGTAAGTCGTCTTGGCAAAAGTTTTCCTTGCTCATTGACGAATTTTAATAGAAAATCTGGGTCTTTGTAATCAATATATTTGATTCCTGACTTTTTGAAACGGCAATATTTTTTTGCTTTGTTTGTTTCAATGTTTAAAGGAGTCAAATACCTGATTTCACCACCTTTTTTGCCTTTTGCTTGTTGTTCTATTGACATAATTACGCTTTTTCTTTAAGTTTATCTCTTCTTCGTTGCGCCCATGAAATGGCATGCTTGTCGAGTTTTACAGTAAGGTAACGCATAAAACGTTCGTCACGTCTAAACTCAACTTCTAGTGGACCAATGGCCTCACCAGGAGCAGTAAATTCAAATAAGTGGTAAAATCCACTTTTCTTGTTTTGGATTGGATAGGCCAATTTTTTTAGCCCCCAATCTTCTTTTGATACCATCTTAGCTCCTTTAGAAACGAGAAAATCTTCGTATTTCTTTACTGTTTCCTTTATCTGATCTTCAGATAAAACGGGATTTAAGATGAAAACAGTTTCGTAATGATTCATATATATAATTTTAAAATGGATGCAAAACTAATTATTTTATATGGTTTAAACAACTTTAATGAACAGCTTTTTTTGAATTTATTTTTTGCATTTTAACGGTGAATATTGGTTTTTATCGAATTTATCTTTAAGTTTGTAGTCTACTATCAACCAATTTAACCTTTACTGCTATGAAAATTAACTGTATTGTTATTGATCCGCATGCACTCCAACGCATTAATACAATTTCAAAAATTAATAGCCACGATGCGTTGCGCTTCACCAATGAATTTAGCACATCTACAGATGCGCTTGAATTTCTTGAAGATAATAATACTGATTTAATTTTTCTTGAAATAGACACCCCCAATCTAAATGGCTTTGAATTCCTAGATTTAATCAAAACTACTGGGAACGGAATGCCCAAGGTAATCATCACTACAAAAAACACAAATCATGCGTTTAAATCGTACAGATACGACGTTGTCGATTTTTTGGCCAAACCATTGAATGAATCTTTATTTCAGAATGCTATAGATAAAGTGCTTAAAATTTCTTCTTCTAAAGAGCAAAACAAAGAAACCGACACACAACATATTTTCATCAAAAGCAACCTAAAAAAAAGAAAGGTGTATATCAAAGATATAAAATGGATTGAAGCCCTGGGAGATTATGTGAAACTTATTACAAATAATGGCAGTTTTGTTATCTTATCGACCATGAAAGCTTTTGAAAATGAACTCCCCTCCAAAAAATTCTTAAGGATTCATAAATCATACATTATAAACCTTAAAAAGGTTGAACGTTACAATAGTAAATTTGTTGAGATTGAAAATTCTCAGATTCCACTCAGCAGAAATAAAAAAAATACACTTACTGATGCACTTAATGTAGCTTCGTCTCAAAAACTTTAATAATTATCTACATTAATTACCAACCGAATGGGTCTGAATAGTTTTGTACTTGAGAAACTATTTTTAATACGGTTTATTATGATTTTTGTCTTTTGTAGAGATTGATCATTTGGTATTTTAATTAATATATTTTTGTGGTACAAATTTCTAATTCTGGAAACGGGCGGAAATTCTGGCCCCAAAACGTGAGGACCAAATAGTTGAGCAAGCGCCTTGGCCAACCATGCTGCGCCCTCATTTACCCTATTATAATCTTTGTGTTTAAGCGTAAGTTTTATAATTCTAAAGTAGGGAGGGTACTTGTATATACGGCGCTGATAAGTCTGTTCATCAAACATTTTAGTATATTGATTAGAGGAAACTTGCTGCAAAATATTGTGATGAGGATTGTAAGATTGAATAATGACTTTCCCTCTAATTTTGGTGCGCCCTGCTCTTCCTGAAACTTGTTGTAAAAGCTGAAAACAACGTTCGTGGGCTCTAAAATCTGGAAAATTAATAAGCTGGTCGGCATTGAGCACCCCCACTAACTTGACATCTCTAAAATCTAATCCTTTTGTTAGCATTTGGGTGCCTACCAGAATATCGATTTCTTTTTGTTCAAATTTTTGAATTATACGATCGTAACTGTATTTACCGCGAGTCGTATCCAAATCCATTCGTGCCACTTTCGCATTTGGGAAAAGTGCCATTGTTTCTTCTTGAATTTGTTCTGTACCAAAACCTTTAGTATCCAAATCTACTCCACCGCATGCCCCACATTGTTTTTGTACGACAATTGCATAGCTACAATAGTGACAACGCAATTGATTGGCATGCTGATGGTAGGTCAATGTCACGTCACAATTTGGACACTCTGGACTATGTCCGCAAGAGTTACAGTTCAAAACTGGAGCATAACCTCTTCTGTTTTGAAAGAGAATGATTTGATGCTTCTCTTCTAATGCTTCTTTCATTTCAGAAATTAGACGGTCACTGAAATGACCGTTCATGCGCTTTCGTTTATGTTTGTCTTTGAGGTCTACCAATTCTATGTCTGGTAGAATAACATCATTGTAGCGTTTTGTTAATGAAACATACCCGTACTTGTCTTCCCTAACAGCATTGAAATAACTTTCGATGCTAGGGGTTGCAGAGCCCAAAATTGTCTTAGCGTTGTGAAGATTGGCTAGTACAATGGCCGCATCACGTGCATGGTAGCGCGGTGCAGGGTCAAATTGCTTGTAGGATGGTTCGTGTTCTTCATCAACAATTACTAATCCCAAATTTGAAAATGGTAAGAACAGTGAAGAGCGTGCACCAATAACTACTTTAGAACGCTCAGAGTTTTGCAACACTTTGTTCCATATTTCTACACGTTCGTTTGGGCTAAATCGTGAATGATAAACTGCAATTTGATCGCCAAAATAATGCTTCAAACGTAATACTAACTGTGAAGTCAAAGCGATTTCTGGTACTAAAAACAATGCTTGTTGACCTTTGGCTAGAACTGCTTCAATCATTTTTACATAAATTTCTGTTTTCCCAGACGATGTTACACCATGAAAAAGGCAAACATCTTTATCCTTTAAAACGGAATTGATACTAGACAATGCAGAAAGTTGATCGTTGCTTAAATTGATCTTTTTTTCTGTTGAAAGCACTTCCAATTTCAATCGATCTACTTCAATAAAGTGTTCCTCGAATATTGATTTGTCAATTAGTGCTTTTATTTGGGTAGACGTCCCTCCACTTGCCTTTTTTAGTTCGGTAACCGATACGCGTTCGGAATCTTTACATAACGAAAAATACGCCAAAACAATCTGTTTTTGCTTTTTTGATCGCTGAAGTTGATCTAATAACTCCGCTAAATTATTCTCCTTTTTGTAATCAGAATGAAGAACCACAGTACGCAAAAGTTTTGGTTTATATTTTTGGATTAACTCTTGACTGGTAGTAATAATCTTTGCGTCTAGTAAAGGTTTGAGAATTTTTAAAGTATTCTTTTTATTCAAAACCGACTGAACATCTTCCACTTTAAGTCTTGCTTCTTGTTGTAATGCTTCAATCACAAGAAACTGATCGTCGGAGAGCAAATCTTCGCTGATTTTCGCATCTGGATGCATAGAAATAATGGATTCACTTTGTAATAAAAGTGCACTGGGTAAGGCAGCACTCAAAACTTCGCCTAGAGCACACATGTAATACTTAGAAATCCATGCCCAATGTTGCAGTTGAATTGGAAATACAATTGGAGTATCATCTATTATACTATGGATGGATTTGACTTCATATGCTGTTGGTGCGTTATGATGACATTTTAAAACCAAAGCAGTGTATACTTTGCTTTTTCCAAAAGGCACTGCTACTCGAACACCTGGTTGAATAAAATTGAATTCCGCAGCAGTTACCGCATAGGAAAAATTACGCTCTAAAGGTAGAGGTAAAATAACGTCAATAAAATATGAATGTCCTAGTTGTTGCATTTTTGTTTTAGACGTTGCAAAGATGCGTTAAGCTCAAAACCGAGCAACAGAATAATGGCGTTGAGCCATAGGTAAAATAGTAAAATCAAAAGTGCCCCTATAGAACCATAAAGTTGATTGTAGTTAGAAAAATTTTCAATATAATATCCAAATAAATAAGAGTTGATGAGCACTAAAAATGTAGTAAACAACGCCCCTACTGAAAAAAATCGTGACTGTTTTCCTTCTTTAGTTCCAAAAAAATAAAGAACAGCAATGGTGAGGTAGATCATCAAAATGAAAAACAAAAATTTGGAGGCATCGATCCAAAACAATTCGCTTGCAGCATCATTCAAATTTAGTGAATCATAAAGAGGATGAATCAAATAAATTTCACAAAATCCAACTCCAATTATTGTTACAATCAGAATAAAAACTAAAATGATAGAAACCCCAAAAGCATATAAATATTGATTAATGAAATTCCTATTGAGTTGCTGATGATAAGAGTTTTCAAAACCAGAAAATACGGCATTTACACCGTTGGACATCAAAAACATGGAAATTAAAAAAACGGAAGAAATAAGTCCACCCCCTCTATTTTTGTTAATGTTTTCAAATATATTTTGATTAAAAAAATCGGAAGTATTGGGCGGTAAACTGGCATCCAAAAAATTTAAAAAATCGGATTGGAATCCTTCAAATGGGATATAAGGAATCAAAATAATGATGAACAGTAAAAACGGAAAAATAGCCATAAAAAAACTAAAAGCAACAGCACTTGCACGAATTGAAAGTGCGCCATGTATGATGCCTAAAATGTACATTTCTAAAAGGTCGTAAAGGGTTAAGCCCTCCAATCCAGGAAGTTTAATCGACTTCAAAAGCCGAACTACCCAACGTAAAACAGGAATTTTTTCTAATTTTTGTTCAATTGGTGTGCTCATTCTACAGCTTTTAGACTGAGATCCATATTATACACCGAATGTGTTAGTGCTCCCGAAGAAATAAAATCTACTCCACATTCGGCATAATGACGTAGAGTAACTTCATCGATTCCACCTGAAGATTCCGTTTGGCATTGATTTCCAATAAGTGCTACAGCTTCTTTGGTTTCATGAATATTGAAATTATCAATCAAAATTCGATCGGCTCCTCCATGCGCCAAAATGTCTTTAATTTCGTCCATATCACGGGCCTCAACGATAATTTTCAGATTTAATTGATTACGCTTGATATATTCAGTCGTCAAATTCAAAGCATTGGTTACACCTCCTGCAAAATCAATATGGTTGTCCTTCAGCATAATGACGTCGTAGAGCGCAAAACGATGATTGACTCCACCCCCAATAGTGACGGCCCATTTCTCCAAAGCACGAATACCAGGTGTTGTTTTTCGCGTATCCAAAATTTTGGTCTTTGTGCCTTTCAATACTTGAACAAAATAATCGGTTTTTGTAGCGATGGCACTCATACGCTGCATAGCATTGAGCACCAAACGTTCAGCTTTCAATATAGACTGTTGTGGTCCTTGAACCACAAAAGCAATATCGCCAAATTTTATTGCTGTACCGTCCTGAATATGCACAGTCATTCGTAGTCTTGAATCGATGTATTTGAACACTTGTCTGGCAAACTCTACTCCTGCCAAAATGCCTTTGTCTTTAACTAATAATTGCGCTTTACCAAATGCATTTTCGGGTATACATGCCAATGAGCTGTGGTCTCCAGAACCAACATCTTCTCGAACAGCATTGGCAATAATTAGTTTTATTTCATTTTGAAAAGCTTCTTGACTGATCATTGTACTATAGTTTACAGCTAAATTAAGGATTTGAGTGATTAAAAATAAAAAAATATCATCTAATTTATGTTTAACTTAGCTACATGAAAATTAAACTTCTTGCTATTGGAAAAACAGATGACAAGGCATTGGTGCAATTGATTCAAAAATATGAAACAAGACTCCAACATTACATCTCTTTTTCGCTTGAAATTATCCCTGATTTAAAACATACCAAAAATTTCTCTGAACACATTCAAAAAGAGAAAGAAGGACAATCGATTTTATCTAAAATTTCATCTACAGATCGTCTTTTTCTGTTGGATGAAAACGGAAAAACTATGGATTCTATAGAATTTTCAAAATTTTTACAAAAACAAATGAATTCTGGGCCTAAACAATTAATTTTTGTTATTGGTGGCCCTTATGGATTTTCAGATGAAGTATACCAGAAAGCCCATGGAAAAATTTCGCTTTCAAAAATGACATTCTCACATCAAATGGTACGCCTTTTTGCGGTTGAACAACTGTACAGAGGATTTACAATTCTACGAAATGAACCCTACCATCATCAATAAATATGATTGAACTAGTTTTTGCAACCAATAATCCCAACAAACTTAGAGAAGTAGAAGCACAACTTCCTAAAGGCATTCAACTTATTAGTCTAAAAGATATTGGATGTACCGAAGATATTCCAGAAACACAAAATACCATTGAAGGCAATGCACTTCAAAAAGCAAACTATATAAAAACCAAATACAACAGAGATTGTTTTGCTGACGATACCGGTTTGGAAGTTGATGCTTTGGATGGTGCGCCTGGAGTACATTCTGCACGCTATGCTGGCCCCGAAAAAAAAGCTATAAACAATATCAAAAAACTGCTCAATGCCTTAGAAAACGAACCAAATCGTGCTGCACAATTCAAAACCGTAATTGCATTGCATTTCAAGGGAAAATCAATTCAATTTGAAGGAATATGTAAAGGTGAAATAGTGCATAAGCCCACTGGGGCTGGCGGCTTTGGTTATGATCCCATTTTTAGACCTTTAAATTATGAGCAAACATTTGCCGAATTGAGCTTAGAAGAAAAAAATAAAATTGGTCATAGAGGAATTGCTGTAGCTAAATTGATTCAGTTTTTTAGACAAAATCAGTAACTTAATTATTTAACGTACCTTTGCCGCAAATCCTCAGGGTGAGGATGTGTTACAAGAGGTATGGTAAAAACTGTTCGATACGCTTCTGAGGTAACACCAAAACGCATATCGAATAGACATACGAATGAATACATTCCAACAACTGGGACTTGAAGAACATTTGCTTCAAGCCATCAACGATCTTGGTTTTGAAACACCAAGTGAAGTACAACAAAAAGCAATTCCAACACTACTTTCTGATGAGAATGATCTTGTAGCGCTAGCACAAACAGGAACTGGTAAAACAGCAGCATTTGGCTTTCCAATGTTGCAAAAAATTGACGTCAATAGCCGGACTACACAAGGTCTTATCTTGTCCCCTACAAGAGAATTGTGCTTGCAAATTACTAATGAATTAAAACTCTATGGCAAATATTGTAAAGGTTTAAATGTAACCGCTATATACGGTGGAGCAAGCATCACAGAACAAGCCAAAAACGTAAAGCGTGGTGCACAAATCATTGTAGCCACTCCAGGTCGAATGAAAGACATGATCAGTAGACGATTGGTCGATATTTCAAAAATTGATTATGCTGTATTGGACGAAGCCGATGAAATGCTGAATATGGGCTTTTTCGAAGACATTAAAGCAATACTTTCGCATACACCACAAGAAAAGTCAACTTGGCTGTTTTCTGCCACAATGCCCAAAGAGGTTTCCATTATCGCCAAAAAATTTATGGCCAACCCTACAGAAATTACTGTTGGTAGCAAAAACACAGGGAGTAAAAACGTTTCACACGAATATTATTTGGTCGGATCTAGAGATCGTTATGCTGCTCTAAAGCGTCTTGCCGATGCACATCCTCACATCTTTTCTGTCATCTTTTGCCGTACCAAAAGAGACACACAAAAAGTTGCCGAAAAATTGATTGAAGACGGATATAGCGCAGGAGCACTACACGGAGATTTAAGTCAAAACCAACGCGATTTGGTAATGAAATCGTTTAGAAATAAACAAATTCAAATGTTGGTCGCTACAGATGTTGCTGCTCGAGGAATAGATGTTGATGATATTACACATGTAATTAATTACCAATTGCCAGACGAAATTGAAACCTATACCCACAGAAGTGGACGTACAGGACGCGCTGGAAAAACTGGAGTTTCGATGGTAATCATTACCAAAAGTGAGCAACGCAAAATCAAAACAATTGAAAAAATTATTCAAAAAAGTTTTGTCAAAAAAGATGTTCCTGATGGAATGGAAATTTGTGAAGTTCAGCTAAAAGCATTGGCGCACAAAATTCATGATACCGAAATCAATCACGAAATTGATCCTTATTTGGACGAAATAAATCTTCTTTTTGAGGACAGTAGTAAGGAAGAGCTCATCAAAAAGTTTTTTTCAGTAGAGTTTACTCGCTTTTTTAATTATTATAAGAAGGCGAAAAATCTAAATTCCCCAAGTGGTAACGATTCGATTTCAGATGAAAAAAAAGACGATCAATCGGCACGCTTCTTTATTAATATCGGTAAAAAAGACGGATACGATTGGATGAGCATGAAAGATTTCTTGAGAGATGCTCTGGGGTTAGGTCAAGATGATGTGTTTAAAGTTGATGTAAAAGACAGTTTCTCATTTTTCAATACCGAGACGGTTCATATGCCAAAAGTCTTGCAATTCTTTTCAGATTTCAAACAAAACGGGCGTTACATCAATGTCGAAATTACTGAGAAAAAAGAACGTCGAGGAAATCGCCGATTTGGAGGTCAAAAAGGGGGACGTTCTAGAAGAAAAGATGGGTTTAGATCTGAAGGACGTGGAAATCGTAAAGACCGAAGAAAAGACAATGGAGGCCGATCGCCGCGTAGATCATCCGACTTCAAACCACAAGGTAGTAGTTCGTCTAGACCAAGAAGAAACCGTAGGAAATAGTCATTTGTTAATTTTAAAACAAAAATTGGGCTGATATTTGCTATATAGGTAGAGTTTAGTACTTTTATACTGATAAATTTTCTATGAAAAATTACCTGTTTCTTATCTTCGTTTTTACTCTACCATTTTTCAGCTTTGGTCAAGATTTTTCTGTTGTTAAAGGAAAAATTGTTAATGCTGCCGACGATGAACCCATGGAAAATGTAAACATTGTCAACCTAAACCAAGTGTATGGAACTACTACAAATACTGACGGTAAGTTCGAAATTAAAGCAAAAGCCAACGACACATTACATTTGTCTTTTCTGGGGTTCAAATCTATAAATGTTAGGGTCACCAATGATTGGGTAAATTTTGGAAATGAAACCACTATTGAACTTACAGAACTTGCTTTAGCATTAGAAGAAGTAGTCGTAAATAAACTAAAACTTACTGGATACTTAGAAGTAGACATCAAACAAGTTCCAATACAAAAAAATGTCCGTTACAGTATTTCTGGGCTGAACTCGGGCTACGAATCTAGTCCTAGTTCGCCTACAATGGTTACAAAGGTTTTAGGTGCTATTTTCAATCCTGCAGATTTTCTCTACAATATATTTGGCAAAAAACCACGTGAAATGAGAAAACTACGCAAAATGAAAAAACAGGACGAAATTCGAACTATTCTTGCCTCCCGTTTCGATAGAGAAATGCTAACTGCTCTGTTGCAAGTAGATAAAGTTGATTTAGACTTACTCATTAGCGAATGTAATTATTCTGATGACTTTATTAGAACAGCCAATGATCTTCAGATCCTGGATGCAATCAGCGAATGCTATGAAGAGTACAAAATTTTGAGTCGCGATCGCTAAGAGATTTCTGTTTTTTTTTAAAATAATTTGGAGTTTATAAAAATTTTGTATATTGGAAGTGTTAATGCTTGCCCCCAATCATGAACAAAAACTAAAACTTCACACTTATGTGATTTCAATTTTAAATTCATTTTTTGGGCAGTATTATTAAGATTTTAATAACTACAAATCAAAATATATGGAAATTATTAGTACAATTGTTATTGGAGCTATTGCTGGATGGCTTGGTAGCACAATTTTTAAAGGCAGCAGTTTAGGGCTTATTGGTAATATCATTGTTGGTATTATTGGAAGTTTTGTTGGAAGTTGGTCTCTCGGAAAACTTGGCGTTAGTCTAGGTTCTGGATGGGTTGGCGCAATATTAACAGGAGCTGTTGGTGCGCTCATTATTTTATTTCTTCTGAATTTGATTTTCAAAAAACGGGTATAAACCAAATAAAACCCCCTTGGTTTAGCCCCAAGAAATGCACACAAGCTGTATGAAAATACAAGGCGTGTGCATTTTTTTTTATCTTTAAACCAAAAAATTAATCCATATGCATCCTTTTTTAAAAAATGGCCTGGCCGTTTTGGCTGGAATTATTATTGGTGGGCTTATCAACTTTAGTATTATAATCATCAGTAATTTCATTGTTCCCCTTCCAGAAGGCGTAGATGCCACTAGTGTAGAAAGTATAAAAGCTAATATTCATTTATACAAACCCATACATTTTCTATTCCCTTTTTTGGCACACGCCTTAGGAACTTTATCAGGTGCAGTATTGGCAATCAAAATTTCCAATGATAAGATGAAAAAAGTGGCCTATGTTGTTGCGCTTGTGTTTTTATATGGTGGTATTTCGATGGGAACACAAATTCCAAGCCCTTTGTGGTTTTCGATTCTCGATCTTGGAGTAGCATATATCCCAATGGCTTGGTTAGCTACAAAACTGACACGTTAAATTCCTTTATTTTTCGCTTCTATCCATTTTGAAAAATACTTGGTACTTTGCATACTATGGTGTTGTAATAAAATCCCTGTAAAGTTTTGCAACCTATGTTCATCAAGATGATTTTTCAAATACTGTATTGTGTTGAACAAAGTTAAAGCAAATTGATCTTTCAAAAAGCGCTGTTGGAGAACCGCGATACCATTGGATTGTGCAAATAACCACAAATCTTTATTTGTGTATAATTCTATGGCCTTTTCAATAAAAACAGTCTCGTCATCAGAAACAAATCCGTTACGAGGATACTTCCCAAAAACACCCTCGGCAGCAATAGAGGACATGGCGCAAGGGGTCCCATTGCGCATAGCATCGAAAAGTTTACCTTTCAGACCAGCGCCAAATTGTAAAGGAGCTAATAAAATCTTAGCAGAAGACAGAACTTCATCAAGATCATCTACATAACCATGAATAAAAAAATTTTGTTTCTTATTTTGAAGATTTAAATGCTTGGGCTTTGGATATGCACCATACACATGCAAAGCGGCATCTGGCAGGATTTTGTGCAATATTGGCCATGTATCTGTTTTCAAGTAAAAAACAGTATCCGAGTTAGGGGGATGGATAAAATTACCAACAAAAACAAAATCTCTACGCTGTTCAAATGGTATTAAATTATCTACATCAGGGATAGCATTACCATCTAAAACAAAAGGTAAATACAACAATAAAGATGAATCAATATGTAATTGAGTGGTTAAAATATCCATTTCAACTTCAGATATAATGAGAGAAAGATCGGAACGCAAAATACTAGCCAATTCTCTTTTGGCAACATCAGTTTTTAAATATTCTTTAGAAAAGTTAGAAGTTTTTACCTTGTATTCTTGACGTGCTTTTCGCAAAAAATGAAGATCTTCGGTATCCAAAATTCGAATGGCTTGTGGACAACATTTTGAAACACGCCAACCAAACTGCTCCTCAGTCATAAAACGATCAAAAACCACGATATGAGGATTTAATTGTTCTACAAAATTGTCGAAACGCACATCATTTAGAACAAGATTCTCTTCCTGAACACCGATTGATTCTAAATCAAAAGAGTGCTCGGTACGCTTAGATGCTGATCCAAAAACAACAGTATATCCCTGAGTTTTAAATAATTGGATCAATTGGATGATTCTAGCTCCTGCAGCCGATGATTTTGGCTCAGGAAATACAAATCCAATAAAAAAAACTACAGCGGATTTTGACTTCAATTGTTGTTTAGAATTAATATTATGCATCAAAAATAGGAATTAATCTCATCATCTTTCCAACAAATTAAAATCTTAGAACGAAAAGTAATATCTTTGCATTTTTAAATCATATTTTATGTCGCTTACACCACTCAACGCAATCTCTCCGATAGATGGACGCTATAGGTCAAAAACTAATGAACTTGCAGACTATTTTTCTGAAGAAGCACTCATAAAATATCGAGTTTTAGTCGAAATTGAATATTTTATTTCTTTATGCAATTTGCCACTTCCTCAATTGGCAAATTTTGATGAGCACTTGTACACTGAATTGCGGGCTATCTACAAAAAATTCTCTGCTGCTGATGCAAAGGCCATAAAAGATATTGAACGTGTTACCAACCACGATGTTAAAGCAGTGGAATATTTTATCAAGGAAAAATTTGACACTTTAAACTTGAGTAAATACAAAGAATTTATTCACTTTGGACTCACCTCACAAGACATCAACAATACAGCAGTACCCCTAAGTATTAAAGATGCTTTAACAAATGTGTATCTTCCTGAAATTGAAACTCTTATAAATACATTAAAGGGATTTATTGA
>ERZ1048068.2270-NODE-2270-length-13738-cov-9.067894_pt1 | contig 13738 bp, 12 predicted proteins | sample MGYA00383098_ERZ1048068 | MGnify/ENA primary metagenome ERZ1048068 (study PRJEB29581, sample SAMEA5548368) | metagenome | biome: marine; feature: coastal; material: water | depth 1 m | study: Short-term variability in the microbial, nano- and picoplankton... | reverse complement strand
GAGTATATAGCTTACTGCTATCTACATCTGTATTGTCTACACCATCTTCTTCTCCTCCTGTTATTCCTAACTCTATTTCTAAAGTCATTCCCATTTTGCTCATTCGCTCAAGGTATTTTTTGCAGATATCGATGTTCTCTTCCAAAGGCTCCTCAGAAAGATCAATCATATGAGAGCTATACAATGGCTTACCAGTTTCTGCAAAATGCTTTTCACTTGCATCTAATAATCCATCAATCCACGGCAGTAATTTCTTTGCTGCGTGATCCGTATGAAGGATTACAGTAGTACCATATGCTTCTGTTAGTTCGTGCACGTGTTTTGCTCCGGAGACACCACCTAGTATTGCCGCTTGTTGGTTCTCATTGCTCAAACCTTTTCCAGCGTAGAAAGAAGCTCCCCCATTACTGAACTGAATAATCACTGGTGAATTAAGTTTAGCTGCAGTCTCCATCACTGCGTTCACAGTACTTGTGCTTGTCACATTGACCGCCGGCATCGCGTAATTATTTTCTTTTGCGTGAGCAAAAATTGCTTGTACTTCGTCTCCAGTTGCTACTCCTGGTTTTATATTGTGGCTCATATTAATTAGTCTTTGTATTAGTGGGCAAATTTATGTTTTTAAATAGCAATGTCAATTCTGAATAGAAAGGACAAATGAGGAATTTATAATTAACCATTCACAACTAATACTTGATTTACTCGAACGTCTGCAAATCCACTAGTTTCTTGTAGATTCCACCTTTGGATATCAGCTCAGAATGAGTGCCTGTTTCAGCTATTTGTCCTTTATTGAGAACCACAATCTTATCTGCATTTTGAATGGTACTGAGTCGGTGTGCTATGACTATACTGGTTCTACCTTTCATCACCTTTTGCAGTGCTTCCTGCACCATCTTCTCACTCTCCGTATCTAAAGCACTAGTAGCTTCATCCAATATGAGGATTGGTGGTTCTTTGGCCACTGCTCTGGCTATACTCATACGCTGGCGTTGACCACCACTGAGGTTCATTCCTTTTTCCCCAAGATTGGTGTTGTAACTATCGGGCAACTCTCTTACAAACTCGTGTGCATTGGCCACTTTTGCCGCATTCATTAGCTGATCACCACTCAAGTAGTAATCACCCATCTTAATATTATTAGCAGCTGTGTCGTTGAAAAGGATTGCATCTTGAGTCACTATACCCATCACTCCTCGTAACGTTCCTAAATCCACATTTGCTATATTCTTTCCATCTATTTTGATGGATCCAGATTCCAACTCGTGAAAACGTGGAATCAAATCCACTAATGTAGATTTTCCACCACCACTAGGACCTACTAAAGCCACAGTCTCGCCTTTTTGAATAGTCAAATTGATATTCTTCAACACCAAATTCTCCTCATAGCCAAATGACACGTCTTCTAACTTTATCTCTTTGTCAAAACTCAGGTTTGTATCTCCTAGACTATCTTTTTCTTGATCAGCTGTAAGCACTTCATTTATCCGATCAAGGGATGCAGCACCTTTTTTTAATCTAAAGAAGGCCTCTGAAATTGCTTTGGACGGTGGTATGAGTTGTGAAAATACCGCGATATATCCGATCAGTATAGAGCCTGTAAGAGCTGAGTCCTTATTCAAAATAAGGCTTCCGCTGTATACCAATATGCTGGCAATCACCAAACTACCCATAAACTCACTCAATGGAGAAGCCAAAAATTCCTTTCGATGTAACTTGACCATAAGTCTAAAATGGTCATCATTCATTTTTCGAAACTTCTCCTCACTATCTTTCACAGCACTAAATGCTTTGATGATTTTGATACCATGTAGCGTTTCTTCTAATTGAGAAAGTACCTCAGCCATTTTTTCTTGGCCTGCTTGAGCGGCTCCTTTCAATTTTTTACCTATCCTGCTTATCAGAAATCCACTTACAGGAAGCACTACTATTACAAAAAGTGTCAGTCTAAAACTAATAAAGAATAGTGATGCCAATGGTATAAGTATCGCCACTGGATGTTTAAAATAAAGCTCTATTACGCCCAATAGACTCCATTCTACTTCCTTCACATCATTGGTAAATCTAGATATGGTATCTCCACGCTTCTCCTTATTAAAATAGCTAAGGGGTAATCTCAATATATGCTGATAAAGCTTTTTGCGAATATCTCGTACCACCGCACTCCGCACGTAAGCGAGATTGAAAAATGATAGATATAAAAAAAGATTTTTGAGTAAAAATGTGACTATAATTCCTACTGAGAAATAAAGCAAAGACTGAAACTCTCCCCAGATTGCAATTTTCTGAACCAACTGATAATTAAAATAAGGAAGCCATGTATCGGAATTGCACGTTAGCTCAACTGGGGATATGGCTGTTCTATTGGTATTAAAAAAAACTTCTAAGAACGGAATGATCATGCCTATACTGACCACATTAAAAATGGAGGTCAATATGTTAAATCCGAAAAACTGAGCCAACTGAGATCTATATGCCTGAGCCAGCTTGAATATATCTTTGAAACGAATCAAGGATGCGAAGATAATCGCCTGCTTCTTATCTTATGGAAAAAAGAAGTCTCCAGTGATTATTCCCGCAGAAAAATCGTCGAGTAAGTCGTAGCCTCTTGAAATTCTATAGATTTTACTCTTAGACACAAAATCAATAGCATCTGATGCGTAAATCTCACTAGTCTCTCTGTTCACGTCTAGGGCATACATCGTACCACCTTCAAAATCAAATACCTCGAAAAATTCAAAGGCATTGTCGTTGTCTACCTGATACAATTTACCTCTATCACAAAAAAGTATGTGATTGTCCTTCGGGGAATATGCGAGATTTGAAGGTTCCGCATCACTATCTAAGTCCATCCGAAGCGTAAAAATTGGCCCCAGCTTTATCGAGTAAACGACTACACTCGGTCGTTTTGCTTTCTCACTGTCCCCAGCACATAAAATGATCAAATCTTCATCATTAGTAATCTCAATTCCTATTGGATTAGCCCCTACATAAGTGCTAAACGAAATGCGATTAGTTGATATATCTATGGCATACAGAGAATCTGTATCTTCAGACACACACCAGAATTTATCTTCAAATACCACTCCATTTTCTGTAGCCCCTCCTATTCTAATACCCCCAGTTATTTCATTCGCAGTGGTATTGATTACCGTAATCGCATGTGAGTATAAATCCGTCACATATGCCTTACTATTTCCTACCTGATAACATCGTCTAGGTGAAGTAAATCCTGTAATTTCAGTTTTCTTTTTGAAAAGACTATCTGTCACTACTATTTTCCCTGAATTATTAATGACCAAATAGTACTCTGAGCCTATTTTAGTAATTGACTGAAACACATTTCCTAAGGATTCATCATTGGTTTTTTGATAAACCTCATTCTCAATTGTTTGATTTGAAGCATCATACAAACTCAATGTTCCTTCTCCCCACCCGAAGTTCCCTTGGTTTGAAATTAAGACTAAATTATCAGAAGACTTGTTTACCGCTTTATCTGGTTCTGGACTATCATCAGTACACGAAGAAACCATAGCAAGAACGAAAAGTGAACTAATCCAAAATGCGACATATCTAAGACTCATATTTACTCTAATTTACAATGAATTTTTTATGCCACATTTGTCCATCAGAAACCACTCGGACTATATATACCCCAGCATTATCTACTGTGAAGATATTGTCAGATGCAACAAACAGCACAGCACCATGCGTGTTAACTATTTGTATCTCAGCACCTGCTGGCGCATCTACTTTAATGTCTTGAAAAGGGCTTGCTAGGCTTGGATAAACGTTTATGCTCTGCTGGGCGAGATCTTCCGTAGCGAGAAGCTGACCATTCACAGCTGCAACTGCATCCAAATCGAACCCAGAACTTTCAAACGGACTTGGCCAAGGATCATTGATTAATCTGCCCTTACTATCTCTAGAACCTAAACTATCGATATTACCTATTACGTCTATTATTCGCATATATTTTATTTCAGAAAGGCCTATCTCTTCTAAATCAAATAAGGTGCCGTAAGGTGCTTGATGTTTCCCTGCAAGGTTATAAATTTCTTCAGGGTTTAAATAGCTGAAATTATTGATTTGAAAAGAGGTGTCTATCACAGTCTCACTCGGAAATCGAGTATAATTGATTCCGTCTAAACTTACTTCTACATGTGCGAGTTCTAAGTAGTACGACAAGCCAACTTTAAATCCGTTTTCAAAAATCGCAAAGTCGTATCCTTCACCATTTAATATAGGTTCGTCAAAAACAATCTCAGCTATTCCACCATCCCCAAGACTGACAATCATTCCATCCATAGGACCTACAGCATTGATATCCTCTCCCACAGATGCCATCCCTAGCAAAGGGCTATCTATTTGCATAGGTCCACGAGTAACAGTGGCAGAAGATGCCCACTTGTAAATTGACTCGCTGTTTTTATGAACGGACTTACTTCCTAGTTCACCTCCTGCTGGGTCAAACTGAGCATTGGTTGCTGATGCAAACAATAAAAGTAAGATGACTACATGTCTCATTCCTTGATGAATTTTTTGATTGCTTTTCCCTGATCAGAATAAAGCTCTACGAAGTAAATGCCTGGAATGAGATTTTGAACGTTTATTCTTTCTGAAGGTAATACCTCTGTTAAAAGCATTACTTCTGAACCAATCACATTGAGTATTCTAAGTCTATTGACTTGATGTGTATATGATATTGTTAGACTATTTTTAGTCGGATTTGGATACAATAAGTAATCCTCATCCACTTTCATATCTCTGGCACTATTAGAAATGCGAAAGTTGTAGTCTAAACAAAAATAAGCAGGCGTATTCATACCAAACATTCCCACATCAGAACTTTCTAAATCGAATTTAATTTTATGAAACTCTCCAGAAATATCATCATATCCTTTGACCCTGATCCAATCGTCTAAAATATAATCTTGGCTATTGTCATCAAATCTAAAATCTGCTAGATATATGGTGTCTGTGGCCAATACGTTATCAGACAAATTCACATAAGAAATTATCAATCTAAAGAAATCGGGATCATCGCCTGATTCTCCACCAAATTTCTTACTAAACCCACTACCATTTCTCATATCTAACGCTGCATAAGTACTATTAGTGATGTGGAGCTCAATGTTGGGTAATAGTACATTTAATTTTTTGTAAAGTAAGTTGTTGTCTCCTCGTAAATAAGGACCTCTCACCTCATTTTTTTGTCCCCCTGAGACAAAGAAAGTACTTCTTTTATCATTTATACAACTGAATTGATTATCAAAACCCTCTGTAGAATCATCTAACTTAGAACTGATACTCCAGCCACTCCAATTTTCCCATTTTGTATTGTAGCTATTTGGAAAAAATAAGAACTGACTTAGAAACCCTCCTGCCTCGTCAGCACCATGATAAAAAGTATCATCTTGAATTATTTGTTTAGAAAATTGCGTAGAGAAGTAGGCTTCATTCTCCGAATTAAAGTCATCCATACAGAAATACTTTGGCGTATTTAGCCCAAACTGACCTGTATCGCTACCTTCGTAGAAGAAAGTTATACTATCTACTATTTTCCCCTCACCCTCTTCAGTGAGGTGCACGTACGTCCAATCCTCTATAATGTAGTCTTTGTCGTTATTATCAAATCTATAATCTGCCAAATAAAAGTCCGTTTTTGACACCTCTAAACCACCCAAATATGAAGTAATATTCAACTTCAGAAAATCCTCCTCATCCCCACTTTCACCACCAATTTTTTTGCTAAATCCACTTCCATTTTTCATATCTAATGCGGCATACGTAGAATTGGTAATGTAAGCACCCGTCACATTGGTAGGTTTATTAAAAGAAATATATGCTCCGTCACCAGTCGAAACCATATAATTTGGTGTATGACTAAGCCCGTGACCAGTAACCGCACTAAATTGGTTGCCAAATCCAGCTGTGGTGTCATCTTTCATATTGCTGAGAGACCATCCACTCCATGAGCCCCAAGTGTCATCATAACTATTATTAAAAAAACGACCGTAATGCGTGAATCCTCCGCTACCATCAGCTCCATTGTTAAAAGTATCTGATTTAGGCAATTCCAAATTATCAAAAGTGGAATACACCCTCTCGTGATTGAATTGGCCAAAGGCCAAAATGAAATAGGTTAAGAATGAAAAGGTTAATATGGAATGTTTCATTATTTGTTTGGTATTTTACAGTTTAAGTTAATATGGAACACACGTCCTGGGACCGGTGTATTTGGTTGAGAAAAATATGCTTGATTAAAAAGATTACTAACGGAGGCACTGAATCTCCATTTATGTGTTTCATAGAATCCTCCAATTTCTGTAATCCAATAAGGGTCTAGATATCCACTGTTATCGCTTGTTACATAATTCGTCCCTGCGTACATCAGATTTATATAACTCGACCAACTAACAGCACTGTAAGTTAGTGTGGAACTTGCAGTATATTCTGGAGTGAAAATCAGCTGATTTTCTCCATCTAGAGTGAAGGGTTCACTCACATATCTTGCTCGTACCCAATGTAAACTGGTCTGAGCTATGATTTTATTTTCACCTATTGTATATTTATATAAAGCATCTACTTCATTTCCTCCTACGGCTACATTTTTTATATTTCGTGGTCTTATTACTGGAAATCCCCTCCATTCTATCCAGTTTTGGTAAAAACCTATATGGGGATTCACACTAAACTGAAAATTACCTTCGCTATAGCTTAAATTGTAGTCAGCCTTACAGCCATTTTCTGGACCAATGGTGTCATTACCAAACGCCCTTCCTGGCTCATACCAGTACAACTCGTTTAGGGTAGGCAACCTGAAAACCTTTTGAAGGCTAAGACCAGATTTGACACTTGGAATAATTAAGTAATCTAATGAGAACTTAGCATTGCTAAAAACTTGAGCATTATAAGTAGCTAATCCAAAGTCTAATAAGTATTTTAACTTCCCTTGCTTGTACTTCAGTTGATTGCAAAAACGAAATCTATTCCAATTGGCATCCTTTTGAATAGCCTCACTTTGGTAAAATGCCAAATCATTCGAAAGACCGGATATGAAAGACATATGTTCACTAACCTTTCTTTCCAAACCAATGTTCGTATTTACATTCCAAACTTTACTTGTCGTCATCCTATCTGCTTGTCTATCATCAAAAGAAATTTCTTGACGCCCTACAGCATTTGTAATTTTCCATTTCCATAGATGCCTAGTGGAATTCGAGAGCTTATTTATCAATAATGCATTTTTATCTCCTATTCTATCCGATCCCAAGTCTATAAAAGTTCGGGGTACAGCTCGATCACTACTCTGCAGAAAAATACTGTTCTCCCATAGGATATCCTTGGTTACATTTATCTTTAAAGTTTGTAGCACGCTCCATTTAAAATAATCCGTATTTGCTTGTGTGCTATCCACACCATAATGATTTAGAGTCACTAAATTCGGTGACTGCTCTCCATATATTGATAGTACATATTGAACTTTTTCTTTTTGACGTGAGTATTTAGCTCCAAGAGATTTAGTTAATAAAGAATTGAAACCTGAATTTACTTCAATTTGATTTCCTTTATTCGTTTGGGTTAATGTAATGGACTCACCTATATTTTGCTGTCCTAGTATGTTTCGATCAGCTGTTTCTACTGTAAAATCTGAAAAATGAAATGCATTTATTAGACTTAAATCTAGAGTTCCATTCATTGAGCTCTGGATATTCACACCGTTAATGTTCACAGGGATTCGTTCGCTGCCCAAGCCTTTATAGGATGGAGTACTTAGACTTCCGCTCCCCCTACTTCTTACATATATACCACTTTGTTTTTGGAGAAGTGAAGCAAGATTTTGGTTTGGATTTGTCTTAAGAAGTTGCTGTGAAATCAGACTTTTATTTAAATCAAATTGATTGGCATGTATTTCCAATGGACTGAGCAAATAGAGCATAGAAGTATCCACCTCCGATTGGCTAAAAGCCAAACAGTATGTACCAAGCACAATTGCTAATAGAATAGTTCTCATCTCAAGTATCTTATTGTACTCTAAAAACAAGCGGAAAAAATAAAATAACAGACAGCGTCTTTTCTGGCTCTTATTGCTTTTCTTCCCGAAAGCTTTGGAGTACTAATTGCATAAAGCAGGTCTTCTGACTTAGTTCCTGAAGTGGTAACCTTCCCAATCGCCTACGCGATCAGTGGTTTAAAGATATACACCTCATTAACAGAACAATACAGCTGCGGGTACAGTGTAGGAGTTTCACCTTTCTTCCCTTGGCTAAATGCTGTACAAAGATAGGATAATTTCTAGAGATAAATCTTGGTGTTGAAAAAAATAAATATTTAGTTTGTGTAGCTATTTTAAATTAGTCTAAATTAAAATGATTAGAGAACGTATTAAATCTGAAACAGCAGAACAGCATAAAAACGTAGAAAATGTCGGCTACAGCTCACGTATAATGTCCGGAGAACTGAACCTGGATGAGTACAAGAATCTTATTCTTACCAACTTAGGACTAAATAAGGCCTTTGAAGAACAGTGGTCGGCACTTCCTTTTGATTTGCCTGCAGAACTAAATATAGAGCAACGCAAAAAAACCAAGGCATTAGAAGATGATGCAAGGGCACTTGGATTAGAAACCAACGTAAAAAGCGAATTCAAATTTCCTGTAAATACATATGAGCAATTTATGGGCACACTCTATGTTTTCGAAGGAAGTACGCTAGGAGGAGCTATCATCGCGAAGCAATTGATAAAAAACCAAAATCTATCAGAAGTATCTGAGTTTAATTTTTATAACTGCTACGGTCCTATGATTGGTAAGCTTTGGAAAAATTTCTTGGACCATCTTACTCAAATAAAGGACGCTGAAAAAGTTGATAGAGCGATCAAAGCTGCACAAGACACCTTCGATATCACCTACCATGCTTTTGCACAAGTAAATAAAGTTGGGTAATCCTATATTTGCATTCAATGGCAACAACACAAGACTTATCAAGAGGTATGTTTCTCCGTTATAACGGACAACTATGCCAAGTAATAGACTACCAGCACACCATGCCCGGAAAGGGAGGAGCATTTTATCAAGTGAAAATGAAAAATGCTATTACCGGAAAGTCTATGGAAAATCGATTTAGAAGCGGTGAAACTATTGACGATGTACGTGTAGATCTGATAGAAATGCAGTACCTCTACAAAGATGGAGATAACCTAATGCTTATGAACACTGAGACCTATGAACAAGTAGGTATTTCAGAAACCATGATGGGAGATCAGATGAAATTCATAAAAGAAGAAATGATATTAAACGTGTACTTCGATGATGGGAATCCTATAATGGCAGATGCTCCAAATCACGTAGTATTAGAAATCACTTACTCAGAGCCTGGTATAAAGGGTGATACAGCAAACAATCCATTGAAACCAGCCACACTAGAAACAGGAGCAGAAGTAAATGTACCCTTATTTGTAGATACAGGAGAAAAGATTAAAGTTGATACGCGTACAGGTGAATACGTAGAACGCGTAAGGGAATAAACACGTCAAAATATTTGACAAGCGACTCCAATTGGTGTCGCTTTTTTTTATTTCCATTAATTCAAAAAACAAGTTTATTTTTCCAACTTAATAAGTTATGAAAGTTCTCAGTCCTTCTTCCAATTTTTTAGGAATCAATGAACCAGAGTTGTATAAATACAAATCCAGCAAATGTGTTATTCAACAGCTTCCATATGAATACAGCTCTAGTTATAAGACAGGCTCTGCAAATGGTCCAAACTGTATCCTGAAGAATTCTCACTTTGTAGAATTCTATGATCCGGAGCTTGACACAGAGATTTACAAACACTGCGGTATATCTGCAATTCGGGAAGTAAGTTATGAAGGATTGAGAAATGAGGAAGCTATGCAGCTTACTTATTTAGAAACTAAAAAACATCTTCAGAATGATAAATTCACAGTAAGTCTTGGTGCTGAACACACTGTGACTTACGGTGTATTTAAAGCTTTCAAAGAAAAATGGGACGATATAGCCATTTTACAGCTAGATGCTCATAGTGATCTTAGAGATGAATACGAAGGGAATAAGTGGTCTCACGCAAGCGTGATGGCGAGAATACTGGAACTTAATCCTTCGATTTATCAACTTGGCATAAGAGCTCAGTCTTCAGAAGAAGCTGAACTTATCAAGTCATCTTCGAAGATACATACTTGGTATGCTCACAGTAATTGGGATAATGACCATTGGGTAGAAGAGGTTGTCAAGACCTTACCTAAAAATCTTTATATCACTATAGATACCGATGGTTTTGACCCGAGTATATGTCCTAGTGTGGGTACTCCCGAGCCAGGAGGGCTGCTGTGGCATCCTACACTTAGATTACTCAGAAAAGTATTTGAAAAGTGTGATGTTAAGGGCTTTGATATTGTAGAACTCAACCCTTCATCTGATGATGATACCACCGCATATTTGATGGCACAGTTATGCTACAAATTGATAGGCTACAAATACTGCCTTTAATAATAAAAAAAACGTTTCTTTGTTGGATAACAATACAATCTATTAATGCAGGTTTATTTAGATAATGCAGCCACCACTCCAATGGATGTGCAAGTTATTGAAAAGATGACTGAGACTATGCACGATGTCTACGGAAATGCTTCTGCTATACACGCACAAGGCAGAAAGGCTAGAGCCGAAGTAGAACTGGCTCGAAAGAGCATAGCAAAACTCTTAAACTGTGAAGGTTCAGAAATCGTATTCACTGGAAGTGGTACAGAAGCTGATAATATGGCTCTTCGATGTGCAACAAACGACTTGGATGTAAAACACATCATCACAAGTGAAATAGAGCACAAAGCAGTATTGGATACAGCAAAGGAGTTAGATGCAAAAGGTGTAGCTGAAGTCCATTTTGTAGATTTAGATATCTATGGAAGAGCAGACTTATCCGGTCTAGAAAATCTAGCATCTGAGTACCCTGGTGCATTAATCAGTCTGATGCACGCCAACAATGAGCTTGGAACTCTAAATGATATAAAAGCAATAAGTAAAATTGCGAGAGCAAATAAGTGTTATTTCCATACAGACACTGTACAAACTGTCGGCCACTATACAGTAGATTTACAGGAACTGGATGTAGATTTCTTAGCGTGTTCTGCTCACAAATTTCACGGACCAAAGGGATGTGGATTTTTGTATAAAAATAAGAAAGTACATATCAAACCACTCATCACAGGTGGTGGTCAAGAGAGTAAAATGAGACCAGGAACAGAAAATGTTACCGGTATTGCTGGATTGGCAAAAGCCTTAGAAATAGCCAATCGAAATATAGATGTGAAAATCGATACTGTTTACCGTATCAAAGAGTATTTCAAAACGGAAATCGAGCGTAAGATTCCAGGAGTATGTTTCAATGGAGATACATCCAAAGAAGGTGGACTGTATACTGTACTCAATGTTTCATTGCCTCCTACAGATAATGCTTCTACTCTTCTCTTCCAACTAGACATGAGTGGAGTATATGCTAGTGGTGGATCTGCTTGTAATAGCGGGGCTGTAAGCTCTAGCCATGTGCTAGAAGGAATAAAACATCCAGAAAACAGATCTGCAATTCGATTCTCCTTCAGCAAATTCACCTCAAAAGAAGATGTGGACTACGCAATTGAGAAGCTAAAAGAATTAATCGTATAGAGGTACTCAGGATTCTTCATCTCTTAAAGAAAGTGTTCACCTTTATTGACTCGGATTACGCAATACCTTCAGAGATACATAAGCTACACTTGATATAGTGAAAGAGTATTAATTTTGCATCTCAAATTTAAATAGTAAACATGAAAGTATTTGGAACAGTATTCGTCTTTGTGATGGCCATAATTGGCTGTAACGCTCAATCTTCAGGTGTTCAAAACCTACCACAAGCAGACTTGCAAAAGAAGCTGCAAGAAGAGAACGTAGTTCTTATAGACGTGAGAACACCTACTGAAATATCAGCTGGTTATATACCTGAAGCAGCTCATTTCATCAATATCAATGATGCTGATTTTGAGACCAAAATAGCTGAATTAGATACTACAAAAACGTATGTAATGTACTGTAGAAGTGGAGCAAGAAGTGGCAGAGCTGCTAACTTTATGGTATCTAACGGATTTACCAATGTATACAATCTCGAAGGAGGAATACTTGGATATAAAGGCACTTTGAAACAATAAGACATTTGTCTAAATCTGCAGTATCTGCCAACTCTAGAGGCATTCTAATATCTGTAGCCATTGCTCTAGCAGCAGTGCTGCTGCATACTTGGTTTAGTCTCAATGCGATTCTAATTTCACTCATTTTAGGCATCGTCATAGGCAATGCTTTAAAATTGCCAGATTCATTTAACTCAGGAATAAAGTTTTCCAGCGGTAGATTCTTAGAAATTGCTATTATCCTAATGGCTTTTGGTATAGACTACGGTAGTTTTTTGCAACTTGGTTGGGAGACCATCCTAATCGTTGTTGTCACTATGGCGGTTGTATTATATATGACTTTGTGGCTATCAAAACGCATGTCTTGTCCGAGCAGTGCTGGACTACTCGTTGGATTTGGTACAGCAATTTGCGGCTCCACAGCGATAGCAGCGTTAGCACCAAGTGTGAGTAAAGATAGAAGTGATATGGGCATTGCAATGGCAGTTGTCAATCTCTATGGTCTTATTGGTATGGTTCTTCTACCTATGCTTACATCAACCTTATTGTCAAATGTTCAAAACAGCGTATTACTAGGAGCCAGTTTACATTCTGTAGGAAATGTGGCTGGTGCTGGATTCAGTATGAGTGATACTATAGGTGAGCTGGCTGTCACCGTAAAGCTAGGCAGAGTAGCCATGCTTACTCCTGCCTTATTACTATTCACATACTTCACACGAGATACCAACGAGCAATCTACTTCCAAGAGATTAAGCCTACCTTATTATCTGGTCGCTTTTATACTTATATCTATTGCTGTATCTATCTTTCCGTTACCTGATCAATTGCTAACTTTCACAAAGCAAGGTAGCAACTTTTTGCTTGCTGTGGCAATGGCTGCTATAGGTCTTAAAGTTAGTTTCAAAACACTACTTTCTTCAGGTAAGAAGGGCTTGGTATTTGGAGCTATACTTTTTGCTATCCAATTAGCAGTTATAGCAGGGTTGATGCTTTTGCTTCTGCTTGCATAGACTCTATATCGGTAATAATCCAACCTTCTGGAGCAAAAATAAAAATGTGTTCTTTGTCTTTAACATCTATAGTGTAGCTTTTTAGCAACCCACTTTTCACGAGGTAAACTTTATCACAATCATCTCCAGCGTGCTGCAAAATGGTTCCTTTTGCAAAATGCTTGGGTGCATTCTGCTTATTCTTACCAAATATTTGACTGAGATGGTCCATACAAGGTAAACTTAACATTTCTTAATCTAGGTTAATGCCTTGATCTGAAAACTAAATGCATGTTTGCACTATGAATGATATAACCAAAACTAACAAAGCAATGAATATTTCATTATGGATTGCACAGGGATTAATGGCAGCTATGTTTCTGATGGCTGGAGCTTCTAAAACATTTCAACCAATAGCAGCACTTGCAGAGTCTATGCCATGGGTAAATGATGTACCGAGTTCACTTGTACGCTTCATTGGTGTAAGTGAGCTACTAGGAGGTATAGGAATAGTACTTCCCGCTATTCTCAGAATCAAGCCAAGTCTAACTTCACTAGCAGCATGGGG
>ERZ1048068.2268-NODE-2268-length-13740-cov-11.506759_pt1 | contig 13740 bp, 16 predicted proteins | sample MGYA00383098_ERZ1048068 | MGnify/ENA primary metagenome ERZ1048068 (study PRJEB29581, sample SAMEA5548368) | metagenome | biome: marine; feature: coastal; material: water | depth 1 m | study: Short-term variability in the microbial, nano- and picoplankton... | reverse complement strand
GTTCTAAACTATATGGATATTTTCTTCTTTTAATTCAGCTATTTCTGAACCCTTTAAATGGGTTAGACCAACATTAATTATATAGTTTTGGAATGAAATTTTCTTTGATGAAATTAGTTTTTTTTCTGTAAGACTTTTTGAGGAAATATTTACTATTATCGATAATGATAGGTTCTTTGGAAAACAGTTTTTTGAAATCACCAAGTTTAAGATCAAAAGTATATCGAGAATAGATTTTTTTGCTTTCGTAATCATCAAACAACTTGTTTACAGTGTAGGAGGAAGAACCTATAAGTAGCTCCTTAATTTTGTTGTTTTGAGAAGAAAAGTTTGAAACGATCTTGACAACAGAGTCATTAATTACATTCAAAGTAAAGTCCACTTTTAATTTCTTTTTATTAACTGTTTGGTAAACAATTGGTTTTATAAAGTATTGTATACCATCATCTCCCCTGTAGAAAGATTTGATGAAGTTTTTTTGAGAAAAAACTGAAGTTACAGAGAATGTTAAAATAAAATAAAATATGTTTCATTGATAAAATAAAAAAAGGTGAAATCAAATACACTTTATGAGCGTACTAGTTTCACCTTAAATTGAAGTTACTTATTAGTTACCTGTAACAATACATTCGTAAGTTTGGATAATTCCAAGTAAATCTGTTCTTTTTAAATCAACAGATGAGATTTCAGTTATACCAGCTTCTCTAGCCGCTTTTGCAATACTAGCGTCTTGACCTAACCAAATAAAACCTAAATAGCCTGTTGCTTTAGACATTCCAACTTTACTTCCAACTTGATTACTAGTTGCATTTACTGGAAGAGTTAATGCACAACTTGATAGTAGCAATGCTACCGAAAGACATAATAATACTTTTTTCATAATTATTTTTTTTTAATTTCTTAAGTAAACATAATTAAATTTTAATAATTATACAAATTTTAAGATAAATTCAACTAGACACCTAATCTCTTGATTTAGCTATTTCTAAACACGTAAATAGGTCAAACTTACATTTCTTATATTTGGGTATGAAAAAACTATTCTTACTCTCCGCTTTATTAATCTTCGCTTGTAATAAAGATGGGAATGGATTATATGGTCCTCCTGACCCTTTTGATTGGAACTATGATTTAGGTGTCTTTAATGGAGATGTTGATATGTATATTGATGGTACATACGATTCTACATACGAATCCAATACAATTCATATTGCTTCCAGTTGGCAAGACACCAGTACTTTTGGTAGTCCTTGGGAGTGGAGGCCTTTTATACCTAACTGCTCCTCCTCAAACTTTGTTGTGTTTAATGAGTTTACTAACGGATGGAAGGGATTTGCTAATTCTTGTGGCATTTTAGATGGAGAAGTTTTTACAATTTTTAATAATGCTGGTTATCCAATATACGATGATAGTGAGTCTCCCTCCATAATTTTTTTGGGTGAAACTTACGGCGGAGGAACTTTTGATGGTAATGAAATTCAGATAGAATTTTATGAAGTGTTCAGAAATATTGATGATTGGGATGAGATTGTCAGTACGTCTATGTGGACCGGTTCACTCACTAAAGTTGAATAGTGCAAAACCCTAAACCATAGGCATATCTTCTTATTTTATTCCAGTCATTTCCAAACCTCCTAAATAGGTAGATAAATACATGAATAGAGATTTAGATAAAGCTATTAGTCGTTAACTTGTATCATTTAAGCCTAATAAACCATACCAAATGAAGCAATAAGAGTTGATAGGATAAACATATCAGCCCTCCATTTTGGTTCTTCCTTTTTCGTTAGTTAAAGATACTAATTTTAAAAAATAATAATCTAAAGTAAGTTATTGTGAATAGTTTAAGTGAAAACTAAATTTTGTAAATTTATGGTAATGAATGCTAAAAATAAAATCTCAAATATTAAGAAATTGGTTCCAGCTAGCCTATTGGGCAGACCATTATTAAATAAGTTAATTATTAATTCATTATTTGATTGGTTATTGATTTTAGCGTCAGTGTTTGTATACTTGTCATATGAGAATATTTATTTACAACTGTCATGTATTGTGTTAACATCAACAAGATTTCATTCATTTGGCGTTATTTTACATGATGTGTGCCATATGTCTTTAAAAGACAAAAACATCAAAATGAGAATTATTGAATTTCTTACGGGCTACCCATCAGGTACTTCTGCTAACGCAATGAAATATCACCACATAAGACATCATCAAAATACGTGCTTAGACAATGACCCGTATTTCAAGAAAAGTATGCAGGGTAATTTATGGTTGAAGATTTTTTATTCATTAAGATCGTGTATTATAATCCCTTTCTGGCATTTGAGGCCCCTGCTAGGAATTCCAGCTTTTTACATTTCAAGTTTGCGAAATTCTTATGCAAAAATCTTTCTACAAGATCGTTCTCGAAATAAGAATCTTAAATATTCTTCTGAAGTAAATATTTGTTGTTTTGAAGATCACTTTCAACTCATATTTTCTATGTTTTTATTTTACCTATTACAATCCGCTGGGCTGATGTCATTTTATCTATTTTCTGTTGCGTTAACAGGGATCACAGCAGGTCATCGACTGATTAGAGAGCATCAACATGTTGAGGTACAATCAAGAGATATATCTACAGTACTTCAAAACACAAATGATCATAATCTAAAAGGGATAGGAAAGTTTTTTTTCGCCCCCAGAAATATCGGATATCATAAAGTTCATCATCTACACCCTCAAGTTGCATGGTATAATCTCCCAAAATTGAGGCAGTGGTATATGAAGCAATTAAATGACTCTTATTAGAGATTTCTATCGCCCTTATTAGTTTAAATGAGTAGGGAGGAGTGAGCTTCAAATTAAATACTTTTATCACTCAAACTTTTAAAATAAAACAGTTGAAAAAACCCTTACATTTAGCAAGGGTTTTGAATATTGAATTAAATTTCTGTATGGCAACTAATTACTCTGTTTCTCCGGAATCAGCTGTTTCTTCCACAAGTGAATTCATCATTCCTCCAAAATCAAACCAATCTCCTCCACCTGATATCTTGCCATCTACAAATGAAAATGCATGGTAAGCAGTTAATTTGACTGATTTTCCTGACTCAACATGGTTAGCTGTCCAGGTCCCATAGGTTCTAGTACTACCATCTAATTGTCCGGTTTCAGGATCAACACCAGGCAGCCAATAATCAGCAGTAAAATTCATATTGTCAAATGCTTTTTGGTAATCAAGTATTGCGTTTTTAAGTCCATTTGAATCGGCCATTTCAGAGCCATAAACAGGCATATGCCACTCTATTTCACTGTGAAGTAATTCAAACATTTCATCCGGATTTTCAGCTTGATGAAGCTCAAAGTACTTTTTTGCAGTAGCTGTATTTTTTTCAAAATCAGCGTGATTTCCTGTTGAACATGATGTAGCCAATACACAAAAGGCTAATAATTTAATTGCTTTTATCATAATTTAGTTTTTTGTTAATAATCAACAATATAATAAAAAATAAAAATAGTTGTGGTTTGAAAGTCTTTTTAGTTATATTTAATAAAATATTAAAAAAATATATTTATTATGAAAAAGTCAATCTTAACCTTATTAGTTACTTCAGTATTAATCTCATGTAACTCATCTGTCGATACCGAAATTAAGTTCTCAAAGGATACCATTGGATATGAGGTCCAAGACGATGGCACTAAAGTGCCGCTTTACGGTGGGGATATGTCTAATATTGCAGTTTTAGAATCATACATCAAAGCTCATAACGACCGGGACTTAGAAACTATCAAAAGCTTAAACGGAGATAAAGATTTTAAAGTGTATGGGCCTGACGGACAAGTTATTGAAGGAAGTGAAGCTCATATTGAATTTTTAGCAAACTGGTTTGAAGAGGCTTCTCCTAAATGGGTAACTAATTATCTTATTGAAAATGAGTTAACAAATAATAAAGGTGAGTTACGCCAATGGGTTACTTCTGGCCATGAAGTAACATTAACTGTTGACGGAGAAGATGTTAAATTTGGCCAAGTTATCGATGCTCGCATCTCAGAGGGAAAAGTTCAAATGTTCTATGTAACCCAACGGGTGCTTGCTGCTGATGAGCTAGAATAGTTTACAAACTTACAAACAATTAAATCCATGATATTATGAAGAAACTAATTTTTATTTTTACACTTTTTGCTTTCGCCTGCGGAGGTGACGACGACAACAATAGCAGTTCAGATTTAAGTCTTATAGGAACTTGGGCTGGGACTGTTACTGATACAGATGACAATTCTGAGGCTCTTCTCGAAATTACCTTTAATTCTGACTCTACCGGAGCTATCACTGTTGGTTGGGCAGATGATGATGTTTTTGCGGATTCTTTTAATTGGACATCCGATGACACTCAAATTAATATAGACTATTCCGATCCTGACAATGGATCTGAAGTTTTATATTACTCGTTTGTAAATCAAAATACAGTTGAAATTACCGGTTCAGGCGACGGTGAATTTATGACTTTGAACAGACAATAAATAATTTTTAAATTTTATTCATTGCAATAAAGCCTTCATAATTTATGAAGGCTTTTATATTTTGTGGTAATTCTTTATTGTTTGTGAGCACCATCACAAAAAGGGATGTCTTGAGTTTTTCCACAATTACATAATGTAAATCGATTTCTTTTTTCGATGGGATTACCCTCACCATCCAATAAAAGAATGTCTTTGGCATTTGTTACAACTACTTTTCCAGAAGCCGTTACTTGTATTGTAGGTATTTTGCTATATTCCATTGTGGTAACTTGAAATTAAAAAATTATAGTTTAATATTTTAAACCACTTACTTATTATTTATTAATAAAATATAAAACAATTTTTTCTAAATATTTCCCTTTTAACATTAAATAATTAATCTAAACACAAATATAATTTGCACTCTTAGTTAAATAACTTCAACAATTAATAGTTAGTATTCTGGGAGCTCCTTCTCTTAAGTAATTAGCTTTAAGGCCTAAAAACGAGTTATTTATATTGATTATTTATTACATTAGCAACTTTAAAATTATGTTAAATATGCTTCAGTTGGATATTTACCATATAGATTCGCGTAATAAATTTTTAAGATGAAAACTAACAGATCACTTTGTCCTTTAACCAATGCTCTAGACATTTTTGGAGACAAATGGTCTTTGATTATTATCAGAGACTTATTTCTGGGAAAGAAAACTTTTACAGAATTCATGAATTCTAGTGAAAAGATTGCATCTAATATTCTAACTAATAGATTGGAGTTTTTAATTAATCATGAATTATTAAACGTAACAAAATTACCCAACGACAACAAGACAAAGATTTATTATCTCACAAACAAAGGCATCGATATGTATCCAATTATATATGAGATGATGTGTTGGAGTAACAGAAATTTAGATAAAGAATTTGGGCCAATTGGCAAACAGTTACTGATTGATATGGAAGGAATTACTCCAGACCAGTTTATCGAAAAAAAGCAATCTTCTTATTTAAAACATAGAGACCATATACTGTCTGCTTAACGCTTTTCATTCACTTCTTTTCACTAATTTTACAAATCCCATACAAACGTAAACAATGAAAAGATTCCTTAATATATTTTTATTTTTTGTTAGCCTAACGAGCTTCTCTCAGATTCTTAATCCTGTGAAATGGGAATTTGGATCGAAAAAGATCTCTGAAGGCGAATACGAACTTATTTTTGTCGCTAAAATCGACAACCATTGGTCACTGTACTCTCAGTTTGTAGACGAAGGAGGACCATTACCAACAATATTTTCATTTGAATCGTCTACAAGTTACAAATTAATTGGTTCTGTAGCTGAGTCAGATACCAATAAAGTTACACAGCTAGACCCTGTGTTCGATATGATAGTCTCTAAGTATTATGATAAAGCTGTTTTCAAGCAGCGGATTAGTGTTAGATCTTCAGGCTTTGACGTAAAAGGGAATATTGACTTTATGACTTGTGACGACACCAAATGTACTTATAAACCTGACAACCCATTTGTTTTTAAATTTAACATAGAATCCGGATTTTCAATTGTTGGAGGAACAAATATGTCCAACTCAGATATTTCAGAAAATTCTAATGCTATCTTATATGGTATGGCAGAGAATGAGCTTAAAAAGCTGCCAGCCAACTGCAGCACTCAATCAAGTTCTATTTCGCAGGATATCCTTAACACTAATAATACGCTTTGGCGAATCTTTTGTCTGGGCTTTCTAGGAGGATTGCTTGCGTTACTAACCCCTTGTGTTTTTCCAATGATCCCATTAACGGTTAGTTTCTTCACGAAAAAAAGCGGTAGTCCAAAAGATAAAAGTGGGGTTTCTAAAGCAATTCTTTATGGTTTTTTTATTGTGTTAGTTTACCTAGCCTTAAGTGTGCCGTTTCATTTATTAGATTCAGTTAACCCTGATGTGCTCAACGAAATATCAACCAACGTTTGGCTAAATATTTTTTTCTTTATAACATTCATATTTTTTGCTTTTTCATTTTTTGGATACTACGAGCTAACCTTGCCATCGAAATGGACTAACTCAACAACTAAAGGAGAAGGAATTGGAGGTTTTCTGGGAATCTTTTTCATGGCCCTTACCTTATCGATAGTTTCTTTTTCTTGCACAGGGCCTATTCTGGGATCCCTCTTAGCTGGCTCTCTTTCTGCTGAGGGAGGCGCATGGCAACTAACCGCCGGGATGGGCGGCTTCGGGCTGGCCCTTGGCCTTCCTTTTGCTTTATTTGCTATGTTTCCAAACTTACTTAAAGCGTTACCAAAATCTGGAGGTTGGCTAAATACTACAAAGGTTATCCTTGGGTTCTTTGAGCTTGCTCTAGCTTTTAAATTCCTCTCAAATGCAGACTTAGTCAAACATTGGGGTTTGCTTAAAATTGAAGTTTTTTTAGGAATCTGGATTTTGATATTTGCTGGTCTGGCTATCTATATTTTTGGAAAGTTAAAATTCCCACATGACTCTCCCATAAAAAAATTATCGTTCTTTAGGGTAAGTTCCGGAGTTCTTGTTTTGGCATTTGTGATATATTTAATTTCAGGATTTAGAGTTAATAAGGACACTCAAACATTTACACCACTCACCTTTTTGAGTGGACTTGCTCCACCTGTTGGATATAGTTTTATTTATCCAAATGAATGCCCGAATAACTTTGAATGCTTTAAAGATCTTAAACAGGGAATCGCTTATGCTCAAAAAGTTAATAAACCTATATTGATAGATTTTACGGGTTATGCCTGCGTCAATTGTAGAAAAATGGAAGAACAGGTCTGGCCTAAAGCTTCAATCAAATCATTTTTTGAAAATGATTATGTTTTAATATCTCTTTATGTGGATGACAAAAAAGAGCTTCCAGATGATCAAAAACTTACTGTTAAAAAGCTAGGGGGTGGGGCGAGAGTCTTAGAAAACTATGGAAATAAATGGGCCCATTTCCAAACACAATTTTTTCAATCTAATTCTCAACCTTATTATGCCTTGCTAAGCCCAGACGGAAAGACAGTGTTAAATACTCCAGTTGGGTACACCCCTAACGAAGAAAACTACAAAATATTTTTAGATTGTGGTCTTGAGGCTTTTTCCAATCTCAATCTATTAAAGTCTAAATAAACACCAATATAATTGACTATCTTTGAGTTAATAATTGATAAATAATGTTAGATAGCTTTTTAAATTTCTTAGAACTTGGACTTTACCATATTGTTGATTTTAGCAGTTATGATCACATACTGTTTTTGGCGATTATTACGTTGCCTTACGTCTATAAAGACTGGAAACAACTCTTAGTTTTAGTTTCTTTTTTTACAATTGGACATACTTTAAGCTTGCTACTTGGGGTCTATGATATAATAAATTTTAATGCAAATTTAGTAGAATGGGTGATTCCATTTACTATTATAATAATAGCACTTTATAATATATTTACCGTAGGAAAAACTTCTAGTAAATCGAAATCAATAATTATAAGTTGTTTGGTTTTATTCTTTGGACTTGTTCATGGATTAGCGTTTGCTAATTCTTTTGAATCCTTAGTGAAAATCGGTGGGAGTCAATTTTTATCCATTCTTGAATTTGCGCTAGGACTTGAGTTAGGGCAGTTTATAATTATTTTTTGTGTTTTGTTTTTTGGGTTTTTAGGGCAGACAATATTTAGATTTTCCAAGCGTGACTGGGTAATGGTTTTTTCATCCATTATTATAGGGTTGATGATTCCATTAATTTTAATGAGTATTTAGATTATTTATATGACTAAACAAAAGCAATATAGGTATGATCAAGCCTATTTGAAAATGGCTTCAGAGTGGGGGAAACTATCACATTGTAAGCGTAAACAAGTTGGGGCTATAATCGTTAAAGATAGAATGATTATTTCTGATGGGTATAACGGAACCCCTACGGGATTTGATAATTTTTGTGAAGATGAAGAGGGTTATACAAAATGGTATGTTCTGCATGCAGAGGCTAATGCCATATTAAAGGTTGCAGCTTCTACACAGTCTTGTAAAGGAGCTACGTTATACATTACCTTATCTCCTTGTAAAAGTTGCAGTAAACTAATATTTCAAGCAGGAATTAAAAGAGTCGTATACAGCTCAGCCTACAAAGACCTGTCCGGCGTTGAGTTTTTAGAAAAAGCAGGTGTTAAAGTTGAATTGATAACAATTTAAAAATACTTTTAGGTTGATCACACTGGAATTTTAAATCAGGACTTTTCCTTTACTCTCTTGTCTATTTTTTTTACAACACGAATTATAGTTAACAATAATATTGAGCATCCACCGGCTAAAGATGTGAGAATAGCGGTATAGCTCTCGTTTTCAAAGGGTTCTGAAAAATCAATTCTTGTCAGGTTATAAACAACAATGACTAACGCTATTACAGATAATAAATAAGTTAATATTCGCATATTTATAGTAAAAATTTAATATTGGAGGTAAATAACTTAACCGCAATTGCTAATAGAACTACTCCAAATACCTTTCGAACTATACCTATTCCGTTCTGCCCAATCATTCGTTCAATTCTGGAAGATGTTTTGAGTACCACAAAAATTACAATAACATTTATAACGATAGCAATAATAATATTTTCAGTATGAAATTCAGATTTCAAAGATAACAGTGTAGTAAGGCTTCCTGGGCCAGCAATTAACGGAAATGCTAAAGGGAACACAGAAGCGTTCATTGCAGCACCCTCCTCTTGTTTATATAGAGTGATCCCTAAAATCATTTCAAGTGCTATGAAGAAAAGAATAAAAGCACCAGCAACAGCAAAAGAGTGTACGTCAATTCCAATGAGGGTTAAAATGCTTTCGCCTAAAAACAAGAAAACAATCATAATAACTCCCGCAATAATCGAGGCTTTGCCACTTTGAATATGCCCAGCTTTCTTTCTAAGATCTATAATAATGGGAATATTACCAATAATATCGATAACAGCAAAAAGGACCATAAAAGTTGTCAATATCTCTTTAAAATCGAAACTCATAATTTTGTCATTTACAATTGCAAATATCTAACAAATAATTGTATCCACAAGTTTATTTTAAAACAGGATTTTCACTATTATGTATTATATTTGGAACATGTTTCAAATAGGAAAAACCATAGTCTCAGAAGACATTATTAAGAAGGATTTTATTTGTAATCTTAGTGCATGTAAGGGTGCTTGTTGCATTGATGGAGACTCTGGAGCCCCTCTAGTACCCTCAGAAGCAGATATATTAAATGATATTTACCCTGTTATTAAACCATACCTTCGTAAGGAAGGTGTTGCGGCTATTGAAGCGCAAGGCACATATGTTGTAGCTGAAGATGGTGAATTAGAAACTCCTCTTATTAATGGAGCTGATTGTGCTTATGTGATTTTCGACGATAAGAAAACAGCTCTTTGCGCTATTGAAGAAGCCTACAACCAAGGGGATATCGGCTGGAAAAAGCCGGTTTCTTGTCATTTATATCCAGTCCGCGTTAAAGATTACAGTGAGTTTTCGGCAGTTAACTATGACCATTGGCATATATGTGATGATGCCTGTACTTTAGGAAAAGAGCTTCAGGTGCCAATTTATAAATTTATAAAAGAAGCTCTTATTAGAAAGTTTGGAGAGGACTGGTATACAGAACTTGAAAAGGTGGCAACATCAAATAAATAGTTTCTTGTGTGTCTATAGTACTCGATGATATTAATTAAGTCCTTTTTTTAAATATAATTTTAGTTAAAATAAATTTATATTTTTTTTAACTAAAAAATTCACACTTTTCCTGTAAGAGAGAGAGGCTTTGTAACAATCTAATTGCTAGTATTTTAGTTTATTATCCCTCACTTTTTAATGTAGGAAAAAACCTACTCGTTGTTAAAAACTTGCAAGCAATGTTTATAAAAATGACTTTCATTTGAGGTAACAATTTTGAACCTTTGTTAGCCGCACAAGTGTGTTGGAATTACATATTAAATCAAAATATTTAAAGGATAGATGTCACAAGTAGAACCAATTTTACAGCCAAATAAAGATAGATTCGTTATTTTTCCAATCCAACACCACGATATATGGGAATGGTACAAAAAATCTGAAGCTAGCTTTTGGACTGCTGAAGAAATTGATTTGCACCAAGACTTGACTGACTGGAGCACGAAGCTTAATGACGATGAGCGGTATTTCATCAAGCATATTTTAGCGTTTTTTGCAGCTAGTGATGGGATCGTGAATGAAAATTTAGCAGAAAACTTCGTAAACGAAGTTCAGTACAGTGAAGCAAAGTTCTTTTATGGCTTTCAAATCATGATGGAAAACATCCACAGTGAAACTTATTCACTGCTAATAGATACTTACGTAAAGGATGAGGAAGAAAAAGATATGCTTTTTAATGCTATTGAAAACTTCCCAGCAATAAAGAAAAAAGCAGACTGGGCATTGAAATGGATAGATTCTCCAAGTTTTGCAGAACGCCTAATTGCGTTTGCAGCTGTTGAAGGGATCTTCTTCTCAGGTGCATTTTGTTCTATATTTTGGCTTAAAAAACGAGGCTTAATGCCAGGCTTAACCTTTTCAAATGAATTAATCTCACGTGATGAAGGCGTGCACGCAGATTTTGCGGTTCACTTGCACAACAAGCACCTGGTTAATAAAGTGCCTAAGGATCGTATCCGCGAAATATTGATTGACGCTTTGAATATCGAGAGAGAATTTATTACTGAGTCTTTGCCAGCTAGTTTGATTGGAATGAATTCAAAATTAATGTCACAATACTTAGAATTTGTTACCGATCGTCTTTTACAAGAGCTTGATTGTGAAAAAGAATATAATACAGCAAACCCCTTTGACTTTATGGATATGATATCCCTACAAGGAAAGACAAATTTCTTTGAGAAAAGAGTTTCCGAATATCAAAAAGCTGGAGTTCTAAACAAAGAAGAAGAAGATACTAACAAGTACAGTTTTGATTCTGACTTCTAGAAATTAATTACTAGAATACGAATCCCAATAAACTAATACCGCTTACAAAAACCCTTTAACCTTTAACTAACAGGTTAATAAAACATAACAACCAAGCATTTGAGGAAATTCAAATTTCACTAGGCTAACTAACTAACCGCTTTTTTGAAGTAATATCAAAAAAGTAACAAAGAATTAAAAGATGTACGTACTAAAAAGAGATGGGAGAAAAGAAGAAATAATGTTCGATAAAATCACAGCAAGGGTTAGAAAACTTTGCTATGGTTTAAATGAATTAGTAGATCCTTTAAAAGTTGCAATGCGTGTTATTGAAGGATTATACGATGGCGTTACCACCAGTGAACTAGATAACCTTGCAGCAGAAGTCGCCGCAACAATGACAACTGCTCACCCTGACTATGCTCGGCTTGCAGCACGTATCTCAGTTTCAAATTTACACAAAAACACCAAAAAGACTTTTAGTGAAGTCATGCACGACTTATACACTTATGTTAATCCAAGAACAGGGAAGGACGCCCCTCTACTTTCAGATGAGGTATATAAGGTGATCTCTGAAAATAAAGATAAATTAGATTCAACAATTATTTACAACAGAGACTTTGGCTACGATTATTTTGGATTCAAAACACTTGAGCGCTCGTATCTTTTAAAATTAAACGGAATTATAGCAGAACGTCCTCAGCATATGTTAATGCGTGTTTCTATAGGGATTCATCTAAATGACTTAGACGCTGCGATTGAGACTTATGAGCTTATGTCAAAAAAGTACTTTACTCATGCAACTCCCACACTATTTAATGCTGGTACCCCAAAACCACAAATGTCTTCATGTTTTTTGTTGACAGCAAAAGATGATAGTATTGACGGAATTTACGATACTTTAAAGCAAACAGCTAAAATATCCCAATCAGCAGGTGGAATCGGTTTAGCAATGCACAATATCAGAGCCACAGGAAGCTATATCGCAGGAACTAATGGAACCAGTAATGGGATTGTCCCAATGCTTCGTGTATTTAATGATACGGCACGCTATGTTGATCAAGGTGGAGGAAAGCGTAAAGGTAGTTTTGCAATTTATCTAGAACCATGGCATGCAGACATTTTTGATTTTCTTGATTTGAAGAAAAATCATGGAAAAGAGGAAATGCGAGCACGTGATCTGTTTTATGCTATGTGGATCCCCGATTTGTTTATGAAGCGAGTTCAAGAAGATGCTGAGTGGACATTAATGTGTCCAAATGAGTGTCCTGGCTTGCCTGATACGCACAGCGAAGAGTTTGAGGCTTTGTATCTTGATTATGAACAAAGAGGAAAAGGGAGAAAAACAATCAAGGCAAGAGAGTTGTGGGAGAAAATAACAGAATCCCAAATTGAAACAGGAACCCCATACATGCTATATAAGGATGCAGCAAATCGAAAATCTAATCAGCAAAATCTAGGTACAATTCGATCATCTAACTTGTGTACTGAAATCATTGAGTATACATCACCTGACGAAGTAGCTGTTTGTAACCTAGCTTCGATAGCTCTTCCAATGTTCGTTAAAGATGGAGTATTTGATCATCAGGAGTTATATAAGATTACAAAACGTGTAACCAGAAATTTAAATAAAGTAATTGATAGAAATTACTACCCAGTAATTGAGGCCAAAAACTCCAACATGAGACACCGTCCAATTGGTTTAGGTGTTCAAGGTCTGGCAGATACTTTTATAGCCTTAAGACTTCCTTTTACTAGTGACGAAGCTAAGCAATTAAATCAGGACATTTTTGAAACTATTTATTATGCAGCTGTAACTTCCTCCATGGAAGAAGCGACTGAAGATGGACCATACGAAACTTATAAAGGGTCTCCAATTAGTGAGGGTAAATTTCAACATAATTTGTGGGGCCTTAAAGATGAGGAATTAAGTGGTCTTTGGGATTGGGGACAGCTTCGAAAAGAAGTACTAAAAAACGGAGTTCGAAATTCGCTTTTAGTAGCTCCAATGCCTACAGCAAGTACTTCTCAGATACTTGGTAATAATGAATGTTTTGAGCCTTATACTTCCAATATATACACACGACGCGTATTGTCAGGAGAGTTTATTGTTGTTAACAAGCACCTATTAGAAGATCTTGTTGAGTTAGGACTCTGGAATGAAAGCATAAAACAAGAAATTATGAGAGCGAATGGATCTATCCAACATGTAGAAGCCATTCCTCAAGATATTAAAGAACTTTATAAAACAGTTTGGGAGTTAAGCATGAAGGACATTATAG
>ERZ1048068.2266-NODE-2266-length-13742-cov-5.042960_pt1 | contig 13742 bp, 16 predicted proteins | sample MGYA00383098_ERZ1048068 | MGnify/ENA primary metagenome ERZ1048068 (study PRJEB29581, sample SAMEA5548368) | metagenome | biome: marine; feature: coastal; material: water | depth 1 m | study: Short-term variability in the microbial, nano- and picoplankton... | reverse complement strand
GGGTCATCTTGTAGTTGTATTTTAATATTAGTATTTAATTTTTCAATTTTTGTAGTTTTTGTCGATTTTGTATTTATTTCAAGAAAAATAGTCATAATGCGCCATTTTTAATATATTATTATGATATATATAAACATTTTAAAACTATAATTTGTTTATTTTACAAAATTAAAATAATTACATATTTTAATACTTAATATACTTAATATATAACTAAAAAGTAATCAAAAAATGGAATTAGAATTAGAAGAATTAGTAAATAATATATTTAACAGACAACCACAACCAAAGAAATCATTTCAATTACAATTTATTGAAAATCTTTCAGTAAAAGAAGTATTTGAATTTTTAATAACATTTTTTACAGAAGGTGCGAAATACAAATATGGAACCGAAAACTCCGATGGTAAAACAACAGTAGATTTATCAAAATGGACACAAAAAGAATTGAAAATAATGGAAGAATACTTTGCTAGTGTTTTTTTCAAACTCAATGTAGAAATATACGAAACTTCTAAAAGTAAACATATTAATTTTAATCTAATGAGTTATAGGAAACAAGTCATTGGAAAAAACACCCCTCTTAATACACTTAAATTCCCATTATACACACAAAACACAATATACGTTATAAGTTTTGATTATTTAGTTTAGTGTATCTATTCAAACCGATATGTTTTAATCCATTCTTTATATCTTTTGGTTTGTATTTTTGTTATGAATTCCTTGTCTAAATATTTTTTACATTCTTTAACATTCCCTTTATTTTTATCTGTTTTTTCACTATCTTTTTCACTATCTTTTTCACTATCTTTATCAACAATACAAGTTAGTAACATATTTACCATTTCAAGCTGGTTATTATTTAATTCTAGTAATTTTTCAACAAATACGATAACTTGTGATGAAAATGTTTCAGGGATTTCTTCTTTTTTAAAGAAACATTGATTTTCTTTAAACGTATCTAATTCCTTTATTAATTTATCTAAAATACGTTCATCCAATCCAGTAAAACGCAATCCTACTAAATAAAATTCCCCACTATTAGGACTGCTTGTATTTGGTTTAATGAGACGCACACTATCAAACATTAAATAATAAATATATAAATAACTAATTAAAAATCCAGATGCTCCAAATGATTTTTCATATGACAAATTAAGATAGTTGAAATGTTTTATAACACAATTCGTTCCTTTATTAGAACATGCTGCTACCATACACATTTGAGCGTAATCTATTTTTTGAAGGTCTGTTGATTTAATACCAGAACCACTCCCCATACCTGCATCACCCGTAATTAAATGTAATCCTTCACCACCACTCTTATTTTTAAATTTAGTCATATATTCTTTAAACCATTTCAGATTTTTACCACTGGTTATATCACCTGTATCGTCTTCACCAAATAACCATTTTTGTGGATATTTTTTAAGGAATCCATAATCATCTGCAAAAATATGTTTACCATATTTGACAATATTTGTTGGATGTGTTGGATTGAGTGAATTCGCAACCCAATTATAACGTTCTACTTTATGACGCTTTGTTTCAATATAATGACGAGTGCAATTAATCCATTGACCCGGTGCTTCTGCTAAATGAAATACATTAATTTGTTTTTTATTAGGAAGAAGTTGTGGAACAGAAGCATATAATTCCCATAGTTTCATATACGCATTACTAGTTTTATGGGGAAGTTTAAAGTTAATGAGAACATATTGAGATACACCTCTAGCAAACCCCTCACTTACTTTTTTTACAGAATGTGGTATTTTCTTTTCCCCTAATGTATTTAACAAACTTTCACGCACTTTAAATCCTAAAATATGTGTTCCTTGTAAGTCATCAAGTTCATTATAATGATAATCCTTTACTTTCTTTATTTTAGAAAGAATCTTGTTATTATTATTATTCATAAATGATGGTTTTCTTTTAGATTTCTGCTTAGATTTCTTATTGGATTTTGCTTTTGATGTTTGCTTCCTTTTTTTATATGATTTTTTTGTAATTGTTTGATTGTATTTAACAAGATGGTGATTCATATTTTCTTTGAAAGAATACAATTGACTTATAATATTTTTATTGATTGAATTTAATTGTGTATTTGTAAATAATATTTTTCTTTTATTAAGATACTCTAATAAATCATCTATTTCTTTACTATCTAATATAACAGTTAATTTCTTTTTAACCATAATTTATTTATATTTTAATATTTAATAATTACTTATAACTAATATAATATAATATTTAAAAATAAAATAAATTGTTGTATAAAATGATAATTTAAATTATTATTACTTTATAATATATAATTAATATATAGTATCTTAATTATGAAATACTATATTTTTGACCTAGATGAAACATTATATAAACAAGATGAAAATCAGAAAATTGTAGAAGCAATAGATAAAGAGTTATTACTAAAATTAAAAGAAAAGGGGACGTTAATAATATTTTCAAACGCCACATATTCTCATTGTGATTATTGGTGTGATATTCTTAATATTAAGGAATGTTTTTCTAGTATTATTTCATCTAATGATTTAGATCACTCTAAACCAAATCCACTAGCATATAAAAAAGTAATGGAATTATGTGGTATAAATAATAAAGATGAAATTCACTTTTTTGACGACCTTCCCATTAACCTTTATTCAGCATCTCAATATAATTGGAAAACCTTTTTAATCAATAAAAACAATAATATGGAAAATTATAATAAAACTAACGATTCCATTCAAGATAATAGCACTAATTTATATTGGTTAAGTGATAAATATGAAAATATAAATAAATGTATATTAAAGATACTAGAATAAAATTATTATATTAAATTTAAAATTGATTTAAAATATAAAATATATTATAATATATAATTAAATAATAAACACATAATTAAATTTAATAATATGAAATAATGGAAAAATATGACTTTGACGAGTTATCAAGTAAATTAACAAAATCAATTTCAAAAAAAACCAAGAAAGAGTCAGGTATATTTTTCACACCTCCTATCACAGTTTCATCTACTTTGGAAAAACTAGAAATATATTTTACAAATAAAAAGAACATAATAAAAACTATATTAGAACCATCATGTGGTTCTTGTGAATTCATAAAAGCAATTAATGAGAAATATCCAACAGTAAATATAACAGGTATAGAGTTTAATAAAACTATTTATGAAGCTATAAAAGAGAAATATGACAAAGAGAATATATCTTTATTAAATGAAAATTTCCTAACATATTCTACACAAACATTATTTGATTTAATTATAGGAAATCCCCCTTATTTTATTATTAAAAAAATGAAAGAAGAGAAGAAAGAAGAAGATAAACAACTAGAAGCAAATAAATATGATATTAAATATAATGAATGGTTTGATGGAAGACCAAATATCTTTATCATATTCATTTTAAAATCAATGGATTTATTAAAAGATAATGGTATTTTATGTTTTGTTCTTCCAAAAAGTTTTATAAATTGTTTGTACTATAATAAAACAAGACAACGTATTTATGATCACTATGAAATTCTTGATATTACAGAATGTGATGATACATATCTTGAAACACAGCAACCTACTATATTATTAACAATTAAAAAGAAAACAAACGATACTATAAAAAAAAGAATGATAAGTATACTCTTAAAAAATCTAACAATTTGATTTTTGGAACACCTAATAATATTACAGAAATAAAGAAACTATACAAAGAATCTAAAACATTACACGATTTAAATTTTAAAGTAAGTGTAGGAACAGTTGTATGGAACCAATGTAAAGATATTCTAGTTGGAAAAGTTGATAAAACTCGCCCTAAAAAATTTAAAAAGAAAGAATCAACTACCACCACCACTACAAATACAGAAGAAACAAACTCCACTACAGAAGAAACTACCTCCACTACAGAAGAAAAAACCTCTACTACAGAAGAATCAATAGCTGTAAAATATAACACAAGACTAATTTATAGTTCAGATATTAAAAATAATAAGTTATTAGAACCTAAAACGTATAAAGCTCATGGAAAAAAATCATTTATTGATAAAAAAGGTATTAAAACTACAACATTATTAGTTAATAGAGGTTATGGTGTAGGGAGTTATAATTTTCAATATTGTTTATTAAAAGATGAAACTTATCTAGTTGAAAATCACCTTATTTGTATTAATTATAAAGATAATACAGAAGAAAAGGATGAACTTATAGCAAAATATAATAAAATAATAAAATCACTAGAACACGAAAAAACAAAAAAATTTATTAAATTATATTTTGGCAATAATGCCATTAATACAACAGAATTAAATCAAATTTTACCTATATATGAAATGTAAATAAAATGTAAATGTTAATTAAAATATTATTTAAATTATTAATTTTTAAAATTATTTTTATTTTTAAATTATCTTTTCGATTTGTTCGTTTACCCATTCAAAAACATATGCCTCATCTCTTTCTCTATTTTTGTGTGTAAAATAATCAGAATATTCAGCACCACCTTTTTGACCTATCATTGGTCTGGTATAGTAACTAATACCTCTATGATGAATATCTTCTTTTTTTAATAGTTCATTAATTTCTTCATCTTCTTTGTGTTGTTTTTCAATATAGTTGTTTATAATTTCTATAGCTTTAGGTGTAATAATACTACTACCTTTATAAATAGTTGTTTTATTATATTTTTGACTACATAATGCATAAAAATAGTTTGAATGAACACTACCACTATTATAAAGTGGTTTATCTTTTTTTGCGGATTTTGCTTCTAAAAACATAACAAATTCATTATGTATTTTAATAATAAAATCAGGATTATTTTTTGAACCAAATGGTTGATATATATAAGATAATTCTGGAACTTCTTCTGATAAACTTGGTTTATCTAACCATTTAAGAGTTTCTTCTTTATTTAATTTTTCATTTAATATATGTTTTTTAAAACCGTGTTTTTCTAATATTTCAATAATTTTTTTTTCATGATTACTATCTTTATTATCTATATAAGGGGAACTTTTAATTTCTTCTAAACAACATATAATAGAATAATATTTTTTTAGGATTGTTTTCTTTTCTTCTTCTTTAGAAATATGTGTTTCACTTAATGTTTCTGTTAATTGTTCAATATCATTATCGTTATTGTTATTTTCACTAGACATATTTATTTATTTAATTTATATAATACTATTTTAAGTCATAAAAAAATTCAATTTTAAAAAAAGTAAATAAAGTCGGTATTTATTTATAAAAATTATTGACTTGGTTATTAACACGGACAAATGTGGCACATTTGTGAATATCTTTCACCCTAGAAGCACCAATGTAAGTACAAGTGCTACGAACACCACCTAGAATGTTTTGAACTGTTCCTTCAACGCTTCCTTTATAAGGGACTTTAACTGTTTTACCCTCAGATGACCGATAAGAAGCAACACCTCCGTGATGTTTATTCATAGCGGTATCAGATGACATACCATAATATAATTTATATTTTTCTCCTTTTTCCTCTATAATGTCACCAGGTGATTCTTCGTGTCCAGCAAACATACTACCAATCATAACGAAATCAGCACCTCCTCCATATGCTTTGCTTACGTCTCCGGGGTGACAAATTCCTCCATCACTAATAATACACGCATTTAATCCATGGGCCGCATCAGCACATTCAATCACTGCTGACATTTGCGGAATACCAACGCCTGTTTGAAGTCGTGTAGTACATACCGCACCACTACCAATACCCACACGTACTACATCAATTCTACCATTAATAATTAATTCTTCAGTAATTTCACGGGATACAACACTACCAGCAACAAGTGTTATATTTGGAAAAATCATTCTAACCATTTGACAAAACTCCACTAATTTAAACATATATCCATTTGCTACATCAATACAAATGAATTGTAAATCAATATTATTTTCTCGCAATTTTTCAATATTCAATTGTAATTTAACAAAATCTTTATCCGTAATACCAGTGCTTAACATCATATATTGGGCGTCATATCCTTCTTTAATACACGTTATAACATCATCGATTTCTATAAATTTATGAAAACACGTAAGCATTTTATGTTGCGATAATTTTTTAAACATATCAATAGAACTTACAGTATCCATATTACTAGATATAATTGGAACACCCTTCCACTTACGACCACTGTATTTAAAAGTATATTCACGTTCAACATCAACCTCTTTGCGAGAACTTAATGTTGAACGCTTTGGTCTAAAAAGAACATCATTAAAATCCAACTTAATACCTTCTTCAAGCTTCATTATTTACAAATTTAATTAATAAACTGAATGACACAGAAATAAATACTTAGAATAAAAATGTATAATAAAAAATATAAATGATATTAAATAAATAAGGTTTAAATTAATTTAATTAAGTTTTGTAAATTATTTATTATTATAATAATAATTATTACTTAATTTCTCATTATTGAATTGGTAATGTTTGAGACCATTCAAAACACAGTACAAATGTAATAGAAGCAAATAAATGAAATAATGCTGTTCCCCAAATAAAACCTGATAATTTATCAATTGTTTTAATATATGACCCAAATAAAATGGAAATAAATCCACCATAATATAAATCAATATTACCAACATTTTTTAATGAAATAATTAGAGTTAAAGAACATACATTAATAAATAATATTAAAATACCTATTTTTGCTCTAGTTATAAAACTATACCTAATATATGTATAAAATAATGTAATTAATACTAATTCATTTTCAATATCATAATCGTAATGAAATCCAATTAATGAAATAAATGAAAAACACAACGAAATACAATGTAATTCCATAAATAAGTGGTCTAATTTTCTTATAATTTCTTTACTAGAAGACCACCATAAATAACTAAATATACCCATAAAATACATATTAATACCTAGAATAAATGTTGTTTTATAATTAATAACATAATAACTACGTATCATTAAGTATGTCCCCGCACATATTTGACAAGAACTAGAATACATATTCTTAGGATAATAAATTAATTTATTATCTTTTTTTATTTCAGATGAAGAAATCATATTATCATTTACAGTAATACCTAAAAAATCCCAAAAATCACACATAAAAATTTTATTTAAACTATAGAATATTAAAATAGGTATGTTAAAAGCTAAAATTAAGTTATTAAAATTTTCAAATAAAATATATTCTATTTTTAATGTATTATCAGTATATCTATTTTCATATAATTCCTCTAAATATTGTGTTGTTAAATAAAATACGTAAAATATGGTTAACATAAATATTAATATAATATAAATCGGTTTAATACTGGTTCCTAGTAATTTATTTATTTGAATAGCAGTTTTTAAAATTTCCATATGGTTCTTAAGTTTCGGTATCATTTTTGTCTTTAATAAAGCCATTTTTAATAATAAATATTTTTCTCTAAAAACTTTCAATTTTGTAAAAGAAATAAATTTAATCGACCTCTTCTAATTCTTCAATTGATGTTTTATTATCATTGTTTTCTTGTTCCATAGTCTCTTTCTCTTTCTTCTCATTTTCTAGTTTATCAACTAATGGTTTAATATATTCATCAGCAAATCGTTGCCCAACTTCTTTACTCGCATTTTCATATGTAGTTTTCTTTTCACCCATCGTACGCATCATATCTAACATGTATTTAAGTTTATCCATTTCGATATTATCTTCTTCTATTAGATTATTAAATATAGTAGAACTAGATTCTTTTAAATACTTATATGTTTTTTCCATCTTTTGAACAAATTCTTCTCTATTACAATCTTTATGATTAAGTCCCATTTTCCATCTATACCTATCATTTTTTAACGCATTTGCTTCCTCCCAAATTTTATCAGGATCTTTCATTTTAATAACAATTTTATTAGTTAACTATAAACTATAATTATTTAAATTAAAAAAATAATAAAAAAAATTTATTTATTAAACATATAATTAACTAATAATATTTAGTAACTTTATTAACTTCTACAAATAGGACATTTAAATACAGTATTATTATCTACAATTATAGACATTTTATAATCTTTGTAACATTCATTATGTATAGTGTGACCACAAGGGAACATATATAATTTTGGAAAATATTCTTTATTCGTTTTAGAACACTTTATAGTTTTGGTTAATTTTTCATTACAAATACAACAATCTGTTTTGTTATCATTAAAATTAAAACTATCATATTTATCTCTATGTATTTTCATATTAATATTTAACATATTTTGACTTTCAACTGTTTTATTTATTCTTTTTGAATTTTCTGTTTTATTATTTTTTTTATATTTAAATTGATGAACAAAAGCATATGCTAATGCATCCTGATGATTCTGCATCTCCGCAACAAAATCATCCCAAGATTGATCATCGGAATCTCTTCTATTCCTATTCCTATTCCTATTCCTTTTCTGTTTTATTATACGCAATTCTCCTGAGCATAATTGGCATAAACATACTAAACATATTAATCCTACAACAGACAATATAAAATAGAGTGCGGGATGCATACTAAATTTTATAAATGTTTCTAATTCTATATTATAAGAACTAGAACTACCACTTTCAAAACCACTACCACTTTCAAAATCAGAATATTTTGGATTTAACATAATATACGGCATATTTAACAAATCTTATATAATTATCTTTATATTAATATAAATTCAATTTTAATAAATGGGTGTTCTACACATAGGACATAATGGTATTTCATTATTTTTATGTTTAGAAATAATATGTTCTTTAATACAATTATCGTGAAATATATGAGAACAATTTTTTAATTTAATAGAACATGTATCATTTACAGAAATACAAATAGGACATATTTCATCTGTATCATTTGATATTATATATTCACCAGGTGTTTCATAATTTAAAATTTTAATAATTTGTTCCTGTTCTTTCTTATACTCATTATATTCTTCTCTTAACATATTAACATTATCTATTATATCTCTAATTGGATTATATTCTACATTAATTGGATTTCTTCTTATATTACTTACATATGGATTAAATTCTATATTAAAATTAATTGGACTATTTCTTCTATCTCTTATAATATCAGTTTGTATCATTCTTTGATTTCTAGGAACTTTTTTATTTATAAATAAACTTAAAATACAACCATTATATATTATTAATCCAATAATAAACACAATACAAAATATTACAGTTTGAGTCTTACTTGTTATACCTCCATTAATAGTATTATTTGAATAATTTGTTCCATTAATAGGTAATTCTAAAATATATCCTTGTTCTTCATAAATAATATCACTCATAATAAAATATATTTGTGTTTTATTTAAAATATTTATTGTTTCATATTATAATTACATAATTATAAATCAATTTTATATTATTTATTTTTATCCATTATTTATTTACATATTAGTTATCTATATTATACATTTATATGTCTAGGAGTAACATAAATATATTTCCTACATATAGGACATTTTCTCATATAATGTAATAAAAATTGATTAGCACATTTTTTATGTAAAATATGAGAACACGCTTTAAACTTTACTAAATTATTAGTTAAATTATCTAGACAAATAGGACATAATAGATTACTAGTTTCATCTGTTATATTATCTATTTTTTCAAAAGGATATGGTTTTTTCTTATATTTAGCAATATGTTTTATACAATATATAAAGAGATATAATACTACAACAACTAATATTAATATTACAAGTGAGTTTATAGCATTTTTATTATAATATGGATTCGTATGATTACCTTTTATTATTAAATAATAAGTATAATTCATACTCAAAAAATAATAAAAATTTATAAAGTTATATATTAACTTAAATTTATTGTTTATATTTGTTTATATTTGTGTTATAGTAATAATAAGTCATACTATACTTTCTATGTAAAAATGTTGATTACATAATGGACAATGTATTATCTTATATTTTTGTAATTGTTCAAAGCATAGTTTATGAAATTTATGAGAACAATTATTCAAGTTACATACATCTCCTGTCAATTCTTCTAAACAAATACTACAATTGTCAATATCTTTATCTACATTACTCTTGATAAATTCTATTTTATATGGTTTATTTTTTGTTCTTTTAATATATTCAAAATAACATTCGTAAATAGAGTATATTATACAAACTAAACATATCATACATATTATAAAAATACAAATAATAACAACATATTTAGGTTTTCTATTATTAATATTACTTTTATAAGTAGTCGGGGAAATAGTAGTATAAATTATAATATCCATATTATTTTTTATACCAATTAAGGGTTATATAATTAAATCAATTTTGTTTTAATTTCATCAATATTAGTTATAAAATTTAAATAAAAATATATTTAAAATTTAAGAAAATAAAGTTATTTATAATTAAATACATTTTATATAATGTATATAGGATGGGATATTGGTATTAAAAATCTTTCATATTGTTTGTTAGATGATGTAACTGATAATAATACAGAAGATACTAGTAATCAAGAAAATATCATATCATTATCTGGTAAAAAAATAAAAATAGTAGATTGGGGCGTAATAAATGTTGTTGATGATGTTTCAATAGGAACACCATCTTTTGAAAAGAGAACACCTATAAATTGTGGTTTTGGTAATTGTAAAAAAAAAGGAGTATATTGTCATAAAGAAAAAACAAATAATAATTATTTCGGTTTATGTACTATTCATTATAAAAAAGTAGGAGATAACCACAAAAATGATTTTATATTTTTAGAGAAAAAACCAAAATGTTGTAAAGAAGAATGTAAGAAATTACCTACATATTATAATACCGCTCATGAATATATAACATATTGTGGTGTTCATTATAATCAATTAAAGAAAAAAGAACCAACTATCGAATGTGTTAAAGTAGACAAAAAAGTTAAAGCAACAAGCATTCATCTCACTAAATTAGCAACTAGTCTCTATAAATTACTAGACAAGGTTCCCATTATTTTAAAAGTTAATTGTGTATTGTTAGAAAATCAACCTGTTCTTAAAAATCCAACTATGAAATCAGTTCAAATGCTTCTTTATGGTTATTATGTAATACGTGGTATTAGTGATTATAGAAAGGAAAAATTAGAAAAACCAATAGAAACTATTAAATGTTATTCCGCAAATCAGAAAAATAAATTGGTATCCTTACTAGATGAAGACCAACAAACATATATAACAGATGTTTTAAAACAAGTTAAAAGTAAATATACAAAGAATAAAAAGGGTTCTATTATGATAACTGAACGTATATTATCTCATAAAATGGACGCTTCAACTAAATGGAAAGAAGTGTTTAATTCCAGTAAAAAGAAAGACGATTTAGCAGATTCACTCCTTATGACTTTACATTATTTATTGAAATAATTTTGCGCTTAATATTTATTGTTATACATTATATTATATTATTACTTTAAAATACTTTAGTTTTCTTTTTAATAACATTTTGTTGTTTCTTTGTTAAAAATTTAGGATATAATATTAAACTACCAGCAAGTCCCCCAAATATATGCCACAAGGAATGATATAACCAATAGTCTCCTTCTTTTTTTAAAAATATAAATCCTATAATAAATAATATAATACCACCCACATAACATAATATAAATTGTAACATATTATTTTTTAATTTTGAATTATTGTTTTTAAATAAATATACAATATAACATGCGAATACTATTAATGAAAGTCCTGTAGGAATATATTGTAAATAATACTTCTCTAACTCTTTATATGATAACACACTTAATAAAAATACAAAGGACATCATCAGCAATATATAGCGTAGTTTTTTATTAATATTTGTTACAATTAATATAATAAAAACAATACTTAAATTTGCTAATATATGATCTCTATAGTTTAAAAGTGAGTATAAAGTTTTATATTTTCCAATATAACAATTTTGTTCTAGTTGAAATCCTGTAGTTGGATTATCATTTTCATATTTATCTTCATAATATGTAGTTATTTCATTACTGATTTCATCTTTCTTCAACATATCATCTCTATATTCAATATTTTCATTAAAATTGTTAAATTGATTATCACAATCATGATATAATGAACTAAAAATAATAGTAATAACTACTATAATACATAGAATTACGTAGCCATCTATATCAATATTTTTTTTAACAAAATATCTAATTGATGCTGATATTATAATACAAATATATGATAAATTACTTAATATAGGAAATAATTTCATTGAATTTATTAATTTATCATATTTAGTTTCGGATAAAATATCAAATTGTTTTGAAGTTTTAAATTGTTCTAATACATTTTCCCAAGAAGATTTAACTGCTTCATTTGTATCATCATATAATATATTTACTTTCATTTCACTTGAAAATAAGTTATTTAAGTTTAATCCTTCATCATATTCATTTTTAAATCTTATTGTTTTTAAATCATTGCAATTAATAAATATATTTTCATTTAATATTAATCTTGCATTATTATCAATAACTACATCTATTAAATTTGAACAACCTTCAAACGCATTATATCCAATACTAGTTACTGATGCCGGAAGTGTAATATTTTTTAAAGAACTACAATACGCAAAAACACTAACTCCCATTGAAGTAACAGCGACGGGTATTTCAATATTTTCTAAAGATTTACAAACTCTAAAAGCATTATCACCGATATATTCTACCGAATCAGGAATATTAATTTTTTTTAATGAAGCATAATTCTCAAAAGTGAACTGTATTATTGAAGTATAATCTGATACGTTTAAATTAACTTCTTCTACACTTTGTTTAATAATTTTGTATTTATTAAACAAAAACCACGAATCAGTTAAATTATTTAAATCTTCATTGTTTATTTCTAAGTTTATTTTTGGAATTATATTATAACAATAAACAAATGCGTCATTGTGAATTTTTATATTATAGTTATCTGTTATTATTATACTTTTTAAAGAATTACATTCTTGAAAAGCGCTTTCATCAATTGATAATAATGAATTGTTATTTCTATCATTAATAATAATCTCATTTAAAGAATAACAAGAAATAAAAGTATAAGGATAAATAGTAGTAATCTTATTTGTTATAATAAGTTTTTTTAATTTGTTTTTATTATCATCATTCATAAATTTATTTGTTTCGCCATATTGATGATTTAATATTAATAAACCTTCATCATCTATTATATTACTCATATTATATTATATTATATTATATATATATATATAATTTTAAAAAAATTGTTTTTACATATTTTAATATTTTATTTTACCACATTTTTACCCCTTCTGTTTTAGAACCATCATTATATTCTATAGTTACATATTCACGATTGTGAGTCTCTTTATTATTCATTGATTTTTCACTTAATATTTTAATATCTGTTTTGTTTTTTAATTCTTTTATCTTTAATTGTGTCTATACTAGCTCTTTTATTATGTTGTTTTTGAGCGTATAATTCAAATTGTGTAAAATTTAATGTATATAATAACCAATATGCTATATAATTCATATTTTATATAGTATTATTATTTACTTTTTAAAATAAACTAAATATATTAATTAATTTCAATTTTAATTTAATTTTGTAATTTATATTTTATTATATATTTATTTCGTTATTTTTTTTTATATTTTTTAACAAGAAAAATTATTATAGCAATTAAAACAATACCCCCGATAGTTGCTCCAATTATTAATCATAT
>ERZ1048068.2263-NODE-2263-length-13755-cov-5.864891_pt1 | contig 13755 bp, 14 predicted proteins | sample MGYA00383098_ERZ1048068 | MGnify/ENA primary metagenome ERZ1048068 (study PRJEB29581, sample SAMEA5548368) | metagenome | biome: marine; feature: coastal; material: water | depth 1 m | study: Short-term variability in the microbial, nano- and picoplankton... | reverse complement strand
TCATCCATCAGAATAACCATCTTGCCCTGACGGATATCTTCAATTAACTCTTCTATTGTGTTGAGTACCATTTAGTCTCTTCCAATCAATGGTTATACGTTATTTACTCTGTGTCTCTGCAGCCTTGTCACCGAGGAGCAGACGCTCCAGATAACGACCCACCAGATCGACTTCAAGATTTACTTTTGTACCCACCTGATAATCACCCATCACCGTATGGGTCATGGTGTGCGGGACAATATTCAATTCAAATTCGCAGCCGTCGACACTATTCACCGTCAGACTGGTGCCATCGACAGTAATTGATCCTTTGTGGGCAATGTATTTCGCCAGCTCCGCCGGCGCTCTCATACGAAATCGCCAGGAGCGAGCATCTTCATGGAGAGAGACAACTTCGCCGATTCCGTCGACATGACCGGAGACAATATGGCCGCCAAAGCGATCCGTAGCCTGCATCGCCTTCTCCAGATTGATTCGCGCACCCTGCTGCCAATTACCGATGGTAGTGAGGTTGAGAGTTTCAACAGACACATCGGCAACAAAACCCTCACCGGTCAGCTCGACCGCCGTCAGGCAGGCGCCATTGCAGGCGATGCTATCACCAAGCTGCACATCCGCAAGGCCAAGATCGCCAGTGCGTATAGTTAAACGTACATCGCCACCGCGTCCTTCGAGGCTGGCGATATCGCCGATGGCACTGATAATTCCTGTAAACATAATCTTGTTACCTTTTATCACTCAGTTTCTACTTGCGGCTAAATCTCTATTCCAGCAGCCTAATTCACAGTCACCTGATGGAGATCCCTAGGCTGCGCACAGGATGACAATTTTTACTCAGGATGGACAGCGGCACTGATTCTAATAATCCTTGTCGGGATATAGCGTCACTCTAATATCCTCACCAATCTGGCGAATATCCTGAACTGACAGCGCCAAATGCGCATCAATCGTCTTAATCGGCAGACCAAACATCGGCCGTGCATCACTGCCAAATAACTTTGGCGCCCAGTAGCAGACCAACTCATCGAGCAGACCCTCGGCGACAAAAGCCCCCGCCAGTCCAGCGCCAGCCTCAACCATCACGCTATTACATTCACGAGCAGCCAACTCAACCAACAGCGCATGTAAATCCACATGACCATCGCGAGCGGGCAAAAACACAATCTCAGCGCCCGCCTGCTGTAAGGCTTCAACTTTACTGCCCTGCTCTTCGCCGTCTATCGTGGCGACCAACACAGTACCCGGTTGGGCAAATATCCGCGCCTCAGGGCTTATCTGTAAATTGCTGTCAACAACCACACGCAGTGGCTGGCGGAGATCATCCTCAACACCAACATCTTGGTTGGTTATACGCACAGTCAGGGACGGATCGTCCATTAATTGTGTGCCTATTCCGGTAATAATTGCACAGCTTGCCGCCCGCAGTCGCTGCACATCCTTGCGCGCCGCCGGCGTGGTAATCCACTGACTCTGGCCACTGGCCATGGCTGTGCGACCATCGAGACTCGCGGCCATCTTCACCAACACCCAGGGCACACCCTGCTCATGGCGTTTGATAAATCCTTTATTGATCGCTCTAGCCTGATCTTCAAACAGACCGCAGGCTACTTCTATGCCGGCATCCTGTAATAATTGCATGCCCTGACCGGCAACCTGAGGATTGGGATCCTCGCAGGCAATGACCACTCGAGCAACACCCGCATCGACCAACGCGCTGGCACAGGGTCCGGTCTTGCCGCTGTGACTGCATGGCTCAAGAGTCACATAGGCAGTACTGCCGCGGGCATCACCAACTGACTGCAGCGCCTCTATTTCGGCGTGGTTGCCGCCAGCAGGACGGGTAAAACCCTCGGCGATAATCTTATTATCAGAGACAATAACGCAGCCAACGGTAGGGTTCGGGCTGGTGGTATAGCGGCCTTTGGCCGCCAACTGCAGCGCCCGCGACATCATCTCGCGGTCGGTAATTGAAAAACTCATCACTCGCTATCCGCAGCGGGTTTAAGCGCGTTCAGGCGATTTAACTCGTCCTGGAATTCACTGAGATCCTGGAAACTGCGGTAGACCGATGCAAAGCGCACATAGGCGACCTCATCCAATTCACGCAGTTTGCTCATCACTTCTTCGCCAATCATTCTCGATGAAACTTCACGCTCACCGGTGACCTGAAGAAAATGCTTGATTTGGGTCAGCGCCGTTTCGATCTGCTCTATGGATACCGGGCGTTTTTCCAGGGCTCGCTGAAGACCGGCGCGCAGCTTCTCTTCGTCAAAAACTTCTCGGGTACCATCGGTTTTAATCACCCGCGGCATCAACAGCTCCGCCATCTCATAGGTGGTGAACCGCTCAGTACAGGCAACGCACTCTCGACGCCGGCGCACCTGGCCGCCATCGGCGACGAGACGGGAATCTATAACCTTGGTGTCATCGGCATTACAAAATGGACAATACATAGCAAAGCATCGAAAAAAATGGGCCACTATTCTATCACAGGATGCTGTCTTTTAAGACTATTCGCGATTACTCCGTAGAGCTGGGCGCAAGATAAAACAAACGAGCAAAAAAAAGCCCTGCAGCAGCAGGGCTTTCTAAAGATCAATACAGCAAACTAGCCGTAAACCGGGAAGCGTGCACAGATATCAAGGACCTTGCTTTTAACGTCTGCAATCACCTGCTCAGAGCTTCCATTTTCAAGGCTATCGAGAATATCGCACATCCAGTGAGTCAGCTGGACTGTCTCTTCAATGCCAAATCCGCGGGTAGTGATCGCCGGGGTACCAACACGCAGTCCAGAGGTCACAAACGGTGAGCGCGGATCGTTGGGGACAGCGTTCTTGTTCACAGTAATAAACGCTTCGCCCATGGCACGGTCGGCATCCGTACCGGTGTACTCCTTGCCAATTAGGCTCACCAGCATCAGATGGTTTTCGGTACCGTTAGAGACAATATTAATGCCGCGCTCAATAAAGGTCGCCGCCATTGCCTTGGCATTGGCCACAACCTGCTTCTGGTAGCTGACAAATTCATCACTGGCCGCTTCCTTAAACGCGATCGCCTTGGCTGCAATCACGTGACAGAGGGGTCCGCCCTGGCCGCCGGGGAAAACGGCGGAGTTGCATTTCTTGGCGATACCTTCATCGTTAGTGATGATAAAGCCACCGCGGGGACCACGCAGCGTTTTGTGCGTGGTCGAAGTCACAACATGGGCATGAGGGACGGGGTTAGGATAGACACCAGCGGCAACCAGACCGGAGACATGGGCCATATCAACCATTAAGTAAGCGCCCACTTTGTCTGCAATCTCGCGGAAGCGTGCCCAGTCCATAATGCCGGAGTAGGCAGAGAAGCCAGCGATAATCATTGCCGGCTTGTGCTCCACCGCCAGGGCTTCAACCTGGTCGTAATCCACCAGGCCAGTCTCTGGGTTAAGGCCGTACTGGATTGGATTGTAGAGCTTGCCAGAAAAGTTTGGCTTGGCACCGTGAGTCAGGTGACCGCCATCTGCCAGGCTCATCCCCAAAATAGTGTCACCACCCTTGAGCAGTGCGAGGAATACCGCGCTGTTAGCCTGAGATCCGGAATGCGGCTGAACATTGGCATAGTCTGCACCATAAAGGCTCTTCAGACGATCAATTGCCAGCTGTTCGCTGACATCAACATATTCACAACCACCGTAGTAGCGCTTGCCGGGATAGCCCTCTGCGTACTTGTTGGTCAATTTACTGCCCTGCGCCGCCATCACTGCGGGGCTAGTGTAGTTTTCCGAGGCAATCAACTCAATATGCTGTTCCTGACGCTGGCTTTCAAGCTGCATGGATTCCCATACTTCGGCATCAAAATTCTCAATAGTCTGGTTCTTGTCAAACATAGTTAGGGCGTTCCCAAAGGTTGCGTTACAGAGTGAATAACCGATCCTGTAACTGGTGCTGTTAAAAATTAAATTTTCGGAATCGAAGAAGTCGCGCATTTTAACTGAAAGCGCATTGCGCTGACAGCTATATAGGTTAAAAATTGCCTATTTTTCGAACAATGCAATTGCCTCGACATGTGCCGTGTGAGGAAACATATCCATAACCCCCGCAGCGCTTATACTGTAGCCTGCTTCGGCAAGTAATTTACTATCCCTGACCATGGTCGATGGATGGCACGAGATATAAATAATCTGCCTGGGTTTGGCCTTTGTAATCCAGGGCATCACACCGGCAGCACCATTTCTCGGCGGGTCGAGCAATACCAGATCGATCTTCTCTTTCAACTTGCGCATACCGGACCAATCGCTGAGATCGGAGACCATAAATTCAATATTGGTCAGGTTATTGCGCCGGGCGTTAGCCTCAGCACTACGCACCAGGTCTTCGAGCCCCTCAATACCAATTACCCGATCAAAGTGCTTGGCCAGCGGCAGTGAAAAATTACCCGTACCGCAAAACAAATCCACCGCCAAACGTGTTTTACCTGACCTCTCCTGCATCCTTGTGGTGTTACGCACTAGGGACAAAACCTGATCAATCATCTGGCGATTAATCGCCCCGTTCACCTGAACAAACTGGCCGGGCTGAACCTGCAGGCAAAGTTCATCAACCAGAGTCATCTCAAGGGGTTCGTCACCAGCATCGAGAGGTAAAAAATTCGGCGATTTGCCGGCCTTCCACCACAGCTGAATTGAACTATCGCCACAGAGGCAACCGCGCGTTGCCAATATCTGTTCAAGTTCAGTAGCCGATGGGGCTCTGCTGGCCTCGATTGCAACAGCCACGCCATTGTCAGCACTCAACAGTTCCACCTCAAAAAGGCGGATACCGGCAGGCAATGCCGCCAGCCATTCAGGCAGTGCCAGCGCAATTTCCGCGAGGGGCTCAGCCAATACATGGCATTCCGTCAGCGGCTCAATACGGCGACTGCCGGGATTGTGAAAGCCGACCAGGATATTGCCGTCTTTGGCCCGCTGTACCGCCAGCCGCGCGCGGCGCCGATAAGCCCACTGCGGACCGATCAGCGCGGGCAGCACAGTTTTCGGCTGCATACCGCTGCGCTGCAAGCTGCTTAATAACTGCTGCTCTTTAAGGGCAATCTGGGCAGCGTGCTCAAGGTGCTGAACCGTACAGCCCCCACAGCGTGGAAAATGTTTGCACTGTGGCTGAACTCGGCTCTCCGATGCACAGATAACCTCCACTACATGAGCCTCATCATAGTTGCGCTTTTGATTGTGTCGACGAAATGCCACGGTCTCTCCGGGCAGCGCACCTTGGATAAAACAGGTTTTACCGTGCGGACGGCCGACGCCGCGGCCATCGTGAATAAGGTCGACAATCTCGCAAACTGCTGGGCTATTGCTGGACATGGCGTCTCTTTATTAGTGGTCAATTGCAGGGTGCGTATATTAGCAGATCAGCCACAGCGCTTTTGATTGTTTTACTGCCTGTGGCTCAGGCATGATAGGTGTCTCAACCAGACTATGAAAAAGAGACGGTTTAAAAGAAGGCGTTTTTAATGACAATTGGCAATACAGAAAATCACTGGGGATGGCCAAGCAAGCTATTTCACTGGCTGACTGCCGCACTGATTCTTATTCAGATCCCGCTCGGCTACTACGCTGAAGAGCTCAAACTATCACCGCTAAAACTCGACCTGTTCGTCTGGCACAAATCCATTGGCATGCTAGTACTTCTACTTGCCACACTGAGACTGCTGTGGCGCATAACAGGCACAATTCCCAGCATTCCGAACAGTAGCCCAACCCAGCGGCGACTGGCACAGCTTGCTCATACCCTGCTCTACGGACTTATCATCGCCCTGCCGGTCAGTGGCTGGATCATGACCTCCGCGGCCAATATTCCCAGCAAACTTTTCTGGCTGATTGAGTTACCGGCGATTACCGGCCCCGATGAAGCGCTGAAATCAATGGCCGCAGAAGTCCATGAAATCTGTGTCACAATGCTGGTTGTAATACTGGTTGTGCACATAGGTGCGGCACTACGCCACCACCTTATATTGCGCGACAGCATCCTTAAACGTATGTGGTTTTAAGGCCATTTAATAAAGTTGAACCATGAAATATCTTATCCTGACAATCTATCTGTTCAGCCAGCTCGGTCTTGCTTCTGGGTGGCAATCCGATCCTAAGCAGAGTCAACTGACCTACTCGGTCAATTTTGAACAGCTGCCGATTAATGGTGAATTCAAGACATTCACCGTGGACTACGCCGCCGAGCAACAGCTGCGGGTTGTAGTGAGCATTGGCAGCGTCGATATGGGCAACTCGGATATTAACCAGGCAATTCGCGATGTCGATTGGTTTGATATTAAAAGCCATGGCCAGGCGGTATTTTTTAGCGACAAGATTAAAGCTGTAGGCGAGGAACATTATGTCGCCGAAGGTCATTTGCAACTCAAGGGAATTAGCCATCCGGTCAACGTGCCCTTTAGCTGGCAACCCGCAGACAATCCGCAACAATCAACGAAAAGTGCATCCATGACCGGCCAATTAACCCTGAGCCGCAGCGACTTTGCGATTGGCAGCCCGGAATGGGCCAGTGGCGATCAGATTGGCCTGGCTGTCGATGTTAGCTTTAGTGTCACGATGCTTAGTCATGCGCCGCAATAATCTATTCACACCAGCGCTTATTCCCCTGCTTGCCTGGGGACTGCTTGGCGGCTGCGCCTCACAGCAAGAGACGGCACCCCGGCCAAAAGCGCCGCTCGATTTTCCCACTTCTGTCTATACCGACCGGGACAATGGCTCTGTATACAAAGTTGACAGCGCCGCCTCAAGCATTCTTGTTAGCGTTCGGCGAGGCGGCTTGATGGCCAGCTTGGGTCATGATCATATTGTCGCCAGCCATGATCTTCAGGGGTTTATTTTGCTCGACAGGGAGGACTCACAGAATCCCAGCTGCCGGGCGGACTTCTACGCCCAGCTCGCCAATCTGGAAGTTGATAATGCCCAGCTGCGTGCTGAGGCTGGCTTTGTTACCACCCCCTCGGCAAATGATATCGTCGGCACAACCAACAATATGCTGAAAAGTATTGAGGTTGAACGTTTTCCCTTTGCACGCTTGCACAGCAGTGACTGCCTAAATGCTCTGGCGAGCGAACCGAGCGAATTACGCCTGACCATTCACGGCGTCAGCCGCAGGCAAAAACTAGCTGTCGTAGTAGAGGAAATCAGCGATAACAGGCTTGTTTTTAGCGGCCAATTTTCCCTCTTGCAAAGTGACTTCGGTATTGAGCCGTTCGCAATTATGAATGGATTGATTAAGGTTGAAGACAGAATAGAGCTGGCCTTTAAAATTACCGCCCTGCGACTTAATCAGTAGGGAATCACCTTATTATCCCAGTCCAGATAAGAGAGCTGCCCATCGACTGCCGCACTATCCATAATTGCGCTTAAGCGCTCGGCAACAAACTCCGGGGTAAACAGCTTGCCCTCGGGAACAGCAGCCTGAAAGGGTTTGGACAGCGCCGTGTCGGTAGTCCCGGGGTGAAAGGCGATCAGCTTGACATTTTTTACCCGCCGCGCGTATTCGATTGCCATATTTTGCAGCAGCATATTCAGCGCGGATTTTGAACTGCGGTAGGCATACCACCCGCCGAGGCGGTTATCACTAATACTACCCACCCTGGCACTCAGTGTTGCGACGATTGCCGGCTGCTTTCCTTTCAATACTTTGTGCAAAAGCTTCAACCATAACGTTGGAACCACAGCATTGGCCTGGAAAACCTCATGCAGTGCCTCTGGTTTGATATCCTCGAGGCGCTTTTCAGGCCAGAGGTTATCTGCATGCAAAAGGCCATGACAGATGCACACCCGACTTATACTCCCCGAGAAGTCTTTTAACGCTTCAACCACCTGAACCATCGCCGGCTCAGTATATTCAGTTTGCATCCAAAGCAACTCATCGCCAGTCTGAAGAGAGTCAGGTGCTGGCTTACTGCTGACCGCAATAACACGATCGATACGCTGATCGGCCAAAAACTGTGCGATCAGAGCCTGAGCCAAACCGCCGCTGGCACCGAGCACCAGCGCCTGTGTTTTCTCAGCAGACATCAGGGCCGCTCTCGGGTAATGGCGCACATTTCACAGCGCTCGGTGCCGGTTAAAAGTCTGGAAATGGTCGCTCGATATTTAGCAAAAAATCGATAGCTGTAATTAGCTATCTGCTTGATCACAGGCCAGCGCAACACTGCTACATAGTGACGCTTACCCACCAGAGCCCAGGCCATGTAGGTCACATCCAGCGCGTAGATCATCTCACCACTGGCAAGTTGTCCGTGAAGAATCTGATCGGCGCGCTGCTGATCTACATGAGGAAAACGCTGACTAAAGTCGTCGGCATAGATGTTTTGCAAACTAATTTTGCCCTCGGTATCAAGTCTGGAAAGGTGGCGCATCTCCGAGACACAGAGTGGGCAGCCACCATCGTAAAAAACCGTCAGCTCAGTCACAAATCAAAACTCCCGAATCATCAAACAGATCACCAGTAGGTGCAGCAGGGTTACAAACCCGGTCAGCTGCAGACGCATTTTCCAATAGCTTGTCTCCCGAAAATCACCGTCGCTATTGCGCTGGGTTTTTATCAACTCAAACTCTCGCTCGCAGAACAGCACCGCTAAAAAACCCGCCAACAGTATCGCCACAGCAAGGATCGACATGATCGGTGCCAGGTAGATAAACAGCGTGCAACTCCAGGCACCGAGGGCAATCAAGTTACTAAAAATCAACATGGCATTGGCTGACTGGCGACAGTTTCCTGAAACCGCCTTGCCCCACAGAGCGCCACACAAGAAGCTGAGAATGATCGCGCTGTAAGTGATAAACACGTAGGGTGCATAGAGGCCGAACAGCGCCGCACTCTCGAATCCTTTGGGGGTTAGCGCCGCTTCGAGCATGAGCACGGCTGGCACCAGAAAAGGGATTAATCCTGCAAACCCCAAAACTTTGATTGTTCCGTGGGAATGCTGTGTCGTGCTGTACGTATCCATTGTGCTTCTGTTTGAGTTAGTTAAATTTTCTTACGCGACTAAGGCTTGACTGGATTGCTGGTAAGCCCTGTCACCCAGACATAACAGCCAATCCAAAAAGCCGTTCACGGCGTACCCAGAATGTAAAAAATTTCTCTGAGGACGCTGTTGATTATGGAACCTGATCGCATCAAAAAAACAGGGCTGTTCTGGTTTAGCAATGACTTACGCATTGACGATAACCCAGCCTTGCGCAAAGCAGCCGATGAAGTCGATAAACTCATCTGCGTTTACTGTATACGCCCAAAATCAACTTTCTCCGACCAGCAGGCTCCCACTGAGTTATCGGCTATACGTGAGCAGTTTTTATTTGACAGTCTGGTCGATCTGGAAAAAACACTGGCGGCATTGGGACAACAGCTGCTTGTCGAATTTAAATCCGCTGCAGATTGCATCCCAGAAATTATCACCCAGCATAATATCTCGTCGATCTATCGCAGCCGCAATGCTGGCGAGTACGAGCGCAAGATCTGGGATACCCTGCGCAATCGTTACGCCATGATCGAGTTTAACCAGGTCGATAGCCACACCCTTTTCGATCGCTCAGAGCTGCCATTTACCATTGATAATCTGCCGGGCAGTTTTTCGAAGTTCCGGCGCAGGGTCGAAGATATTGCCGTACAGGCTCCGCTGGAAAAACCCACTCAACTGCCAGCCAGCGGTTTGTCCTCGCAACAGGATTGGCAGGCAAACTGGATAGCCCATGCTTCGTCACCACAGCGCAACAATGATCCGCTATTTAAAGGGGGAGCCCGTGCCGCAATGCAACACGTCCAGCGCTACTTCAAAAGCAACAGTGCCAGCACCTATAAAGAGACGCGCAATGGGCTTGATGAACATTGTAATGGCGCGAATTTCGCAACCAGATTTTCGCCCTGGCTGAGCAATGGCAGTATCTCTGCGCGGCAAATTATTCGCGAACTGCACCAGTATGAATCGGAGATCGAAGCCAATGAGTCAACCTACTGGATTTATTTTGAGCTGTTGTGGCGAGAATATTTCCAGTGGTATGCACATTGTCACAAGGCAAACCTGTTTAAGTTTAACGGGTTAAAAAACTGCAACCCGACAACCAGCTTTTATCCGGAACGCTTCCAGAAATGGTGTCAGGGGAATACTCCCTACCCGATCATCAACGCCTGCATGAAACAACTCATTGCCACTGGTTATATGTCCAATCGCGGCAGGCAGCTGGTCGCCAGCTGTTTTGTTCACGAGCTGAATCTTGATTGGCGCTATGGTGCCGCCTATATGGAACAGCAGCTTGTCGACTACGATGTCGCCTCCAACTGGGGCAATTGGCAGTACCTTGCCGGGGTTGGTGCAGATCCCCGCGGCCACCGGCGTTTTGACCTCGATAAACAGACAAAAATCTATGATCCCGAAGGAGCTTTTATTAAACACTGGGATGGCCACCAGCACCTGGAGCAACTCGATTCGAGAGATGCGGTGGACTGGCCAATTTAACTTTGCACCGGGTAAATAACCACAATAAGACTAATAACTATGCAGCCATTTCACACCCTACGCTTAATTCTTGGCGACCAGCTTAACAGCAGCCACTCCTGGTATCGCAGTGTCGACAATGGTGTGCTCTACGTCATAGCCGAACTGCACCAGGAAGCTAGCTACGTTAAACACCATATACAAAAAATAAGCGCTTTTTTTGCAGCCATGGAAAATTTTTCCAGCACACTGCGTGCCGCCGGACACCAGGTGAAATATTTAACCCTCGATGAGAGCGCAGCCTACAAAGATCTCAGCGACTTAATTAGCCAACTGTGTCAACACTACGAGATTGAAAAATTCGATTATCAGCAAGCGGATGAATATCGTCTTGCCCAACAGCTGGACAATTTATCCCTGCCCGCAGTGACTATTAGCTGCTGTGATACAGAACACTTCTTGCTACCAAAAGAAGAAATTCCTCAATATATAAAGCCCGACAAGCACAACCGTATGGAATCCTTCTATCGAAAGATGCGCGTGCGCTTTAATTTACTGATGGACAGCGACCAACCTCGCGGCGGGCGCTGGAACTTCGACGGTGAAAATCGCCAGAAACTCAAACCCGTCGATATAGCAGCATTGCCAGAACCACTGTTATTTGCCAATCCGGTGGGCAAAATCTTACAACGCATTCAAGCACACAAGATTGCCAGCATTGGCACTGCGACAGAATCATTGCTGTGGCCGGTCAATCGCCAGCAGTCACTCGAGCTACTGCAATTTTTCTGCGATTACTGCCTGCCCAATTTCGGTCGTTTCCAGGATGCCATGACCGCGCAGACCGACAAGCGCTGGAGCCTCTATCACTCGCGCATCTCCTTTGCCCTTAACAGCAAGATCCTTCATCCAATGGAGGTTGTCGAAGCAGCACTCAAGCGCTTTGAAGAAAAGGATAGCGATGTGGATATAGCCCAGGTAGAGGGCTTTATCCGCCAGATTATCGGTTGGCGAGAATATGTGCGGGCCGTGTACTGGGCCAATATGCCCGGCTATGCCGAGCGCAATGCTCTGGGTGCAGAAACCGACCTGCCAGAATATTTCTGGAGCGGAAAAACCAAAATGGCCTGCATGAAACAGGCGATTGACCAGTCCCTGGACTATGCCTACGCGCATCATATACAGCGCCTGATGGTCACCGGCAACTTTGCCATGCTGGCGGGCATAGACCCGGCGCAGATGGATAACTGGTATTTGGGCATCTATATAGACGCCATCGAATGGGTAGAGATGCCCAATACCCGCGGTATGAGTCAATTTGCCGATGGCGGATTAATTGCCACCAAACCCTATGCAGCCAGCGGCAGCTATATCAACAAGATGAGCGATTACTGCAAGGACTGTCACTACAGTGTCAAAGAGCGCTTTACCGAACAGGCTTGCCCGTTTAACAGTCTCTACTGGCACTTTATGCATCGTCATGGCGAGCGCTTTGCAAAAAACCCGCGCACGGCAATGGCCTATCGCAGCTGGGAAAAAATGGACACACAGGTCAAGCAATCACTGCTGCAAAAAGCAGAGTACTGCCTGACCAATATTGAACATTTGTAGAGCGACTTCTAGAGAGATTTTGTCGAACTTTTAAGCGTGTTTTTGTATATTTTATTTTTCCGAAATCTCGACCAACGCATCCATAATCGCACTGTAGTTGCTAAAGAATTCATTTGAGACACCATCATCAAAAGTCACCGGGGTAGTAACATTGCCACGAATTTTTATAAGTCCAATCCTGTCCAAAAGTTCGGCAAGACGTCGGCGAAAATCCACCGAACCAAGCCAATTAATATAGCGCAATGGCCCCCATTGCTGAACAGTACCACCGGTAGAGTGATATTTAGTGATGCGCGTGAATACCAGGTCATTGTCCCGATCGACAAAAATATACTGACCAAATTTACCGCTGGCATTAAAAATCACCGCCCGGTCATCATAACGTGAGTTCCACCAGTGCAGGGAGTAGCCACGCTGTTGATTGATCGTCGAGCTCTCAAGACCGGTCCAGGCTCTGGTGAAAGTTTGATTGATAAAGTCGCGGGAAATAATCTGCTCTTGATTCCATTTTCCATCGCGGGCAAAGAGCAGACCAAACCGTGAAAACTGACGCGCGGTGGTATCAACACAGCAATAGGTTAAGGGATTCCCTGCAGCATCACGCCACAGAGTCACGTCGGTCATACCAATCTTATCGAGAATGCGCTGCTTTAACAGCACGTCGGCTTTTTCCCCACTGGCCTTTTCAAGAATATCGGCCAGCAGCATGGAGTTGACATTGTTGTATTCAAATTTTTGGTCGGCAGGTTTTTCAACGCCCACCGCCCGGGCATAGGCCAAATGATCACTGGAAAAAAACATATTTTCATGTTCGTGATCAGGCATTTCCAGGCCACTGCTCATATTTAAAATATCGCGGATGCTAATCTCAGCCCGCTCATCATTAAAGTAATCGAGGTACATCGCGACCTTGTCATCGAGACTGGTAATTTCACCACGATCTATAGCGATACCAACCAGTGCTGCATAGATGCTCTTAGCCATTGACCAGGAGGTGCCATAGGAGCTTTTTTCAAAGCCGTTGGCATAACGCTCAGCGATAAGGAAACCATCTTTAATTAATACCACCGCCTGGGTGGCCGAGTCATCAAAAGATAAATCAAAGAGCTTTTGAACTGCCTTTTCATCGACACCTAATTCAGTTGCAGATCTAACCTGCCACTGTACCTGAGGATACTCGCGAGCCTGGCTTTCAACATCTGCATGGTGGACTGCACTACTGGCTGCGGGAAAAAAAAAGAATGAGATAATTAGCCAGCGCAGAGGGTTAAATTCAAGCAAGGCTCTTTTAAGCTTTTGACACTGGAACATTCAAACCCCTGTTATTTTGGCTAACTATTTTTTTATTTTTTAAATTTTGATTTCGTTCTTTTATTTTTTAATTTTCTATTTTTTTAAGGCGCACGAAAAGAAATCCTTTTACCTTAAAAAAATTTCAATTCTATTAATTTGCACTTTGTATTTATTTACGCTAGGTTAGCCGAAGCAGTTTCATTTAGATACACAAAAATAACAGAAATTGCATATGGGGCACAGTTAGTCTCCTGATAATTAGAAGCACACTGATGCTCACAATAATAACAATATCTAACTGTAGGGGTAACACATGACAAACAACCTATCTGCTAACGATCCTGTTGGCATTTCATTTTGGCTTATTTCTATGGCGTTGGTTGC
>ERZ1048068.2262-NODE-2262-length-13758-cov-31.644238_pt1 | contig 13758 bp, 10 predicted proteins | sample MGYA00383098_ERZ1048068 | MGnify/ENA primary metagenome ERZ1048068 (study PRJEB29581, sample SAMEA5548368) | metagenome | biome: marine; feature: coastal; material: water | depth 1 m | study: Short-term variability in the microbial, nano- and picoplankton... | reverse complement strand
TTAGTTTGATCTGACTGAGTTGGCAGTGCCTCGGCACAAGCTAGTGGCTAATAACTGACGTGATAGAGGAATAAACTACAGGCTGTTGAGTCTATTAATTTCTTCATTTAACAAAACGTGAAGCTCGGGGTTGGCATCGGCCGCGTACACCATAAGTATGCTCTTCATGACCTGGTGACGAAATTGACTTAAATCAATGTAGCCGAGAACCCAGTCAATTCGAGCAAGCCGATGGCTATTGTGAGCCTTGTTTCGAATTATTGTGGGTTCAATATTTCCTAACAAAAAACCTCTTTTGTACCACTCCTTATTCGGTGCTGCCAGCTGCTGTGCTCGCCGGAATAGTCCATCTGGAATTCTAGGGTCAAACAATCCTAGATACTCTGCCGACTTAAATGCGGCGCGATAAAAATCTATATCTTTCTCGTAGATGTCAGCCACGTTATTGACGAAGAACATTGTATTTTCAACAAGATCGACTGGCGGGTCGAGGGTAGTAACCTGCATTTCTTCAATTAAAGTTGAGACCAGCTCTCTAATGATGTCACTTTTTTTTCCGAATAGGTTGTGAATCGTTGGTGTAGTAACCCCAGCCTCTTTGGCAAGTTCACTTATGGTAAAGTCTTCTATACCTTTTTCAGCAATCATACGCTTTGCGACATCAAAAATACGTTCACGACGCAATTTTTTATTTGCCTGGCGCGTTTTATCTCCTAATGCTGTTGTGGGCTTTTTCATACTGGACAGCTTAGCACATGAGAGATGATCAACATAACACTTTTTGTTCTTAATTAAATCTGCAAAAAAAGCCACTCAGACTGTTTAAAGCAATTACCCGCGCCTTGCAAAGGACTTTTGTCAGAGCTCGTATTCGCATCAATAAGTAATGGTGAGAGTGAGCTGGTCATTATAAATCCCGGGGGCCGCTAATTGCGAGGCCGTAACGCTGCCATAAGCAGTCAAGGTTTGAGGGACGCCAGTTCCCGTGAGCGCCACACCTGTGGGAGAGGTATTTCCCCATACCGTGCTGCGACCTACATCTGAATAAACTTGGTATGCTAGATAATTTCCCTCTCCAGCTGTCATTCGACGAGCTGGCGTATCAGCCGAATCGGATCCCGCAGAGGCACCAGCATTTATGGTAATAATAGCCGCTGCGCCGGAGGTGCAGGTCGACACTATCGCGGCCATGGCTTCAAGAGCCGTGGAAGCATTTGCGACAACACCGTCATAGGTTCCGAATGTCATTGGGCTGGAGTCCATGGAGCAGGAGGGTGCAACCGATGCGCTAACGCTCATGGTTGAAGTATCTGAACCAGCATAAGTATGAACGCTAGGATAAGCGGAGCAAAGTGCAATGGCCCATAAGATTGTGGATTTGAGCGTACTTTGGTTGGATTTCGTATTCATCGATCCTTCATTTTGTCAGAAAAGAGATCTCGAGACCTTTCACAAAAAGCGATTAATGACTATTCACCCGATTAATCTCTGAGATAATCCTTTTATGACACTCAGGAGATGCATCTGCAGCATAAATCATAAGCATGCTTTCTAACACTTGATCGCGATATTCATTCAAATTGATATAACCAATAACCCAGTCCTGTCTTCCGGAGCGATGACAGTCGTATAGCTCTCTTGTGAGAACTGTAGTATCAATATTCCCTAAGAGAAACCCATGTTTTAATGCACCTTTGCAGCATAGTTCTGCGAGGTTGATTGATTGCCGGTAAAACGAATCTACAGATTCACGATCTTCAAACATTCCTGCTTTTTCACAAGCCATATACGCTGAGCGATAAAAGTCTTCTTTGCCTTCATACATTTCTATAATGCTATCGACATAAAAAACTGCACTCTTAACGGGGTCATCAAAAACTGGTTTAGACATGATGTTTTGTAAAGCTAATATTAATTCTTCAATTAGTTCTTGAGCAATATCATCTTTTTTACCAAATAAGTTATGAATCGTTGGCGTAGAAACCCCAGCCTCTTCGGCAAGTTCACTGATAGTAAATTCTTCTAAACCCTTTGCAGCTATTTGGCGCTTAGCTATAGTGAATATGCGTTCGCGACGCAATTTTTTATTTGCTTGGCGAGTAGCGTCTCCAAATGCTCTTACTGGCTTTTTCATCTTCGGATCCTAACACATAAAAGTTAGTCAAACTAACACACTTTACTATTAATAAAATATAGGTACTGGACCCATCAGTCCTTACTTCTCACTTCCTAGCCTAAAAAAAATTTTCTTCGAACTTGACTTGAGAAAAACGCGCACTATGAATAGGTTACTTTGTCGGATTATAGAATATCTAAATACGTTGGGCATCTCGGTTATAGTCTTTTCTATTATTAAGCCGATCTTCCTGAGACTTGCTTGGTTTTTAAAGAGTGTTGTTTAAAAAAGTGGCCCAGGGGCTGCTTTTTATTGCTCAACAAGCTATTAGCCAGGGTGACCTAAATATCTTTCTTTCGGAACAAAATAAACAATTGCTGCACCCAAAATAATTTTCACGATCGCGCCTGGCCAAAATGGCCAAAACCCATACTCTAATGCCTTATCAAGCCCATATAGATAGGTCAGTTGAGCAATGCCACAGGCTAAAATCAGTACAGTACCAATTGTCATGGCGATTAAACACTCGGCAAAGCTGTCCCCAAAACCGTTCTCTTGCAGTGCACCACAGACATAACCACCAACTAAAAACCCATATAAAAAGCCGCCACTGCTGCCCATCAATGTATCTATTCCAGATGCACCTTTGGCAAACACAGGCAAGCCAGCTAAACCTGCAATCAGATAAATAGCGATGACCAGCAGTCCTCGTTTAGGTCCAAGTAGAAATCCTACAACTAGCACGGCGAGGCTTTGCCCTGTGATAGGAATTTGGCCGTCTTTCCATGGCAAGTCAATGCTAACCATAGCGCCCAGACAAATAAGTAGTAGGCCTAAGCCAACCATTAAAATATCTTTATTGATATGCATTAAAGCAAGCCTTTTTTGATGTTACTTATCAACGAGTGGCGAGTGTTTTTTGTTTGATGTTGGCCAGATGCTTTGATCCCAAGGCAAAAACAATTAACCCTGCAAGTACGATGGCTGAAGCCGTTGCTATGGGCGTATTAATCATGGCGTGTGTGGTTTGAGTTTGAGCAAGAAAGTCGATGTTCCATTGGCTGGCTAAATAGTTAGTGAGATAACCAAATCCAAATCCCACGCCAACAACACTGCCCAGATAGCTCGCGAGGGCGCGATTACCCAGTTCATTTCTAACCAAGCCGATTGTGGCTATATTGGTCGCGGGGCCTACCAACATAAATACTAGTGTAGCTCCAGGGGATACGCCTGAAAATAGCAGTCCGGCGGCAATAGGAGTGGAGGCTAGAGCGCAGATGTACATGGGGACACCAATTAGCGCCATGACTACAAAGGCCATAAAGCCATCACCCCACTGGGTTAAAAACTCGGTGGGCACATAAGTCTTCACCATGGCAGCAATTCCAAGACCGATCATCAGCCACAGACTGATATCCCTAATAAGATCTACAAAGGTGAATTTCATGCTATCTCTGAGCCGATTACCAATGCTATCAGCAGCGCTGTTCTCTTCACTTACTTTACTACAACAGCTCTCTGCAGATGCAGGTTCAGGTTCAGCAGTTTTGCTGGCGCAGCAGGACTGAACGGGCTCTGAACTCTGTGGAACATGATCGTTTTTATCAGGGCCTACTAGCAATCCTGCAGTTATAGCGGTAGAAATGGCCGCAATTGGTCTAATTATAGCCATAAAGGGCCCCATCATCGCGTAGGACACCGTAACCGAGTCTACGCCAGTCTCTGGTGTAGATATTAAAAAAGACGTTGTGGCAGCCTTAGAGGCGCCGCTGCGTCTTAAACCGAGTGCTGCAGGAATGACACCACAGGAGCACAAGGGCAGGGGTGCACCCAGAAGAGCGGCTTTAATGGTGGCCAAAAGCCCCGGCTCTCCTAAATGTTTGGCCAATACTTGGCTAGGCACAAATGCCTTCATAAGGCCAGCCACACTAAAGCCCATTAGTAGCCAAGGAGCTGACTCAATAAATAGACCGATAAAATGTTGAGTAAAAGACATGAGCTTATATCACCTTGCTTGTTCGTTTAGTGCACCTAATATGGTGCATTGGGTTGCGGGTTCATCACCACCGCAACAGGCATCACTCAAAGTTTGTAATGAGTGTTTTATTTTTTCTATTTCTAAAAGACGTTGATTAACGATAGTAATCTTGTTGTCCACAAACTCTTTTACATCTTGGCAAGACTTTTTGTCTTTTGTGACTTCAAGCTCTAAGAGTTGATGAATTTCATTAAGAGTAAAGCCGACTTCTTTGGCACTCACAATAAAGCTTATGCGCTCAACGTCGATATTTGAATACAAACGATAGCCAGACTCTGTGCGCTGACTGGGTATGATCAGGCCGTGCTTTTCATAAAACCGTAGGGTGTCTCTCGAGACTCCCGCTAGAGAGGCTAATTCACCTATTTTTAACATTTTAAATGGCTCCATAGGTCTACTATAAACCTTGGAGTATAGTCTAGAGTCAAGCCTTATAACAAACGGCTCAACGACAGCTGTTAGGCACTTTTGCGATTTAGAGTGTCTTTTGATGTAAATTGCAGGGCACTATCTGTACCGAGCGCCTGATTAAAGATTTTGCGGTCTCTTCTGAAGTCCTGAGTATTCACCCAAGGCTCTCGGTCCCCTTGCTTTGGAAAGAGGTGCATGACGCGCTGCATATAGCCGGCAGGGAAGTCGTCAATCCAGTGTCGTACTGGCATCTCCTTCAATTCGCTGGGCACTTCAGGCACCATGCTTGTTGTGTTTGTTTCATTCATATGGTTAAGAGCTTTGCATACCCACTCTGCAGTAAGGTCAGCTCGGAGGGTCCAGGAGGCATTAATATACCCAAAGGTTTGAACTAAATTGGGTACGCTAGACACCATTAAGCCCTTGTAGGTCCAGAGTTTTGCAAAGTCGACAGATGCACCATCCACTGATATTTCTGCTCCTCCCATCATGATTAACTGTAAGCCAGTGGCGGTAACGATGATGTCGGCATCTAGGTGCTCACCCGATTTCAATTGAATGCCGGTTTCAGTGAAGGTGTCGATATGATCAGTAACCACAGTGGCGCTGCCGTTATTTATAGAGTTGAACAGATCACTATCAGGCACAAGGCACAAGCGTTGATCCCAAGGGTTGTAACTGGGAGTAAAATGTTTATCGACATCATAGTCCGGACCAAGTTCTTTACGTACCATGTCCAGTAACGTCTTTTTAACCTTTTCTGGTCGTTTGCGTGTCTGTTTATAAAGTAGTTCTTGGAATCTTGTGTTGCGCAAACGGGTTAGAGCATAGGCCCAGCGATGGGGTAGCAGTTTACGCAATCCATTGGCAAACCAGTCCTCTGAGGGCCGTGAAACAATATACGTGGGAGAGCGTTGGAGCATTGTCACGCTAGCGGCTTTTTCTGCCATTGAGGGTACTAGGGTAACGGCGGTTGCGCCCGACCCTATAACCACTACTTTTTTGCCTTCGTAATTTAGGTCTTCTGGCCAAAATTGAGGATGCAGTAGTGTACCTTTAAAAGTGTCGGTAGCTGGAAGGCCAGGATCATGGGCTTGATCATAACTATAATAGCCAGAACACATGTATAAAAAATTACAGGTAATTTCTATAGTTTCATCAGTGTTAGCCTTTGCGATGGATAGTGTCCATCGATGGGTTTCGCTGTCCCAGTTTGCGCTTGTTAATTTATGGTTAAACCGGATTTTATCTGCAAATTTATTTTCAGTTGCAGTTTTGCGCACGTAGTCAAGAATAGAAGGCCCGTCAGCTATAGCTTTGGCGCTTTCCCAAGGTTTGAAGCTGTAACCAAGAGTGTGCATATCGCTATCAGAGCGAATACCAGGATAGCGAAAAAGATCCCATGTGCCACCAATAGCGGAACGCCCCTCAAGAATAAGAAATTCATGGTTAGGGCATTTTTCGCGGAGGTGGTAGGCTGCTCCAATACCTGACAAGCCTGCTCCTACGATGACAACATCTGTATGCTCAACATTCATATCCAATTTGTCCTTTTTATTAATGCTCTTGGCGCTTTAGCCACACATTGTAAATGACATCTGTTGTGGACTTAGACTCTAATAACCTCAAGTACAGATTCATTTACAATCTCTAATAGGATTCTTTTACGGTCAAACCTCGAAAACCAGTGCACTAGAAATTAAGAGGTTTTTTGTTCCTCAGCAATGTTAGCGGCATGGTAAATAGCGGAAATACCTTGTCATAATGCATAGGGAATAGTCGCTGTGAAAGATCCATCAGCTTGGCATCTGCGCCAACAAAGATTCGCTTTTTGTTTTTCAGTACACCATTGAGAATGATATTGGAGGCTCTACTCGGGTGCATGCCGTTATTGCGAAAGAAATCTGCCATTTCTTCTTGGGTGGAGCCTATTCCAATAAGCTTACCCATCATTTCTTGCATTGGATTAACCGTGTCTTCACGGGTGTTCATTCTTGCATTAGTGACAATATTGGTTCCAATGTGCCCAGGATGTACGCAATGAATCTGTACTTTACTCTCTTTTAGTTCTTTTGCTAAGCACTCGGTAAAGCCACGAACCGCAAACTTTGCGACGTGATAAACCGATTGGTTGGGTACGGTAATCATGCCAAAAATTGAGGAAATATTGATCAGTGCAGCCTCGGGTCGCTTTTGTAAGTGCGGTAAAAATGCTCGAGTACCATTGATAACTCCATGGAGGTTTATGTTCATTACCCAGTCCCAATCGGTTTCAGACATGTCTTCAAAACTCGAGTCAACGGTAACCCCCGCGTTGTTAAAAACCATATCCACATGGCCATGTTGTTCTATGACTTGCGCGGGTAGGGCATCAATGGCTGCTTTATCAGCCACGTCTAGCACATGACTAGAGACATTCACCGGATAGACTTTGACCATCTGTTCAGTCTCTGCCAATGTCGTCTGATTAATCTCACAGATTGCCACGTCGGCACCAGCTTTTGCTAACAGCACCGCAAGGTAGCGGCCCATGCCTGACCCAGCCCCGGTAATAACGGCGACTTTTTTGGAGAATGATTTCATAAGTGTTGACCCTAATAGAGGCTTCTAGTTGATTTTGACAATTTCTACTTTATGAGATGGCACTTATGGTGTCAATATATGTTCTTGTTCATCTGAAATTGCGTGATCTGATGTTAGTTTGATAAAGCAACTCGCTACAGTCGGTGAGTTCCTGTGCTATTACATGCACCACTGCACCATCTGTTTCAATGACCCCTTTAACCATTAATAGTTGAGCTTTAAGAAGAGCTTGACGGCAACGTTCTTGAACGCTTTTCCAGATAACGATATTGCTGTTACCTGTTTCGTCTTCTAAGGTTAGAAAAACCACCCCTGATGCGGTTCCAGGGCGTTGTTTGCCAGTGACTATGCCGGCCATACGAACAAATCTTTGATGCCCCATTTCAGCCAAGTCTCGGTGGCGCTTACATCGCTGAAAAAAAGGAAACTGCTCTCGCAAAATACTCATAGGGTGACGGCCTAGACTTAGGCCATTATTATTGTAATCGGCATAGACATCGTCACTTTCAGTGGGTGCTTCAAGTGTTATATTTGATTCAGTGCCTATGTTGTTTAGAAGAGGCGTTTCGTTATTAAAAGCCAATGTTTGCCAATGCGCTTGCCGGCGGTGATCAGTTATCGATTGCAGTGCGCCTGCACGACTTAACAGGCTTAAATCAGCTTTAGACAGCCCTGTGCGAATAGCCAAATCATTGAGTGTTGTGAAAGGCTTTTTGGTTTTGATAATACGCAGAGCTGACCTTTTGGAGAAACCTTTTATGATTCTAAACCCTAATCTAATCATTGGTTTATCACTGTTTCTAATCTCATCGTCACTCTCAAGACTATGATCCCAAAAACTATGATTAACGTCGATAGGCCTAGTTTTTATATTATGACGCTGAGCATCTTGTATTAGCTGAGATGGTGAGTAAAAGCCCATGGGTTGACTGTTCATGATTGCACAGCAAAAAGCAGCTGGGTAGTGACACTTTAACCAAGCAGATACATAGGCAAGCAGGGCAAAGCTAGCAGAATGTGACTCGGGAAAACCATAGACACCAAAACCTTGAATTTGACGAAAGAGACGCTGGGCAAAATCTAGGCTATAACCTTGTTTTAACATACCGTCGGTGAGCTTCTGCTCAAATTTGGACAGCTGATTGTTGCCGCCACCCTTGCTACTCCAGCTTGCCATGGCTCGACGTAATTGATCTGCTTCTCCACCAGAAAAGCCAGCGGCAACCATCGCTAGGCGAATAACCTGCTCTTGGAACACTGGAATGCCCAGGGTCCGCTCTAATACAGCTTTAATCTCAGGACTAGGATAGTTGGCTACTTCAAGTCCCTGCCGGCGTTTTAGATAGGGATGAACCATGCCACCTTGAATAGGACCAGGCCTAACAATGGCAATTTCGATGACTAGATCGTAAAAACAGCGAGGCTTAAGGCGCGGCAGCATGGCCATTTGAGCACGAGACTCTATTTGAAATACGCCAACACTGTCAGCCTTGCAGAGCATGTCGTAGGTGGCGGTATCATCCTTAGGGATGCTTTGCATACTCAGTTGAACACCCTGTTGGTTTTGAATTAGATCAAAGCAACGGTGAATAGCGGTGAGCATACCCAATGCAAGAATATCTATTTTTAATAAACCCAGTGCCTCTATGTCGGTCTTATCCCATTGAATAACGGTTCGCTCAGGCATGCTGGCATTTTCGATAGGCACTAGTGTGCTGGTAGGACTGCGAGTGATGATAAATCCCCCTACATGCTGAGAGAGGTGGCGGGGGAAGCCCATGATTTCTTGAAGGAGTTGATAAAAATGGTCAACAAGACGTTTGTCTGTGCTACTGCTCCCAGATTCACTATTTTGCTCATTAAACTGTTTCTCTAAATCAGCACGGCGATCCCACCAAGATAAAGACTGACTCAGTTGTTCTATAAATAATGGGTCTAAGCCAAGAGCTTTGCCCACATCACGTACTGCACTTCGTGGTTTGTAGGTGATAACAGTGGCAGCTATAGCGGCACGCTCACGGCTATAGCGCTTGTAGATATATTGAATAACCTCTTCACGTCGCTCGTGTTCAAAGTCGACATCAATATCGGGAGGCTCGTTGCGCTCTTTTGAAATAAAACGCTCGAACAATAGTGAAATTTGATCAGGAGATACCTCGGTGATAAATAAACAGTAGCAAACCACGGAGTTGGCCGCTGAACCGCGCCCTTGGCAAAGAATATTACGACTGCGGGCAAAAGCGACAATGTCATGCACAGTTAAAAAATAGCTTTCATAACCAAGCTCAGCTATCACTTTTAACTCATAGTTAATTTGAGCAATAACGACTGCTGATGGCTGATCAGGCCAGCGCAGCTTAACACCTTCATCAACAAGGTATCGCAATTGTTCAGCAGGGGTTAAGTGGTCAGGTACAACCTCAGAGGGGTATTCATAGCGCAACTCTTCAAGTGAAAATTGACAGCGCTTAGCAATGACAATGGTTTCGGCTAGTAATGCAGGCGGATAAAGTTTTTTAAGGTAAGAAAGACTGCGTAGACGCCGTTCAGCATTGGCAAAGCGCCTTTTACCTAACTCCATAACAGAGCAATTGTGGTGTATGGCAGTGAGAGTATCCTGAAGATTTTGACGTTCCTTAACATGCATATGAACATCACCACAGGCAACCATTGGTATCTCCCACATAGCCGCTAGGTTACGAAAATAGTAATACTGAGTAGATTCATTACCATCGAGTAAGTGTTCAATACCTAGCCATAGTCGACCACTAAACCAAGTGCTGAGTTGTTGCCCAATAGCATTGTCAGTTTCAGAGTTACCACAGGGTATCCAAATGACTAGAGCATTGTTCAAATTACACTCTAGGTCTTGCCACTCTAGGCGGTATTCACCTTTTTTACTGCGTCTTCTAGCCAGTGTAATTAATCCTGATAATTCAGAGTAAGATTGACGGTTTGTTACTAAGGCTATGATTTTATGGCCATCAATTTGAAACTCACTACCAATAATCAATGGTAGCCCGCAATCTAGTGCAGCTACATGGGCTTTAACTACACCTGCTAAAGAGCACTCGTCGGTAATCGCAAGTGCTTGATAATCTAGTGATGACGCCGTATTAACCAATTCTTGCGGGTGAGATGCCCCGCGTAAAAAGGTAAAGTTACTCACGCAATGAAGTTCTGCATATTGCATAATCGCTATAACTCAATAACTGTATATATATACAGTATTAAAGAGTAATTTGATTTAACAGTAAAGCTAAAATTAAAGCTTTTAAAATGCACTAATACCGAAGATATATTTTGATTTGGGCTATTAAATAAACTTTTAAAAAGGGATAATTGCAGAAGACGTTAAAGGATTATTAAATGAAAAAATTATTTGTTATTTTAATGCTATGTTTATCTCAATCAGGTTGCTTAGCTGTGGCAGTTGTTGAAGGTGTTACTGATGTGGCTATAGCGGTTGTTACGGCACCTATCAAGGTGGGTACAGCAGTTGTTGATGCAGTGAGCGGAGAGGATGATGACGAGGATTCTGGAGATCTTGAATAGCAAAATTATTGTTTAAAGCTCGCACATAAAAAATGGCACCCTGAGGTGCCATTTTTGTTTTATATTACCTGCTTTTATTAACCTGCTGCAGCTAGTGCCTGCTCAATGTCTGCAATAATGTCATCGATGTGCTCGATGCCAACAGAGATACGAACCATTTCTCGGCTGGTGCCGGCAGCTAAAAGTTCTTCGTCATTTAACTGTCGATGTGTGGTACTAGCAGGGTGGCATGCTAGAGATTTGGCATCGCCAATATTAACTAGACGTTTAATGAGCTGGAGTGCGTCGATAAACTTAGCTCCGTTAGCTTCTCCGCCTTTAATACCAAAGCTTAAGATTCCTGATGGCTTGCCACTCACTACTTTCTTGGCCAATTCATGGTACTTATCATTCTCAAGGCCAGCGTAGTTAACCCATTCGACAGCATCGTGTGATGATAGGTATTGAGCAACAGCTAGAGCATTTTCAGTATGTCGCTCCATACGCAGTGCTAATGTTTCTAAGCCCTGCAGAATTAAGAATGAGTTAAAGGGTGAAATAGCTGCACCCATATTGCGTAAAGGAACTACGCGAGCACGACCAATAAAGGCAGCTTCTCCTAAAGCCTCAGCATACACAACACCATGATAGGAAGGATCTGGCTCATTGAAGGCAGCAAAGCGAGGATTATCTTTCCACGGGAATTTACCTGAATCAACGATAATTCCACCAACAGAGGTACCATGACCACCAATATATTTAGTCAGTGAGTGAACAACAATATCTGCTCCTTGCTCAAAAGGTCGGCAAAGAATCGGGGTAGCTACGGTGTTATCGACAATTACTGGAACGCCATGTTTATGAGCCATATCTGAAAGTGCTTGAATATCAACAATGTTACCTGCTGGATTACCAATCGACTCACAGAATAGAGCTTTTGTGTTGTCATCAATCAATGCTTCCAATGCGTCGATATCATCGCCAGAGGCCATGCGTACTTCAATACCTTGATTTGGCAGAGAGTGAGCAAAGAAGTTGTAGGTACCGCCGTAAAGCTGGCTAACACTCACAATATTGTCTCCAGCACGGGCAACTGTCTGAATTGCAGCGGTGATCGCCGCCATGCCTGATGCCATCGCCAAAGCGCCAATGCCGCCTTCGAGTTGAGCGACACGCTGTTCCAGTACATCGTTGGTAGGATTCATGATGCGCGTGTAAATATTGCCAGGCTCGGCTAAATTAAATAGATCCGCGCCATGCTGTGTGTCGCGAAAGCTGTATGATGTTGTCTGATAAATAGGTACTGCAACTGCGTTGGTTGCAGGATCATCATTAAATCCAGCATGAATTGCTTGAGTTTCGAATTTCATAAATTGATTTCCATATTTTCGTATTTAACTGGTAATTATAGATTACTGATAGGAACTGGTGGAGAGTCAACTTAGAATTATTTATTATAACGTTAAGTATAATTGTCAAACCTACTATTCTCTCGACTAGACATTGATAGGCGAATATGATTTTCTGGCATTTATTCCGAATAAAATGGCACCATTCGCCTTGTTCGTTTTCTCAGCTCTGTTTAGCATTATTGGGCAGGACTGGGGTGCAGCGGAAGGTTGTATTCATTAAAAAATATTAAGGGCACATTTATGTCATCGTCACAATCAGCAGAAATTGGTTTAGGTCACACTATTCTTCGTAGAGCCTCACTTACTCCTAACGCAAGAGCTCTCACTTTTGAGGGACAAACTTGGACCTGTGCCGAGCTGGGCGACAGAGTTCGTCGGTTGGCAACGATATTGCGCGATGGGGGAGTGTCTCGCGGAGATCGAATTGGTTATATAGGGCTTAATCACCCTGCCTTTTTGGAGTTATTATATGCCTGTGGTTGTGTTGGTGCGGTCTTTGTACCATTAAATTTCCGATTAACTGGACCTGAGGTGCGGTTTATCGGCAATGATTCAGATATTACTGTCATGTTTGCTGATGACATGTTGCGGCCACTGATCGAGAGTGAAAAGTCAAACCTTAACTGTTCTCGCTACCTGACTATTGAATCAGATGCAGAGGGTTGGGAGCCATTAGCGCCCTTAATGGAGAGTGCATCAATGCTCGCAGAGTGTGAGCATGTGGATGCTGATGAAGTTGCTTTTATCATGTATACCTCTGGAACTACTGGTCTTCCAAAGGGTGCGATGCTGACCCATGGCAATATTTTCTGGAACAGTATTAACGTTTGCTTTGGTGAAGACACCATGACCACCACCACTCTAACCTGTGCGCCACTATTCCATATCGGTGGTCTAAACGTCACGACGCTACTTTCCCTAGCAAAAGGTGTAGAAGTCGTGCTATTGCGGAGTTTTGAGCCAGGAGAAGTGTTGAGGTTAATCGAGGAGCATAAAGTTGGCAGTATGTTTGGTGCGCCTACTATGTTTTTAATGATGGCTCAGCATGAAAATTTTGAGAAAACTGATCTTTCGACTATTAGCACGTTGATTTGTGGTGGTGCGCCAGTTCCGGTGCCATTGATTGAAACTTACGGAAAAAGAGATGTCAGTTTTTGCCAAGGCTATGGCCTAACAGAAACTGCACCTTTTGCCAGTTTGCTCAGTAGTGACTTGGCTATGGTTAAAGTAGGTTCGGCGGGTAAGGCTCCGATGTTTACTGAGGTTCGAATTGTGGATGAAAATAATAATTCAGTAGCTGCCGGCGTCCATGGGGAGGTTTGTATCAAAGGGCCCAATGTGATGAAAGGCTATTGGAATCGTCCAGAGGCAACAGCGGAGGCGATCGATGAACTTGGTTGGTTCCACAGTGGAGATATTGGCTATTTAGATGACGAGGATTTCCTGTATCTGTGTGATCGAGTGAAAGATATGGTGATTACTGGTGGTGAAAATGTATACCCAGCTGAGATAGAGAGCATCTTATATGGCCATCCTGCGGTTCTCGAGGTGGCAGTTATCGGTTTGCCCGATGAGAAGTGGGGGGAGGCGGTAACGGCAGTCGCTGTTCTTGAGGATGGTGCAACGCTTGATCTTGAAGGGTTACGAGCTTTTGCGGGGGAGTC
>ERZ1048068.2261-NODE-2261-length-13765-cov-5.862290_pt1 | contig 13765 bp, 14 predicted proteins | sample MGYA00383098_ERZ1048068 | MGnify/ENA primary metagenome ERZ1048068 (study PRJEB29581, sample SAMEA5548368) | metagenome | biome: marine; feature: coastal; material: water | depth 1 m | study: Short-term variability in the microbial, nano- and picoplankton... | reverse complement strand
ATCAAAAAATAAATGTCAGAATTAGATTCACTAGATTTATATACTAAAACTTTCTTGATTATTTCTTTAATGTTATTAATTACTACTTTAACTTCCAGAATTAATAAAATTTACGAAACAGTTTCTAAAACTTCAAGAAGTTTTTGATGCATTTTAGAGGAGTAATCCAAATGTGTTACCATTCTTAGTTTGCCCCCACCCATGTCACTAATTAAAATATCTTTTGCTTCCAAATCACGAATACATTTATCGGCTTCCACGTGGGAAGCCAACTCAAATATCACAATATTTGTTTCAATCGGTTCTAATTTAGCTACATAACTGGCCACTTGGAGGACTTGACCAATGGCTTTCGCCTTTTGATGGTCCTCAGAAAGCCTTTCACGATGATGGTCTAAAGCATACAAACCCGCAGCAGCCAATACGCCTACTTGTCGCATGCCGCCCCCCATCATTTTACGAACGCGAATCGCTTTTTCCATGATCGCCGAATCACCTATAAGGACAGATCCTATGGGACATCCTAAGCCTTTACTCAAACAAACCGACAAAGTGTCAAAAATTTCACCATATTGTTTTGGAGTTTCATTTTTAACCTCAAGGGCGTTCCAAAGTCGAGCGCCATCTAAATGAAGTCCAAGATTATGATCTTTACAAACTTTATGAATATTTTGAATGTCTTGAAAATCCCAACAAGCGCCTCCGCCTTTGTTAGTTGTATTTTCCAAGGCCACTAAAGTGGTGAGTGGACTGTGGTAAAAATCTGGTGGATTGATAGCAGCTTTTACTTGTTGCGCATTGACCATACCGCGCTGGCCATCAATTAATTTACAGGACACTCCACTGTTAAAAGAAACACCCCCACCCTCGTAATTATAGACGTGTGCATATTTATCACAAATGAGCTGCTCACCTGGTTGTGTATGCAGTTTAATAGCGGCCTGATTGGCCATGGTTCCCGTGGGGAAAAAAAGTGCTTTTTCTTTTCCAAAAAGCGTTGCAAGACGGGTTTGAAGCGCATTGACCGTTGGATCTTCCGCATAGACATCATCGCCTAAAGGCGCAGAGGCCATCGCATCAATCATGCCCGGGGTTGGTTTGGTAACGGTATCGCTTCTTAAATCAATTTTCATGAAAAAAAATGAATGTAAATCTACATATTATTTTCATTCTGTGCTATAAATTCTATTTTTGCATTATTATTTATTTTTATGATAACACACGATCAAATTAAAGATCTTATGGATCGCCTGGGTGCGTTAAGGAGGTATCTTTGACTTAGATGCCAAACGCGTCGAGATTCAAAATGAAGAAGAAAAGACCTATGCGCCTGACTTTTGGAGCGATTCCAAGGCCGCTGAACAAATCATGAAGTCTATTCGGGTCAATAAAAATTGGGTCAAAGAATTCGAAAACGCCCAAACTCAGACTGAAGAACTACAAGTATTTTACGACTTTTTTAAGGACGGAGATGTTTCTGATCAAGAAGTTTTAGTCCAATTTGACTTGGCGCAAAAATCCATTGAAGATTTAGAGTTTAAAAACATGCTCTCAGACGAAGGCGATGGTTTGAGTGCGGTCTTACAGATTACAGCGGGTGCTGGCGGGACTGAAAGTTGTGACTGGGCCAGCATGCTCATGCGTATGTATATTATGTATGCCGAAAAACAGGGTTTCAAAATCAAAGAATTAAACCTGCAAGATGGCGATGTAGCCGGCATTAAAACAGTCACCCTACAAATTGAAGGTGATTTTGCTTTTGGATGGCTGAAAGGAGAAAATGGGGTTCACCGTTTGGTGCGTATATCTCCATTTGACAGCAACGCCAAACGGCATACCAGTTTTGCATCTGTTTATGTCTACCCTTTGGTAGATGACAGCATCGAAATTGACATCAATCCTTCAGATATTGAAATTACTACCGCACGATCAAGTGGCGCTGGTGGGCAAAATGTCAATAAAGTTGAAACAAAAGTACAGCTCAATCACAAACCTAGTGGGATTCAGATATCTTGTTCAGAAACCAGATCTCAGCACGATAATCGTGCGCGCGCCCTGCAGATGTTAAAATCTCAATTGTATGAAATTGAATTGAAAAAACAAATGGCTCAAAGGGAAGATATTGAGGCAGGTAAACTAAAAATTGAATGGGGCAGTCAAATTCGAAACTATGTCTTACACCCTTATAAATTAATAAAAGACGTGCGAACCAGCCACGAAACTGGAAATGTAGAGGCAGTTCTAAATGGAGAACTGATGCCATTTTTAAAATCATTTTTAATGAAGATGGGGCAAAATGATGAAACACAACAAACACTATGATAAAAATTTACCACAACAACCGTTGTCAAAAATCGAGATTGGCTGTCAAACTCTTAGAGAAAATGGGCTGTAATTTTGAGATTGTAAATTACTTAATAAACCCCATCACAAAGGAAACTTTAAAAACACTCATCAAAGCGCTTGATATGCAACCTATTGACTTGGTAAGAACCAACGAAGCTTTGTGGAAATCCGAATTTAAAGGCAAGACTCTTTCAGACGATGAAATCATTAATGCCATGCTGTCCCATCCAAAATTAATAGAACGTCCTATTGTCACAAACGGTAATAAGGCCGTTGTTGGCAGGCCGACAGAACGCATCCAAGAAATAGTATAAAAAAAATCCAAACGCATGGGTTTGGATTGTAAAAAAGTTTTGTGAGTCTATGCCTCCGATTTGGCTTTTTTAGCTGCACGTTTTTCTTTAAAAGCCTCAATAGCAGAACCAAACACCCAGTATGGAATGGCGAAGGTTAGAAGAAAAATCATCAACCAAAACCCAATAGTAAGTATGGTTAAAAATGCTAAAAATCCTAAGTACTGATCAAATTCAAAAATCATAACGAATAATTTCGATACAAAGATACACTAAGATTTAATGTTTTACAATGGAAAAAAACTAAAATTATCAACAGCGCAAAAAAGTAGAGCACCTAATTAGAGGATTTGCGCTAAATAATAGGCGTTTTTCTTCAAAATAAATTAAATTTGTAAGACACCATTCGCATTTGTAATGAATTATAGAATAGAAAAAGACACCATGGGCGAAGTTAAGGTGCCATCTGACAAACTTTGGGGGGCACAAACTGAACGTTCGCGAAATAATTTCAAAATTGGCCCATCAGCATCCATGCCACTTGAAGTTATGTATGGGTTTGCTTATCTCAAAAAAGCTGCGGCTTACGCCAATCACGAATTGGGGGTTCTGGAGTTAAAAAAACGAGATCTTATTGCAGCTGTTTGTGATGAAATTTTAGAAGGTAAACACGATGCGCAGTTTCCGCTTGTCATATGGCAAACAGGCTCTGGCACGCAGAGTAATATGAATGTCAATGAAGTGGTGGCAAATCGAGCCCATCAATTGGCAGGAAAAACCATTGGAGAAGGTGATAAAACCATCCAACCAAACGACGATGTTAACAAATCCCAATCGTCCAACGACACCTTCCCTACTGGAATGCACATTGCAAGCTATAAAAAACTTATTGATGTTACAATCCCTGGTGTTGAACAACTTCGAAATACTTTAAAAAACAAAGCTGAGGACTTCAAAGCCGTGGTAAAAATAGGCCGTACCCACCTTATGGATGCCACACCGCTGACCCTTGGCCAAGAATTTTCGGGCTATGTGTCTCAACTTGACCATGGTATTAAAGCTTTAAAAAATACACTGGATCATCTTGGTGAATTGGCGTTGGGAGGTACCGCTGTTGGTACTGGACTCAATACACCCAAAGGCTACGACGTATCAGTTGCCAAATACATTGCTGAATTTACAGGCTTGCCCTTTGTGACTGCAAAAAATAAATTTGAGGCCTTAGCAGCCCACGATGCCATCGTAGAAACCCATGGCGCGCTCAAGCAGTTGGCGGTCGCACTTAATAAAATTGCCAACGACATTCGGATGATGGCTTCAGGTCCAAGATCTGGTATTGGTGAAATTACCATTCCTGCTAATGAGCCTGGAAGTTCTATCATGCCAGGAAAAGTAAACCCCACCCAATGTGAAGCTCTGACCATGGTTTGTGCGCAAGTCATCGGAAATGACGTCGCAATTGCATTTGGAGGATCCCAAGGTCACTATGAATTGAATGTATTCAAGCCTATGATGGCAGCAAACCTTTTACAATCTGCACAACTGTTGGGCGATGCCTGCAAGAGTTTTGAAGCGCATTGTGTTTCTGGAATACTGCCGAACCACAATGTGATTAATGAATTGCTTAATAATTCTTTAATGTTAGTCACTGCTTTAAACACTAAAATTGGCTACTACAAAGCAGCTGAAATCGCGAATACAGCACACAAAAACGGCACTACACTGCGTGAAGAAGCCATCAATTTGGGGTATGTAACTGCGGAGGAATACGATGCTTGGGTCAAGCCCGAAGACATGACTGGAAGTTTCAAATAAAAGCATGCGTAAGGTTTTTATCAACATCAAGCAACTGTTGCAAATCAGAGCAAAAGGTGAATTTAAAGTCGCTGGTGCACTGATGAATGAACTGCCAAAAATTGACAATGCTTTTTTAGCCATTAAAGACGATAAAATTTCAGCCTTTGGGAAAATGGAAGCCTACAGTCCCAAAAAAGGGGATGAATGCATTGATGCAACAGGTCGTTTACTGCTGCCATCTTGGTGTGATAGCCACTCCCACACGGTCTTTGCTGGCCATCGTAGTCAAGAATTTGTAGACCGCATCAACGGATTGAGTTATGAAGAAATCGCTCAGCGGGGAGGTGGTATATTAAATTCTGCTAAAACCTTAGAAAAAACATCTGAAACATCGCTTTTCAAACAATCTATGGCGCGCATTAAAGAACTTGAAAAAATGGGAACCGGAGCTTTAGAAATTAAATCTGGTTATGGTTTAACCTTTGATGCCGAGTTAAAAATGTTACGCGTGATTAAAAAAATAGCCCAACAAACTGCCATCAAAATAAAAGCAACATTTTTGGGTGCACATGCTGTTCCTGAAGCCTACAAATCCAAAAAATCGGCTTATGTTGATTTGATTATAAATAAAATGCTCCCAAAGATTAAAACTGAAAATTTAGCCGATTATGTCGACGTGTTTTGTGAAAAAGGTTATTTCGATTTAAAGGATACAGACCGAATACTAACCGCTGCAAAGCGCTATGGATTGTTACCTAAAATTCATGTCAATCAATTCAATGCCTTTGGGGGGATTGCACTGGGCGTTAAACACAAAGCTCTCTCAGTAGACCATTTAGAAGAACTTTCAGAAGCCGATATCGAGGCTTTAAAGTATTCTCAAACCATGCCAGTGGCCTTGCCAGGCTGCTCCTTTTTCCTTGGAATACCCTACACTCCTTCAAGAAAACTTATGGATGCTGACTTGCCATTGGCATTGGCGACGGATTTCAACCCAGGGTCTGCCCCAAGTGGGAATATGAACTTTATTGTAAGTTTGGCTTGCATTAAAATGAAAATGACCCCAGAAGAAGCCCTTAATGCCGCCACGCTAAATGGCGCCTATGCGATGGGTATTTCAGATGATTATGGCAGTATTACGGTTGGCAAAAAAGCCAATTTGATACTTACAAAGCCCATGGAAAATTATGCGGAAATTCCATATGCATTTGGAAATAATCCCGTCTATAAGACTATTTTAAATGGGAGGATTCTAAACTAAAAAAAACAGCTGTTTTATTTAAATTTGAGCCACTTAAAATTTTATATATTTATACCTAATTAATAACTCCCCTATGCAAATTATTGAATGTGTTCCTAATATATCCGAAGGTCAAAACGAAACTACCATACAAGCCGTTTGTGAGGAAATCAATAAAGTAGCAGGCGTTAAACTTCTCAATGTAGATCCTGGAAAGGACACCAATAGAACGGTTATTACTTTTATTGGGCCTCCAAATGCAGTTGTAGAAGCCGCATTTAACCTGATTAAAAAAGCGCAAGAACTGATTGATATGTCCAAGCACAAGGGGGCACACCCACGAATGGGAGCAGTTGATGTATGCCCATTGATTCCCATTGCCAATATCAGTATGGAAGAAACCGTCCGTTTAGCTCATATCTTATCAGAAAAAGTAGGAGAATCATTAAAAATTCCTGTGTATTGTTATGAAAACGCTGCAAGTACAGCAGAGCGAAAAAATCTTGCCAATTGCAGGTCTGGTGAATATGAAGGCCTGGAGGAAAAATTGAAAAATCCAAATTGGAAACCTGATTATGGTCCTGCTCTATTTAATGAAAGTATCAAAAAATCTGGCGCCACTGCCATTGCGGCACGCGATTTTCTGGTAGCTTACAATATTAACTTAAACACGACCTCTACCCGACGTGCCAATGCCATCGCTTTTGATTTGCGTGAAGCAGGGCGTTTAAAGAGAAAAGGAAACAAACTTACGGGGCCCGTGGAAAAAGATGAAAATGGTGAGCCCATTCGCATTTCTGGTTATTTTAAAAACCTTAAGGGGATTGGTTGGTTTATCAAAGATTATGGGATTGCGCAAATCTCTTACAACCTAACAAACATTCAAACCACCCCACTTCATAAAGTATTTGAAAAAACTTGCGAACGTGCCGATAAAAGGGGACTAAGAGTCACGGGGTCTGAGCTCGTCGGATTGGTACCAAAACGAGTACTCATGGATGCAGGTATTTATTTCCTTAAAAAGCAACAGCGTTCTGTAGCATTACCAGATGCTGAAATCATTAGAATGGCGGTAAAAACATTAGGACTCGATGAACTCAAACCTTTCGTCCCAGAAGAACAAATCTTAGAATCTTTTTTAGAAGCAGATGATTCAGAGCTAATTGATATGAATTTGCGCGCCTTTTCGTTTGAAACTGCCAGTGAATCTCCAGCGCCAGGCGGCGGGTCTATTGCAGCCTATTGTGGCGCGCTAGGTGCAGCTTTGGTAACCATGTCTGCAAATTTATCGGCTCACAAAAGAGGTTGGGATGATCAATGGGAAGTCTTTTCAGATTGGGGCAGCAGTTCAATAGCCAATCAAAAGAAACTTTTGACATTGGTCGATAAAGATGCGCAATCTTTTAACCTGATCATGGCTGCATTCAAATTACCTAAAAGTACAGATGAAGAAAAAACAATTCGTTTGGAAGCCATACAAGCAGCCACAAAGAAAGCCATTGAAATTCCATTGGAAGTCATGCAAACCGCCTATGCTAGTTTTGAGGCTATTAAAAAAATGGCTGAAATTGGAAACCCTAATGCCATAACAGATGTTGGAGTGGCCGCTCTTTGTGCCAGAACAGCAGTCATTGGTGCTTTTTTAAATTTAAAAATTAACTGTAATAGTCTGGATGATAAATCTTTTGTAAAGAAAGTCATTGCTAAGGGTCAAAAAATGGCAGATGAGGCGGGAGATTTTGAATCTGAAGTTCTGAATATTGTCAATAAAGCACTGTAATTATTTAATCTTTTGATCGAAATCCGTAACGAAGTTGGCCCCAAAATGAGCTAGGCATTTTGTGATCGTCCTCATATCCTAGCATGATATTTTTATCTGCTTCGGGAACATAACTAGTTTTAAAAAGATAATCCCATACACTCAAGCTAATTGCAAAATTAACGCCTTTTTTGAAGCGCTCAGGAAGCGCATAAGCATGGTGGTACAAATGCATAATAGGGTTGTTAAATACATAACGAAAAGGACCGTAATCCAATTTTAGGTTGGCGTGATTGAGATGGCCGATTGCTATGGCAAAAAAGTGAATGATATAGGCTTGTTCGGGTTCAAAGCCTCCCAATAACATCAGCGCCAAAACTTTCAAAGGTTTGTACAAAACATTTTCCATCCAATGGTAACGTAAGTGGGCAGAGAAGCCCATTTCTTTTACAGAATGGTGTACTTTATGAAACCGCCACAAGAATTCAAAGCGGTGCATCAGGGTGTGGGTAAACCACTGTACAAAATCCAGGACTACAAAAAATACAAGCAACTGCAGAACGGGACTGAAATTAGACAGGTCTAAAACAGCTAAACTGTTCGCTTTTAAATTCAAAACTTCATTTGAAAATTTAGAGATACATTTATAAAAACCACTGATAAAGATGCTGAAAACAAAGAAATTGAAGAACATATAAAAACCGTCCAACCAAAAATCTTTACGAATTGCTTTTTGAGTTTTACGCCATGGGAATAGAAGTTCTAAGGCAAAAACAAATAGAGAGATTAAAATAAGGCCCCAAAAATAATTTCGGCTACAAGGTACATCAAAGGTTATGGAGCGCCAAGTCCAGTTCAAGGTACCAATAAAAGCATCAAAAAAAAGATTTAAATAATCCATTTAATAGTTTAAAAGCGCTTTGAGAGCCGTCTCAAAATTACGCTTTGCAAGATACTGCTGTTCCAGCGAACTTGCAAATGGTATGGGGGTGTCTAGACTTCCAACGCGCTGGACTGGAGCATCTAAAAATTCAAATGCATTTTCCATAATGTAAGCTGAGATATCGCTGGCAATGCCACCAAACATAGAATCTTCTTGTAATATGATAACGCGGTTGGTTTTTTTGACAGATTTTAAAATACAGTCATAATCCAAGGGCTGCAAAGATCGCAAGTCAATTAAATCTGCATTTATGGAAGGGTTATTGTTTAAAGTTTCCAAAGCCCAATGCACAGCGGCACCGTAGGCTATAATAGTGATTGCTTCGCCTTCCTTTAAAATAGATGCTTTGCCTATTGGAAGGGTGTAGTAATCTATGGGGACCTCTTGGCGTATGCTTCTGTAAAGCGCCTTGTGCTCAAAAAATAAGATTGGATTAGGATCTTCGATAGCAGCGGTTAACAAGCCTTTAGCGTCGTAAGGAAATGCCGGATAGACCACTTTAAGACCTGGGGTTTTGGTAAACCAGGCTTCATTGGTTTGAGAATGAAAAGGCCCAGCACCAACGCCTGCCCCACAAGGCATTCTCAAAACAATATTGGCTTCTTGGCCCCAGCGGTAGTGTGATTTTGCCAAATAATTAACCACAGGATTGAATCCAGAACTTATAAAATCAGCAAATTGCAATTCAACGACCGATTTTAGACCCGCAATGGAAAGCCCCATAGCCGTTTCAATAATGGCAGACTCACAAATAGGTGTATTTCGCACACGCGCTTTGCCAAATAATTCTACAAACCCTTCAGTGATTTTAAAAACACCTCCATATTCAGCGATATCTTGTCCCATCAACACCAAATCTTGATGCATTTCCATAGCCTGTTTTAGACCTTCAGAAATCGCATCAACAAATCGTTGTTCAACGGTCTCATTTTTTGGCGTTATTTCTTGAAAATTATACGCCTTATATACATCTTTTAGTTCTGTTTCTAAATCCGCAGTGACCGCCGCCTCATTAAAAGCCAGTTGTAGCCCCGTTTGAATTTCCTCAGAAATTTCAGAACGCATCTGCTTTATTTTTTCAGAATTTATCGCACCTTCTTTGATTAAATACGCTTCAAAATTTGTAATTGGATCTTTAAACTCCCATGTTTCCATTAATTCATCAGGGACGTATTTGGTACCACTTGCTTCTTCGTGACCACGGCGTCTAAAAGTTTTAAATTCCAAAAGCACGGGGCGCGGATTTTTACGAACACTTTTTGCGATTCCATTCACTTTGGAATAGACCTCCAAGATATTATTCCCTTCTATGATGTGGGACTCCATTCCATAGCCTTTACCTCGATCGGCAATGTGTTCACAATTATACTGTTCGGCCGTAGGGGTGGACAGTCCATACCCATTATTTTCAATGCAAAATAAGACTGGTAAATTCCAAACAGAGGCCACATTTAAAGCTTCGTGAAAATCACCCTCACTTGTGCCGCCTTCTCCACAAAATACAGCGGTGAGTCTGGCTTCTTTTTTTAAAATATGAGACAATGCAATACCATCGGCCACCCCCAATTGAGGGCCTAGATGCGAAATCATTCCAACAATTTTATAATCTTGGGTTCCAAAATGAAAAGAACGGTCTCTACCTTTTGTGAACCCACTGGCCTTACCTTGCCATTGAGCAAACAGTCGTTGTAAAGGGATTTCTCTTGTTGTAAAAACCCCCAAATTGCGATGCATAGGCATTATGTATTCATCCTTATGAAGCGCTGAGGTTATCCCTACCGATATAGCTTCTTGACCAATGCCAGAAAACCACTTGGAGATTTTCCCTTGACGCAATAGAATCAGCATTTTTTCTTCAATCATTCGAGACTTCAGCATGTTAAAATAAAGCGATCCTAGCTGCTCTTTTGAAACTTTAAATGATGAATATGAAAATGGCGGTTTCAACAAATTAGATATGAAGTATGTTTCAAATTTAATAAATAAAACCGAACTTAAGAGGTTATTTCTAAGGGGTCATTAAATAAGCAATTGATTTTATATATTTGTAGAGTATTCTTTAATATTATGAAAAAAATTCCAAGTGTAAACCTCAACGATTTTCTATCTGAAGACGAGGCTTTAAAACAAAAATTTGTATCTGAAATTGGCGAGGCTTACGAATCCATTGGTTTTGTTGCGCTTAAAGGTCATTTTCTTAAAGACGCGCTAGTAACAGCGCTTTATTCAGAAATTAAAACTTTTTTCGATCTTCCGATTGCTGTAAAACAACAGTACGAAATTCCAGGCATTGGGGGGCAGCGTGGCTATGTATCTTTTGGAAAGGAAAGTGCCAAAGGTCGTAAGCAAGGAGATTTAAAAGAATTTTGGCACTTTGGACAATTTGTGGAAGATGATCCTGAATTGGAAAAAGAATACCATCCCAATGTAGAAGTTAAAGAACTTGAAAATTTTAATTCTGTTGGAAAAGAAACCTATAGAATGCTGGAAAAAACAGCGAAATATGTTTTGCGCGCATTGGCTTTGCATTTAGACTTAGAGGAAACCTATTTCGATGCCTTTATTCACAATGGCAACAGTATTTTAAGACCCATCCACTACCCTCCTATTACTGAGGCTCCAGAAAAGGCAGAACGCGCAGCAGCCCATGGAGATATCAACCTAATAACGCTTTTAATGGGAGCACAAGGACGTGGACTTCAGGTTCAAAACCACCAGGGCGAATGGATTGATGCCATCGCAGAAGCGGATGAACTTATGATTAATGTTGGAGACATGCTTTCGCGACACACCAACAACAAATTAAAATCAACCATACACAGAGTAAAAAACCCACCAAAGGAAGCTTGGGGCCAATCGCGTTATTCAATTCCGTTTTTTATGCATCCAATTAGCGCTATGAAATTGGATGTTTTAGAAAGCTGTATTGATGCGGACAACCCCAAACAGTTTGAAGATATCACAGCAGGTGATTTTCTTAACGAACGTCTAAAAGAACTGGGGTTAACCAAAAAATAATGGATTTAAGAGACCAACTTAAAGACTTATTTCCCGAACATAAAGCATCGGAACAACACCCCCCAGCCTCCAAGCCTGACTTTTGGACACAAGATGACCCTCTGATTTGCAAATATGAAAAACGAAAAGGGAAGCCGATTACAATTGTAGAAGGTTATACCGGTGCAGACACAGATTTTAAGAAACTGACTTCAAAACTAAAAAAGAACTTTAGCGTGGGCGGTAGCTATAAAAATGATGCCATTATTATTCAAGGCGACTACAGAGATCAGATTATGGTTTTACTTAAAAAAATGGGATTTAATGTCAAACGTGTAGGAGGTTAATTGAATCATTATGAGCATTAAAGATTCTGAACTTATTTTAAATTCTGATGGCAGCGTTTACCACTTGCATCTCAAACCCAAGGACTTAGCATCCACGGTCATCACAGTGGGTGATCCAGACCGCGTGGATCAAGTTTCTGCCCACTTTGATACCATTGATTTTAGACAGCACAAAAGAGAGTTTAAAACCCATACTGGTACTTTGAGAAACCAACCCATTACTGTGATTTCCACTGGCATCGGGGCAGACAATATAGATATTGTATTGAACGAGTTGGATGCGCTGGTTAATATTGATTTTAAATCCCGCCAAGTGAAATCGGAACTCACTTCACTCAGAATTGTTCGCATTGGTACTTCAGGAGCTTTGCAAAATGAAATTCCAGTGGATTCTTTTTTATTGAGTACCCATGGCTTAGACTTGAACGGTATGCTTCAAGCTTATAAAACTCAAAGCATTCAAAATAAAGCTTTTGAGCAGGCTTTTGTCAAGCACAGTAATTGGAAAAAAGAACGCGCACAACCTGTTTTAGTAGAGGGTGATAAATCAATAGAAAATCAATTAATTAACAAAAATATTTTAAAGGGAATCACCGCTACTTGCGGTGGCTTTTACGCGCCTCAGGGACGGAAATTGCGACTGACACCTAGCGATTCTAAATTCTTGAAAAATCTCCAAAATTTTACTTTTGAAGGCTTTAAAATCACCAATTTTGAAATGGAAACCTCTGCCATTTTTGGGCTTTCGAAATTATTAGGACACCAAGCCTGTTCCATGAACGCCATCTTGGCCAACAGGACCAATGGCACCTTTAGCAACTCTCCTGAAAAAACAATTGATGCACTTATTCAATACACCCTGGATAAATTAATAGATTGATGAAAACAGTACGCATTGGCGGGGTTCCAGAACACTTTAATTATGCTTGGTATATTGGCTTAAAAAAAAATGCATTTAAAGCTCAAGGCATTGATTTACGTTGGGTGGACTGTCCGGGGGGAACTGGACAAATGACTGAAGCGCTAAAACAGAATTCCATAGATATGGCCATCGTTTTAACCGAGGGTATCATTAAAGCAATCTCGGATGGTATTTCAAGTAAAATTGTACAAACTTTTGTTAAATCGCCTTTGATATGGGGGGTTCATGTCGCTACTGGATCAAACTACACCAAAGCTTCTGAGTTAAAAAACACTCAAGCAGCCATAAGCCGCATGGGTTCAGGCTCACATCTCATGGCGTATTTACAGGCACAAAAACTGGGTTGGAATACAACAAGGGAATTACATTTTAAAATCATTAAAAATTTAGAGGGTGGTGTCAAGGCACTTAGAGAAAGTGAAGCCGATTACTTTCTGTGGGAAAAATACACAACCAAGCCTTTGGTTGACAGTGGTGTTTTTAGACGCATTGGTGAGTGCCCTACCCCCTGGCCGTGTTTTGTAATTGCAGCTACAGATTCATTCATTAAAAATGAAACATTCACACTGAAATCGATTCTTGAAACCATCAATCCCATCACCAAAGAATTCAAAAATATTGCAGGCATTGATAAAATCCTCTCCAAACGCTATGGTCAAAAGCGCGAAGATGTCCAAGCATGGCTTGCGCAAACCGAATGGTCTCAAAAGAACATCCAAAAAGAGACCCTCGAAAATGTACAAAACAAACTCTTAGAATTAAAGCTGATTTCTCAAAAATTATACATTAATCAACTAAGAGCACTGCTTTAAACACCACACCAAAAAGAGCAGAAAAAGCGTTATCTAACAGCTTAATAATTTAAAATTTCAACCACAATACGTTACCAAATAAAATATTTGGTGTCTAATTCGAATACGGTCTTCGATTGTAAGCCATTAAAACAATAATAAAAACCCAAAAACTACATAAAATGAAACTGACACAAATTATCGCAATTGGAATTATATCACTGGCAATATCTTTAAGTTCTTGCATGCAAAATAAAGAAAATAAAACCACTGAAAGTTCGGACAAAACCGAACATAAAATTGCAGTAAAAAAGACCTTTTTAAAAGGAT
>ERZ1048068.2254-NODE-2254-length-13798-cov-4.029906_pt1 | contig 13798 bp, 12 predicted proteins | sample MGYA00383098_ERZ1048068 | MGnify/ENA primary metagenome ERZ1048068 (study PRJEB29581, sample SAMEA5548368) | metagenome | biome: marine; feature: coastal; material: water | depth 1 m | study: Short-term variability in the microbial, nano- and picoplankton... | reverse complement strand
GATTAGTTTTCAAGTAGAGTATGTTGAGGAAGAGGATGGGCTTTTAGTATATCGCAATTGTGAGCAAATGATTGCGGAGTCTGATTTAGCGGAGAGTTCTAATTTTAGTAATCCAGAGGAGCGAATTCTTCAAGGGCAAGTGGATAGTATGGAAGCTTTTGCTTTGAGATATCAAACGATTGAAGCTTACAGTGAGGCACGCCGTTCGCCAGTTGCAGGATTCCTCGGAGGACGTATTGATTTAATTCCACATCAATTGTTTATTGCAAACGAAGTTTCGGCTCGCTTTTGCCCAAGAGTGTTGCTCGCGGATGAAGTGGGTTTGGGTAAGACAATTGAAGCGTGTTTAGTTTTGCATCGTTTACACTTAACGGGACGTGCATCACGGATTTTAATTATTGTGCCAGAATCGCTAGTGCATCAATGGTTTGTTGAGCTCTATCGACGTTTTAATCATTGGTTTGCTATTATGGATGCGGATCGCTGTGCAGCAGCAGCAATGCAAAATGAATCACGGAATCCTTTTTTAGAAGAGCAGTTGGTGTTATGTAGCATTGAAACATTGATCAAGCATGAGCGTTGGGCTGAGGCGATTACCTCGGTGGAGTGGGATTTATTGGTAGTCGATGAAGCCCATCATTATGAATGGTCTCCTGAAAAAGTGAGCGAGGAATACGCAATTATCGAAAAGTTATCAAAGCACTGTGCAGGCTTAATATTATTAACTGCAACGCCAGAGCAGATGGGGATTGAGGGGCATTTTGCTCGCTTGCGTTTGCTCGATGCAAATCGCTATCCCAAATTAGAGGACTTCATTGAAGAGCACTCACATTACAATGAGGTGGCGAAAGTTGCAGATTTGGTATTTCAGAAAAAGGCGCTAACGAAAAAAGCAAAGACTGTATTAAAGGATTTATTGATTGAAGTGGATTCGTCTGCTTTTGAAGAATTATTGGAGGATCGAGATAAACTATTAGAAGCCTTAGTCGACCGACATGGTACGGGGCGGGTGATTTTTCGTAACACTCGAAAGGCATTGAAGGGGTTTCCTAAACGAAAAGTTATTTCACATGTACTTGAAGCTAGTGAGCATTTGTCGGAAGCAGAACATGATACTCGTTTGCGTGAAGAATTTCATAAAGAGTGCCTTGTTCAAGAGAGCGAAGAAAGCCCCTCTCAGGATTATAAATATTCGTTTAAGCATGATAGGCGGATACAGTGGCTTGCTGAATTTCTTAAAGGCTTAAAGGGAGAGAAGATGCTCTTGATATGCCGTTCAAAAGAGAAAGTGGAGGCTTTGCAGTCTAGTCTTCTGGAAGTCTTAAAAGTAGATTCAGCAGTATTTCATGAAGATTTGAGTTTGATTCAGCGGGATCGCAACGCGGCTTATTTTGCTGACAATGAGGGGGCCCAGATTTTGCTATGTTCTGAGATTGGAAGTGAGGGGCGAAATTTTCAATTTGCACATCACTTAGTCTTATTTGATTTGCCATTAAACCCAGAGTTGTTGGAGCAACGGATAGGTCGACTAGATCGTATTGGACAGACCAATACGATTCAAATACATGTTCCTTACTTTAAAGAAAGTTGGACCGAGATTTTATTTAAATGGCACCACGAATCTTTAAATGGGATGGAAAATTCTTTGAAAGGTGGGCATTTATATTATGAAGCGAATAAGGAACGATTGTTAGCATTTGGTGAGCAATTGATGAAAGGGACTGCATTTTCTAAGAAAGAATTCGGAGATTTTTTAATTGAGTCAGCGAAGTATTCTAAGGCGATGGAGCAATCTCTAGGCGAAGGGCAGGACCGTTTAGTAGCGATTAATTCAAATCGCCCGAATAAAGCGAAAGAGTTAGTGGATTTAATTGGAGTGACTGACAAGGACTCAATTTTGGAATCTTTGATGCATCAGCTGTTTGATTTTTTCGGTGTTACTGTAGAGCGATTAGACGCACAGAAATATTTTATTAAGCCAGAGCATTTATATACGGAATCATTTCCAAACTTGCCTGAAGAGGGGATGACATTGAGCTTTAATCGTAAGGCAGCACTGAGCCGAGAAGATTTGGCTTTTTTAACTTGGGATCATCCGATGGTACGTGGTGCTATCGACTTAATGGTTGGAGGTGATTTTGGCAATGCGGGCATTGTACGATTTAAGGAGCATGATGCTAAGATTTCCGTTTTATTTATTGAGTGTATTTTTATTTTAGAAAGCGTGGCTCCGGTGAAATTGCATGTGGATCGTTTTCTTCCACCTTTGCCAGTAAGGGTACTTGTAGATATCTCAGGAAAAAATATTTCTGAGCTGTTATCCATGAAAGTACTTCAATCTAAAGTGATGAATGAAGCCGCCTTTCATATGAGAGAGAGTCCAGAATTACTTCGGTCTTTATTTCCAAAATTATTGGAATCCGCTCAATCTGTTGCTGAAAAAGGACGACAAAAAGAAATCAAAATGGCATCAGGCATAGCTAAGGATGCCTTGGGTAAAGAGTACGATCGTCTTTTTGAATTAAAGAAAGTGAATGCAAATGTATCGGAGCGTGAGCTAGAAGTTGCCGAAAAGGAACAGCGTGAGGTATTGAAGTTTATTGAACAAGCTCAGTTGCGAATGGATTCGGTTCGTTTAGTCTTAAATCAGCCGTCTATGTGATTATAAAATTATCTAGGTGAGCACTACTGCCTGAAGCTGTTTGAGTTAAAGGATACTGGTATATTTTTCCTTCGTAATTTCTCATGATAATAGCCTCCTCCGTTATCGACTCAATATAGTTTGGATTAATCGGAATCTTTCCTCCACCATTTGGGGCGTCGATGACAAATTGAGGAATGGCATAGCCAGTTGTATGACCTCGAAGTGATTGGATTAATTCAATGCCTTCTCTTGGATCGGTTCTAAGGTGTGCACTTCCATTAATTAAATCACATTGATAAAGGTAATAGGGACGAACTCGCATCATAAGCAGTTTATGAATGAGCTTTCGCATGGTATCGGCATGATTATTAATTCCTTTGAGTAATACAGACTGGTTGCCAATCGGGACTCCGGCAAAAGCTAAGTCTTCACAGGCTTTTTTGAGCTCAGTAGTGCATTCGTTTGGGTGATTGACATGAATACTGAGCCAGATTGGGCCGTGCTTTTTGAAAATCTCACAAAGTTCTGGGTCAATTCTTTGTGGCAGAAAGACAGGAATTCTTGAGCCGATTCGAATAAATTCCACATGCTTTATTTTTCTTAATTCTCCGAGAAGTTTATCGAGCTTATTGTTGGACAATAGCAAGGGGTCGCCGCCGCTGAGGAGTACGTCTCGGATCTGCGGATTATTTCGAATATATTCAAGACCTGCATCGTACTTGGGGTGGAAATTATAATCTTGAGCATTTGAAACAAGGCGACTGCGGGTGCAGTAGCGACAATAAGCAGCACAGCGATCAGTAACCAAAAATAAGACTCTATCTGGGTAGCGATGAACAATGCCTTCTACAGGAGAACTGCTTTCTTCACCGACTGGATCTAATAGCTCTCCTTGATTGGTGATTGTTTCTTGAACATTGGGAATGACTTGAAGTCGGATTGGGTCTTGAGGATCGGATCGGTTGATCAGATTGAAAAAATAGGGAGTGATCGCAAGAGATAGTTTTTTATTAGCAAAGAGGCAGCCCTCTCTTTCTTCTGGGCTTAATTCAAGCAGTGTTTCTAATTGCTCTAGAGAGGTGATGCGGTTTTTTAGCTGCCATTTCCAATTGTTCCAATCCTCAGCTCCGACATTTGACCAAGGATCTTGCATGGGGGATTGTTCGAAAAACTCAGAATTGTGCATAATTTATAAAATTTGACTCAAGTTATTAAATTATGAGAGATATTCAATTGAGAAAAGTAGAATAAATTCAAAAGAACGATAATTTCAATTGCATGAATTAATATTTTTATTTTCAGTACGAAGTCGTACAATGGATAATAACAAAATTTCAGGTGTAATTGCTTTTGAGGACGGAACAATATTCCGAGGTAAAGGCTTTGGAGCGATTGCGACTTCAGTCGGTGAATGTTGTTTTAATACTAGCTTAACTGGCTATCAGGAAATCATCACGGACCCTTCTTATTTTTCCCAAATTGTTACAATGACTGCGGTTCAGGTGGGCAATTACGGAATCAATGAAGAGGATGTAGAATCAGACGGCCCAAAGGTTAAAGGTTTTGTGGTTCGAGAATTAAGCCCAGTTGTCAGTAATTGGAGGGCTAGTACTTCGTTAGAGGCTTATTTGGCAAATGCATCTATTCCTGGAGTTGAAGGAATTGATACTCGGGCGATTGCTAAGAAGCTTAGAGTGAGTGGTGCACTGAATGCATGTATTTCAACAGAAGATATAAGCGACAAGCAAGCAGTTGAACAGGCGAAAAATTTTGGAGGTTTGCTTGGGGTTGATTTTGTCAAAGAAGTGACCGCAAAATCAGTATATGACTGGGATCCAGAGCGTAAGGAATCAAAATCTTTCACTGTAACAGGGACAGATTTGGTTATGAATCATTTATCAAGAGATAAGCGCTACACTGTGGCGGCACTGGATTTTGGCGCAAAATATTCAATTTATCGTAAATTACAAAGACATGGTTTTGATGTGCGAGTGTTTCCTGCGAATACTTCCGCAGAAGAAATTGAGGAGTACAGCCCAGATGGGGTCTTTTTATCTAATGGCCCAGGCGACCCATCCGCAGTAGATTATGCACATAAGACAGTAAGTACTTTGATTGAAAAATATCCTACATTTGGTATTTGCTTAGGGCATCAGATCATTACACATGCACTTGGTGCAGAAACATTTAAATTGAAGTTTGGTCATCGTGGAGGCAATCAACCGGTGAAAAATTTGGAAACAGAACGGGTATCGATCACATCTCAGAATCATGGTTTCGCTTCAACAAAGGAGCAGCTAGAAAATCGCGGAGCAATCGTTACCGAAATTAATTTGAATGATGAAACTGTTGAGGGCTTACGTTTAAAAGATCGTCCAGTATTCTCGGTGCAATATCATCCAGAAGCGGCACCAGGTCCAAATGATGCAGATCCGTTGTTTACTGAATTTTATAATTTAGTCGCTAACAATACTTAAAATACTTAAGCAACCATCTTGCTTGGGACTTGCTTCTAATGGATTAAATCTTGTCCGATGGGGTCTTTACTATGCCCTTCAAGAAGAGTTAAAACTTCTGCAATTAGGTAAATTGAGCCAGTAACAAGAATGGTATCAGTTTCATTGCCAATATGGCAGGATTTTCTTGAAAAGAGTTGTTCTATGCGATGGGCAATTGGTATTGGCTGAATTTTTTGGGAATCTGGAATCAATGAAGTGAGTGTTTCAGCAGAGCAGCTTCTTGGTTGATTAGGTTCAACTAGGTAAAGTGATTCAGCGAATCGGCTGAGTAGGGGCATGATATCTCGAGCACGTTCACGGCCAAGTATACCTGTAATTATAATTGGCTTTTTCCCTGTTTCAATAATATGATTCTGAAGGTTTTCTTCAAGTTGCAAGCAGGCTTCGGCATTGTGAGTGGAATCAAGAATGAGTGTTTGCTTTTTTAATTTAAATTTTTGCCAACGTCCTTCCCACTGTACTTGATTTAGAGCATCGGTTTGCTTAACCGGGAAACGATGAGATAGAATTTTTGTCGCATAGCTAGCTAGAGCGGCGTTTTGTTTTTGATAAGTCCCTGTGAGATTTGTAGTCGGGAGTGGGTGCTTCTTAGTATAGTTTTCTAAGGTGTAGTAGTCCGAGTTCAAAGCTTCTGCTTTTTCTTTTATAATGGTTTTGGAGACATCGGGCAATTGACCAATGAGTACGGGGGTGCTTGGTTTTATAATGCCTGCTTTTTCTTGAGTGATGGCTTCTAGGGTGTCGCCAAGGATATCAGTATGATCTTTGCCAATGCTTGTGATAATACTCAATTCGGGGTGTATAATGTTTGTGGCATCCAGTCTTCCCCCAAGCCCTGTTTCGATTATGGCAATGTCTACAGCTTTTTTTGAAAAATGAGTAAAGGCAATGGCGGCAATGAATTCAAAAAAAGAGGGGTAGTCATTTGGGTCAAATTGCTTATCGCATTCAGTGATTAATGCATTAGCCGATTCTGCAAGGTCTTGGTCGCTGATTGAGACACGATTGATTTGGATACGTTCATTCAGTCGTATTAAATGAGGCGAAGTGAATAGCCCAGTTTTGTAGCCGTTAGAACGATAGATGGCTTCAAGCATGGCACAAACAGAGCCTTTTCCGTTGGTGCCAGCGACATGAATGGAGGTAAATGTTTTTTCTGGATTATGGAGAGCTTTTGCAAAGCGTTGCATCCGCTCTAAGCCATATTTAGAGCCTTTATTCCTTAGTGAATAAAGAAATTTGGTGACGCTGTTTAAATCGTGCATGTCAGGCACTAGAAAAGTTAAGAGGCTTTGCCTGAACCAAAAGCAGTGAGCAATCGGCCGACTGTATCACGCATTTTGTGGCGATGTACAATTTTGTCGACGAGGCCGTGTTTAAGTAAAAATTCAGAGGTTTGGAATCCTTTAGGGAGGTCTTGTTGTGTGGTTTCTTTGATCACACGAGGGCCAGCAAATCCGATTAAGGCTTCAGGTTCTGCGAGAATGACATCGCCGAGTGAGGCATAGCTAGCCATGACTCCTGCCATTGTTGGATTCGTTAAAATTGAAATAAAAGGCACCTTAAGTTCGGATAATTTTGCAAGAGCAGCACTCGTTTTGGCTAATTGCATTAGACTCAAAATGCCTTCTTGCATGCGAGCACCTCCAGATGCAGAGATTACAATGACGGGATTTTTGTTTTTGCAGCCGTTTTCAATAGCCCGTGTAATTTTTTCACCAGCAGCAGAACCTAAACTAGCTCCCATAAATCGAAAATCCATAACCGCAATATTCACAGGCATATTCTGAATGGTTCCTTCTCCGCTAATTACGGTGTCCGTTTCATTTGTCTTCTTTTGATTTTGCTTAACTTTATCTTTATAGTTGGCCGTGGCAGTAAAGTTAAGAGGGTCAAGTGAACGAATATTGGTATCTTGCTCTTTAAATGAACCTTCATCCAATAAAGAGCTAATGCGAGAACGTGCGTCCAGCGGGAAATGGTAATCGCTATTAGGTACGACCATTAAATTTTCTTTGAGTACGCGATTATAAATAATCTCATTTGTTTTCGGACATTTCGTCCAAACGTCTTTAGGTATGTCTTTCTTTTTGACGGTTACCGTCGAGTACTGTGGTTTTCCAAAAATAGCCATGGTTTAAATTTTTATAAGAGTTTGGATTTTAGCAACATTTATCCGTGCCCTAGTGTAAGAAGTTCAATTTTTTGTATGCCTGCTTTTTTTAAGATTTTCGCACAAGCATTTGCCGTAGAGCCTGTAGTGAAAACATCATCGATTAAAATATGTTTTTTATCCAAATCGAATTTACACTCGGAGGACAAGGCAAAAGCATCATGAATATTGTCTCTACGATGCTCTTTAAAGAGGGTGGTTTGAGATTGTGTAAAGCGAGTACGGATTAATAAATTTTGTATTTGAATGTTTGTATTTAAGGTTTTTTGCAATACTTGAGCGAAAGTTTCACTTTGATTAAATCCGCGCGCGCTGTTTTGTTGGATGAAGCGGTACAGGTACAAGAATTGCATCTTGGCAGATTCTCCTCAAGTGGGGTAGTTGCCTAATGATGGATTTCAAGTCGTTGATTAAGTACAGCCCGTTATTATATTTCAAATTGTGAATCAACTGTCGTCCGACTTTTTTTGCGAGGCATAACGTATAACCTCGTGAGTAATTAGGTTTAAGGTCTAGGCAATGTGGGCAATTTTTTGCCATGATCTTATCCACAAGAAATGGGTAGCCGCATGTTATACAATTGGGTGGATGAGCGAGAATAAGTAATTGTGCACAGCTTTTACAAATATACTGGTAAGGAGAGTCTTCAACGGGCTCAGAGCAATCGATACAACTTCTAGGAAAGAAAATATCTTGAATTGAGTTTAGTAGTAAGTTCCGTTGAGGGTGCTTACTTGTAAAAGATTTTTTTGAGGGATAATCCACTGGCAGGAGCTGTTACAACTTTATTTGTGCGTTTCTTTGAGTGGAGAATGTTGAGTACTTCATCTGGGCGGATCCGATTTCTACCGACAGCGTAAAGTGTGCCGACAATACTACGCACCATCTTATAGAGAAATCCACTACCAGTAATCGTGATGGTTATTTTCGCTCCTTTTTGCTTAAGCTCTAAGGAATGAATTTCTTTAATAGGATTGGGGTCGTTATCTTTTGCATGAACTGCACTGAAGGCGGTGAAGTCATGTTGCCCAATAAATATTTGGCTTGCGGTGAGCATGGCCGGAAAATCGATGGGCGTATCTCGGCAGGCCCAAACGAAGTCTGCTTCAGCTGGTGGTGCTCTGTCTAAATACAGTGTGTAAACATAGCTTTTTTTAACAGCAGAGAAACGTGCGTGGAAGTTTTGTGAAACGGGCGTGAGTTTTTCGATGCGAATATCTTTATTGAGCAGAGAGTGAAGGGCACGTTTCAGCTTGTCTTTGGAATGAGGCCAATCGCCATCAAAATGAAAACATTGTCCATAGGCATGTACGCCTGCATCAGTTCGGCTACAACCATGAATACGAGTGGGTTGATCTAAAATAGTGCCAAGTGCGGATTCAAAATGGTTTTGGACTCCGCTACCCGAAGGCTGAAATTGCCAACCACCGAATGCAGTTCCTTTGTATGAGCATATGCATTTCCATCGCATTAAACTATCTTTGTGATTTATTTAAATAGATGCAAGCCGAGGTCATATAAAAATTGTTTTTGTTTTAATTATATGCATGGTTTGAGTGGTCTATGGCAAATAAAACGAATCGCAAACTGTGGGCAGATTATCTGGAGAAAAAAGAAAAGAATCCAGAGGCTATTTCTAATGTTTCAAATACACAATCTTTAGGTGCTTCCTTTAGCGGTGTAGTTTTGGGGATTGATCCAAGTTTACGTGGGGCAGGCTTTGCTGTCATCCGCTATGAAAAAGCGAAGGCTGAATTATTAGACAAAGCGACTTTGAAATTAGGGCAGAAATTCACCATGGTTGAATGCTTGGGAAAAATTGCAAAACAGGTAGAAGACTTGGTCGAAGGCTATACGATTGATCATGTGGCTGTTGAGCAGACCATATATGTTCAAAATTTCCAAGTTGCACAAATTATGGGAGCGGCGAAAGGAGCAGCTATCGCCCCTGCGGCGATGCGAGGCTTGCCCGTTTTTGAATATGCTCCTTTAAGAATCAAACAAGCGGTTGTGGGTAATGGACGAGCTAGTAAAGAGCAGGTTGCAAAAATGGTAGGGCGATTTTTGAATGTTGATTTTGAAGCAGCTTATGATGAATCAGATGCATCGGCCGTAGCGACGTGTCATGCGTTTACTTGGAGAGCTGAGGCGAAAACTTAATAGAAAATAAATGAATAGAGAACGAATATTAATAACGGGAGTGAGTTCTGGATTGGGACATGGCTTAGCCAAAGTTTATTTAGAAATGGGTGCAGAGGTTTATGGCTGTAGTCGCCGAAGCCCTGAAGATTTAATCGAGCAAGGATTAAACTTTTGTGACCTAGACGTTTCTCAAGAAATTGTAAGTGGGCCGAAGTTTCGAGGATGGATCCACGGCGTTGAGTCTTTTGATTTGGTGATTCTCAATGCGGGTGTACTTGGAAAAGTTAAAGATATGCAGAAATGCTCTACAGAAGAGTTAAAGAAAACAATGGAAGTGAATGTGTGGGCAAACAAATGGATTTTAGATGCTTGTTTCGCTGAAGGTCGCAAAATTAGTCAGGTTGTCGGAATTTCGTCGGGTACGTCTTTGTCTGGGAATCGTGGCTGGAATGGATATAGTCTGTCCAAGGCGGCACTCAATATGTTGATTAAATTATATGCAGGGGAGTGTTCTAATACACATTTTACTGCATTAGCGCCAGGCTTAGTCGATACGGCGATGCAGGATTATATGACAGCCCTGTCCGAAGATCCTCGTTATGCCCCCATCAAAATTTTGAAAGCTGCCAAGGGGACCGCGGCAATGCCCTCAGGGTATGACTGTGCTAAAAAGTTAATTAATGCATTTCCTCGTTTATTAGAAAATGCAAGCGGGGAATATGCGGACATTCGCAAGCTTTAGCGGTTTAGGTATTTTTTTTGGTAAGCGAGAAATAGATCTTTGGCAATTGGGCCAGCGGTGGAACCTCCATGATAGTTATCTGATTCCTTAGTCCCTTCAACCATTACGGCTACTGCAATTTTGGGATTGTTGATCGGTGCGAATCCAACGAACCAAGCTAGGTTGACTTCTTTGCCATGGGCTCGGAAATCTGCAGTCCCTGTTTTCCCAGCAATGGGTAAGTCTTTGATGTGGATTAAGCGACCAGTCCCCATTGAGCCTGTGACCCCTTGCATGCCTTTGAGTAAAAGATTGCGTTGCTCGGGAGAAAGTCCTGTTGGAAGACTATTTTGTAAATGATTACTAAGATCATTTCTTGGAACTGCCATAAGTGTGGGTTGAGTATGCGTTTCATCACGGGCTATAGAAGCTATTGTACAAGCCATTTGAAGAGGAGTGACGAGGAGAAAGCCTTGCCCAATTGCGGTATTTGCTGTGTCCCCGGGTGTCCATCCATCACCTATCGTTTTACGCTTCCACGATTTGCTAGGAATAACAATGCGTTTGGTTTCGTAGGGCAGTTCAATGCCTGTCCGTTGATCTAGGTTAAAATGCTTAGCTTCGGCATTAATTTTGTCGATACCTAGTTTTAGTCCAATATCGTAGAAAAAAACATTACAACTGGCAGCGATTGCTTTTTCAAGATTAACAGACCCATGTCCATTTTTTGCATGGCAATGATAGATACGATTGCCTACTCGATAAACTCCTGGGCAATTGATACTGGTTGAACTATCAATAAGTCCGGCTTTTAATCCTGCAATGGCGGTGATTAATTTAAAGGTCGATCCAGGAGGATAGGAAAGTTGAACGGCACGGTTTAACCAAGCACCTGCTTCATTGATTTCATTAAAAGTATTTTGTGGAATGAATGGGCTTAGGTCATTTAAGTCATAGTTTGGATGACTGGCTAAGGTGAGAACTTCCCCTGTTTCAATATCGAGTGCAATGGCGGCACCAGTTCGATTCCCTAAAGAGACCTCGGCAACTTTTTGAAGTTCAATATCAATACTCGTGATAAGGTCATTTCCTTGTTTGGGTGACTTTAACTCTAGTTGCTTATTTTGATAGCCAAGCGGGTCAACCTGCCAAATTTCATTACCATTTTGCCCCATGAGTTGTTGGTTAAAGGAATTTTCTATTCCTGTTTTCCCAATTTTTGTTTTATAGGTGAAATTTTTAATACCATCTTTGGGCAGCTGACTCAAATCAGGGTTTACATTTTGAACATAGCCCAGTGTATGAACTGCAAGTTCGTTGTAAGGGTAGTATCTTGCAGAACTTGTGTGAATATTGATAGGTGAACGTACAGGGAGACGTTCGATTAACTGGGCATATTCTGAAGCGCTGAGATCTTGTGTGAGAGGTAAGGGTAGTAATAGCTGCTCGTTAAAATGGCGTATGATTTTGCTTTGTTTAAGCGTGGATTTTCGTTGGATGACGGACTCAATGATATCGAGGTATTTTTGAATAACATTGGTACGGGCTTCCCACTTTAGCTGATAATAATCGGGTAGTCGGGTAGACCCTTTTTCATTCACACTTTCTGTTTCAATTTGAGCACGAGCTTTTCGAATGAGTTTTGAATACTCTTTGCGGAAGTCGGGCCTTAAATCATCAAGAATAACCGTAGCTGAATAATGCGGACGATTGCCGACAAGCAAATTTCCGTTACGGTCATAGATATCACCTCGTGGTCCAGGAAGAAAAATACGGCGTTCGGTTTGCCGGCGTTCCATGTCCTCATAGGTGTCTTTTTTGAAAAACTGTTGCCTAGCTAATCCGAATAGCAAAACAGAAGTAAGAATCAGGTTGATCCAAAAGAATAATAGTATTCTCGGATTGTATCTTCGTTTAATATCATAGTGTTCCATTATACTTTAAACAAAAGGTAGAGATTCAGGTTCTGTTTTAGTTTCAAAGATTGAAAAGAGTGAGCGTTGAAAATTAAAAAACCACGGTGCGACACCAAGAAGGACGAGGTGGGAAATAATAAGCTCAATACAGCCAGTAGAGAGAAGGCTAAAAAAATCTATGAAATTCGAGCTTATGCTTAAATAAAAGAAAGTTAGCCCAGTAATAAAGTTTGCGATTTGAGCAAGAAGGGCCGGATGGAAATTTTTTTCAGCCCGAAATCTAAGGCGTATTAATAAAATAAAAGACCCTATGCTAAGCATCAATAGAGTAACTAATCCAAAAGGTGTGGGAAGTGCCGCATCCACCCAAAAGCCAGTTAATAACGAAGTAATAAAAAATTGATCCGCACGTAAATAAAGTGGAGCTATAATAAATAAAGGTCCGAGTATAAAGAGGTTGAATCCAGCGAAAGTGATACTGCTATTGACCAAAAGCATGAGGTGAAGCAAAAGCACATTTGAAGCAAAAAGCAGGAGAATTCGTTTATCAAAAATCATGATTAATGGCTTCAATGCGATTAAATGGGATAAGTACAGCAACCTCCTGGATACCAAGGAGTCGTTTATCTAATAAAACTTCTCCTGCTTGAAACATTCCTGTATTATCTGGCTCGAGCCACGGAACAAGACCTATGGCGATCCCTTTGGGGAAGATGCCTCCAAGACCAGTTGTTACAAGCTGAAGTGGCTTGACGGAATTGCTTATTAAATCTTGTGGGGCATTTTTGATTCTGCCTTTAGGTTGACCCCATAAATCAGGGCCTTTGCCTTGGTAGAATAAAGGTCTATTCTCATTAATAAAAGATGCGGATATTCTAAATGAATGATTTGAGAGTAAATCTATTTGGCTGGTGTAATAATTGGTTTTGGCAATACGTCCAACAACTCCTCCAACGAAAATGACAGCATCACCCTCTTTAATGCCGTGTTTAGAGCCTTTATTGATGCGAATAGTTTGCCACCAACTGCCCATATTTCTCTGTATGACATGAGCTAATTCATAGCGAAAGCGATCTCGACTTGGGAGGTCTAAAATTGACTGTAAGCGATCAATTTCAGTTTTATAATTTTCATTGATATTTTTGATTTGCTTGTAATAAGCATTTTGCCGTTTGAGTTCGACTATGGTATCAATAAGCACTTGCTTGCTTTTGGTCTTATTTACAGTGTTGTTGGCAAGTGTTTCTAAGCTATCAGAAGCAATCCAAATAGGGGCTTGTATTTCCTCAAAAACAGATTGAGTGAAGAGTTTTATAAAACTTGGAGTGAGCCACCAAATTATCAGAAACACTATTAGCGTTACAATGGGGGTGAGTCTATCGAGGCGAATTCGCGCCACTGTCTTTATCCTCTCCCTGTTTCAGCAACATCTTTTAGCAGAAGTGCTAAATCTTGAAGTACCATACCTGTTCCATTGGCAACCGCACTGAGTGGGTCTTCCGCAATAATGACGGGAAGTCCGGTTGCATCGCTTAAATATTGATCAAGTCCACTAATTAGGGCACCACCACCGGCGAGCACAAATCCTCTATCGACTAAATCAGCGGATAGTTCGGGCGGACATCTTTCAAGTGCATTTCTTACCAAGTCAGTAATTGCGGCAATAGTATCCGATAAAGCTTC
>ERZ1048068.2252-NODE-2252-length-13802-cov-5.715211_pt1 | contig 13802 bp, 10 predicted proteins | sample MGYA00383098_ERZ1048068 | MGnify/ENA primary metagenome ERZ1048068 (study PRJEB29581, sample SAMEA5548368) | metagenome | biome: marine; feature: coastal; material: water | depth 1 m | study: Short-term variability in the microbial, nano- and picoplankton... | reverse complement strand
CTAATCCTGAAGTTTATAAATATGCTTTAAAAGAATTAGGAATTTCTGCACATGACGCTGTTGCTGTTGAAGATACAATGGTCAATCAATCTTGTGCAGTTCAATCTGGCATTGAATGCTATTTATACCCGGGCGAATATGCAACGGTTGGTTACAAAGACATGATAGGAGAGAAATTCATATCAGAGGAATTGGAATTCTCCGAAATAATTATTTAAGTAAAATAAAATATGAAATGTAGGCAGCAAGATGAAACCAAAGGCTCTCAGCGATTATATTATCAAAAATTCTGAAGGTCGAAAGCGCTACATAGTGGCTATTGCGGGCCCACCAGGAGCGGGTAAGACTACATTAGCTCAGGCGCTTCGTTTGTCTCTAAAAGAAAAATCTATTCAAGCAAAAATTATTTCTATGGATGGATTTCATTTAGATAATTCAATCTTGGCGGAACTCAATCTATTAGATCGCAAAGGTGCACCAGCTACTTTTGATACTGCAGGTTTTATTCACTTAATGAAAAGGCTAACTAATTTTGAGGATAATGTAGTTATTCCAGAATTTGATAGAAATAAAGACTTATCTATTGCGGGCTCGAGCATCATATCAACAAAAGATAAGGTATTGATTGTTGAGGGAAATTATTTGCTCATTGATGAAGAACCATGGACTGAATTAAAAAAATCTTGGGACCAAACAATTTTCATAAATCCTGGTATAGATACCTTAGAACAGCGTTTGCTGAATAGGTGGCTTAGGCATGGGTTGGATACACAAGATGCAAAGAAGCGCACGTTAAGTAATGACTTACCAAACGCACGCTATGTACTTGAAAAATCATCAGTTTCTGACATTCAAATTTTCTGATTTAATCTGATACGTGCACTCATTTGTCTGAAAGTATTGGGTGTTCTAATCAATTCACGGAGAAAACTACTTGGCCTAGAAGTAGTGTCAAAGGTAATATGATAAAACTTAACAGAGTTTGTATTGTGATGATCGCAGCCATGAGGGGCGCGTCGCCCTGCATTTCTCGGGCGAGAGTATAGCTTGCCACGCCTGTTGGAAGTGCCGCAAAGATAAGGGCGACCTGAATAAATAAAGGATCAGTATTAAGGACAAGCGCGGCGAAAATAACCGCAATCGGATTAATCAAAAACTTGCCAATCATTGAAAATCCAATGATCTTTCTTGATCCACTAAGACCGCGAAGTTTAAGATTAGCCCCCACACTCAGGAGCATGATTGGCAGCGCCGCATTGCCAAGAATACGAGCAATTTCATGCAGAACCGCTACTTCATTCAGCCCAGTAAGATTAAACAGCACACCAGCGCAAATACTCAGGATCAGGGGATTCTTAACTAGTTCAATCAAAATTGATTTCCCACTGCTGCCCAACTGGCGAGCCATCAAGCTGACAACAGTGACATTCACAATTGGCACCAAAAGGGCGGAACCTAGTACTGCGAGCTGTAATCCTTTAGTCCCGTAAACGGCCTCGGCTATTGCAAGACCAATGAAAGTGTTGAACCGTGCGCTTCCTTGCATGAGCGAGCTGGCTTGCGGTGCCTGAATTTTTCGCCCTAGAAACCAGCCACAGAATATTGCTGCGAAGAAACCAGCATATAGAAGAAATGCATAATCACCTAGATTTCCACTAAGGTCGGCGGTAGAAATTTTGGCAAAGAATAATGCTGGCATAAGAATCCTATAAACCAAGCTGTCATTGAAGTTCCAAAATTCGATCGATAAAATGTTACCGCGGCGCAAACTATAGCCCATCATGATGATCACAATGACTGGAGCAATAGCTAGAAAAATTGTTAGCACTTCAGGAAGCCTCTAGTTTTATTATCCGTAAAGATTAGTGCGATAAATACATTATTTCATATGTCTAACAACACTCAGAATAATATCAATATTATAGGTGTCTTTTATATTTTACTGCTAAGAAATCTGTTTCGTTCAAGTCAGACTGCTTTTATAAACAGTGTGTTCTGTTGTGTAAAATTGGATGGTAGAGGCTCCATTTGAACCGCCAACGCCAAGGGCGCTGTCTTTTATGCCAACGAATGGAAGATGGTTTTGAGGGAAGCTGCCGCCATTGATGTGTAGCATCCCGCTCTCACTTTCAGCAATGAATTTTTCAACGACATGCAGTTGATCAGAATAAAGACAAGAGGACAGCCCAAAGCTAACATCATTTGCAATAGAGAGGGCCTCTTCCATTTCAGAATATGACATAACAACCATTACAGGACCAAAAACTTCATCTCGCGCAATTTCCATGTTGCGTGTAACACCACTTAGGATTGTTGGGCTGTAAAAGTATCCACCTGTATCAGATTTTATTTTCATTCCGCCTGCTGCAACTTTGGCACCCTCAGTTATGGCACGATTAACAAAGCCACTTACATCATTGAGTTGGCTCTCACTTGAAAGTGGCCCCATTTGTGCATCTTCCTTGGTACCATCAGATGGTGTGATCGCATTTGTGCGCTTCGCAAGGCCTTTGATAACTTGATCTTCTAAATCTTTATGTACAATCACCCTGCTGATCGCTGTGCATCTTTGGCCAGAAACAGCAAATCCAGCGGTAGTAATTTGATCTAATGCTGAATTAATGTTCAAGCTATCGTTTAGGATTACTGGATTTTTCCCACCTAATTCTAGGCTAACCTCTGCGAAATGTGAAACAGCTGAGAGGGCTACTTTACGCCCAACACCGACAGATCCTGTGAAGCTGACTGCATCAATGCCTTGATGCTCGCAAAGTGATTGGCCAACGGCACCACCCCCAACAACAACATCAAACAGGCCCTTTGGGAAAAACTCAGATGCAATATCGCGCATCATTAAGAGTGGGCCCGGTGAAACAGTGGCAGGTTTTTGGATGATCGCATTGCCGTATAAAAGTGCTGGCACCGCTTTGCGCAATGGTGTGCTGAAAGGAAAATTCCATGGATTAATTCCTAATACGACGCCACGTGGACGGCGAAATGTATAGCTGATGGTTCCTGCAATTTGAGAGGGCAAAACTTCGCCAATTGGTGCACCAGCACGATCGGCGGTGGCGCGGCCTTCACCCACTGCTTTAGCGATTTCGCCTTTGCTCTCGCTCAGTGTTTTCCCCATTTCTTTGGTCATGGATAAAGCAATCTCTTCAGATTTAGCTTCAAGGGCATCAAGAAATAATTTTACTATACGTCCACGCTCAGGCTGAGGAACAGTGGCCCATTCTTTTTGCGCTGATTTTGCATTAGCGATGATTAGGTCAATTTCATCAGTAGTGTTTAAAGCGTGGCTGGCAACAGTTTCTTTTGGGTTCGCAGGGTTTTTGATTTCTATGGACATAAGCTTCTCTATTTTTACTAGGTTAGGTAATCGGAAATATTACGTTTACCATCGATTAAATCTTTTATTATATTTTTATCTAGGGGTGGCCAATTTGGTGCTACCTCAGGAACTTGTGGCAGGCGCAAGCGGCCCTTGGTGACATCTACACCATCTGTACGCACATATCGTGTATCGTCGCCAACACGCGAGGTATGATCCCATTTATCAGCTGGGCCAGGGGTGGTTTTAATTACATTTCTCAGTTTTTGGCTAGCTCTAACAGCAGTTTCTAGTTGTTGAGGATTCCAGTCCTGATCTGAGAGTTCTGTCAGCTCTGCAACAGTATTTGAATATATGGGGTCAGTTGCAAGGTTACGCATTTCGTTTGGGTCATCCACGAGATCAAATAATAAATCAGGATGTCCATAGGTGCGGATCAGCTTGAAACGATCTTTGCGGATCATTCTGCACGGAACGCAAGGCCCAATGGCTAGATAATCAGATATTGCGATATTTGGATGATCAGGTTTGGTCCTTTTAAGGAAAGGTATCAAAGATGATCCATCTGCATCTTGTGGGATTAAATCGGTACGCTTGGCCAGATCAAGAAAGCTTGGTAAAAGATCAACAAGTGAAACGGTTTCTTTTATTCGTTGCCCTTTAGGGGTGTTTGGCATACGTGCAATTAATGGCACATGCGCCGACCACTCCCAAAATGTTTGCTTAAACCACATGCCGCGCTCACCTAACATTTCTCCATGATCAGAAGTGAACAAAACGATCGTTTCATCAGACAGGCTGGTTTTATCTAATGTGTCTAAGATGCGTCCAATTTTATCATCAATATAAGAAATCATACCGTAATAGGCATGGCGTGTATCTCGCAGATGTTCGTTGGTTATTCTATGGCGATGCCGACCATGCGCAAAGAACATTGCCTTTGAGTAATAATCTAGATCTTCAAAAGGTATTTCGCCTACGGTTGGGGCATCAATTTCATCAGGGGTATAACGATCCCAGTATTCTTGATTAACTGTAAATGGTGTGTGTGGGCTAGTGAATGAAATTAGTTGGAAGAAGGGTTGACCTTTGTCATCGCGAGCTCTGTCGTAGATGCTTTGAATGGCACAATGTTCGACTTCGTCGTCATAATCTTCTTGCATGGTACGCACACATGAGCCTGCTTCAACTACACCGTTTAAAGCTGTGCCAGAGGGTACAAAAGAGGGGCCTGCATCCCAATCAGCAATCCATTGATGGTTTGCTGGGTAAACATCTGTAACAGAACGATTATTAAAACCATGAAGTTGGTTTGGGCCAATGAAATGCATTTTGCCGCAAAGTTCTGTCTGATATCCAGCATGGCGTAAATAATGGGCCATTGTGGGGATAGAGCTAGAGATTTCGTTGGCATTATCGTAAACTCCAATACTGGGCGATAAACGCCCAGTTAATAAAGATGCACGGCTGGGGACACATAAGGGATTATTCGAATAGGCGTTTTCAAATACGGTACCTTCTGCAGCAAGCCTATCGAGATTTGGGGTCTTGCAAACGCTATTCCCATAAATGCTTAATGCATGCGCCGCCAGCTGATCTGCCATAATTAATATTATATTTTGGGGTTTTTTCATGTAATTAATTCCTCAAAGTGACGTGCGTTTTTACGATTTCCATTCAATATCATATCTGCCCCTTTTTCACCGATTAAATATGTTGGCGCATTGGTGTTTGCCGAAGTGATTTTTGGCATAGCAGAGGCATCTATGACACGTAAATTTTTAACACCATTAACCTTTAATTCGGAATCCAAAACTGCATTTGCATCACTTCCCATACGACAGGTACCAACAGGATGAAATACTGTACTACCAATATTTCGTACTGCACTTAATATTTCATTGTCTGATATATAATTAGGGCCCGGTACTATTTCATTATTCCAAAGGTGTTTGAATGAAGGTTGGTTAATAATATCACGTAACATTTTTACACCTTCAATCATTGTGCTTCTATCGCGTTCTGTTGAAAGATAATTCGGCTTAATGATTGGATCTGCCATTGGATCTGCAGAACCAATGTTTACAGTTCCACGGCTTTCTGGATGACATTGCCAAAAGGACGCCGTAAACCCAGAGAACTTATGCAATGGCGTGCCTGGTTTATCAACGGATAAGGGCATGACATTGAATTGAATGTCTGGTCGCCCAGGATCAGCAAGTGATGTTGATGCCCCGCCGCCAACTTGACCAGCGCCAACAGTTAAAGGGCCTGTGCCAGAAAGCGCCCAATCAACCCCCATCTTTGCAAGTTTGATTGGATTGCGCACATCGTTATTTAAAGACCACTTGTTCGTCATTTGAACGATTTGGCGCATCTGATAATGGTCTTGTAAGTTTTCACCAACTTCGGGGCTGTCGGCGATAACGTTGATGCCGTATTGTTGCAGAAGTTTGGCAGAACCAATTCCTGATAATTGCAAAATCTGCGGGGACTGGATAGCGCCTGCACACAGGATAACTTCTGCGCTTGAAAGGCTTTTGTGTTTGTGTCCATTCTGTACCCATTCAACACCAATTGCTTTGGTTCCATCAAATAGAACACGTGTAACATTGGCATTTGTTTTTAAAGTAAGATTTTTACGCTTGAGTGCAGGTTTTAGAAATACAGATGCAGAGCTTGCACGAAACCTTCGCCCAATGCTGAGCTGATAATACCCAACACCATTTGTTGTTTGGCCATTAAAATCTGGATTGAAGGGTAGTCCATATTCCTGAGCAGCGTTCAACCAAGCATGACAGGCTGGATTGTAGTTGCGTAAGTCTGATATTGGCATTTCGCCATTACGACCATGATATTGATTTTCACCACCTTGGTAGCTTTCGATATTTTTGAAAAAAGGCAAGATATCATTCCAAGACCAACCCTCCGCACCCAAATCTTGCCAATCATTAAAATCATCGTGTTGCCCACGCATATAGATCAAACCATTTATGGAACTTGACCCCCCAACGATCCGGCCTCTGGGCCATAAAATGCCTCTATTTCCATCCCCTTCAGAGGGTTCGGTTTTGAAGATTCGTGAAAAGCGAGGATCATAGATTGTGCGAAAATATCCAACGGGAAGTTTAAGCCATGGGTTCCAATCAGCTTTACCTGCTTCTAATAGTAAAATACGACAAGATGAGTCTTTTGATAAGCGATTGGCAAGAAGTGATCCTGCTGAACCTGAACCTACAATAATGTAATCATATTTTGATTTCAATTTTTTAACTCCATATTTGAAGTTATTGTTTTTGAATGTTCTGAGAGGAAATCTTGGTAGTGTTGATTGTCAATTCCAATACCAACAGAGTGCCCAATATCTATTTTTCCACATGTTAATTTAGGTGCGAATAAATCTTCACGAAGAGGATTAATATTACTATCAACTTCTAATAATCCATCGCCACCAACAGCAGCAAGAAGATGCGCCGATGTGGCAAGTCCTATGCCGCCACCTAAATAATGAGGGCAATATCTAGCCCCCGATTTAAGGATGTTCTTTATTATAGGCAGATTGCCACTGATTCCCCCCCATTTACAGATATCAGGTTGAATTACATCAAGTTGGCCATGTGAGATTGCATCATCAAAATTTTTAGTTCCCATAATATTTTCACCCGCAGCAATGGGGATAGGGGAAGCTGATTGAATTGTTGTCCATGCGTTGGGAGTCGAGGTGGCTATAATTGGTTCTTCTAACCATTTAAGTGGAAAAGCAGATAATTTTGGTAGTATTTCAAGTGTTTTTTCAACAGACCAGCCTTGATTTGCATCTGTCATCATTTGCTCGTTATCCGATAAGTTTTCAGCTATGTTTGTTAGATTTTTTAGATCTGTATCGTCCCCAAAGCCGATCTTAAGTTTGAATGCCTTATAGCCTAGGCTTCTACAACGCTCTACAGTTTCTATTGTTCTAGTGGGGTTTATGCCGCTGGCATAGGTTCCAATAATAGAGTCTTTGCCACCGATGAGCTGAAAAAGTGGTGTATTTGCGCGTTTGGCAATAATATCCCATATGGCGCAATCAATGCCAGCGATACACTGTGCGATTGAGCCAGATTCGCCAGATTGAATTGCCAATCTCTCAAATTGTTTGCTCATGGCATCAAAGCAGGCCAATGGATTGCTATAAGTTGGGCCCATAAGCGCTGGTAGGATCGAAGTTTGAAGTAATCGAGCTCGGTGTTCTGCCCCACAAGAGGGAAAATTACACCATATTTCCCCTAATCCTTTGACGCCATCAGTTGTTTTCAATTGCAGATAGACTGCTGGACGATCAACCATGGTACCAAAGGATGTTTGAACAGGTATTTCACAGGGTGCGCGCATTACAACAATGTTTGCTGAGGCAATCGAGAATGATAAATCTAAGTTGGTGTAATCTTTTGCGAGCCAGTCCAGCATTCAGTTATCCAATTCTAAGTTGAAACGGGCATACATCTCTGCGGGTGCATCCGCGCCCTTCATGTGATGGATCATTTCAGTTACCAACTTGGCCTCAATTTCAGGGTTAGTAATTGGGTTTTCTTGTCTTGGATCTGTGTCAAGATTGTAAAGTTGTGTTTTTGTATTGTCAAAGCTCATGCCTTGGCATTCGACAGGATTTCCTTCTTCATTCGTGCGAGGCTTCAACTTCATCACGGGTGCCCCTTTCGTAAATTTGAAAGGATCAGTTAATGTGGCGCCGACCAAATCACTGATTGGAAAACGTGATGTCATGCGTGTTGGCATCAATGTGTATTCATATAAGCCATCTGCAGAAAGGTTTTCCGGGTATCGGTGATACACATGGGTGCCGTCCGTTATATTACATGCGGCGCCGAAATATCCAAACATCGCGGTAGATCGCACAGGACTGTCTTCCGCCAGAAGAGGTATTAAAGATTTGCCTGAAACATCTTCTGGAATTGTGTGATCGTGTATATCCATGATTGTTGGCATTATATCTATCGACTGTGTTAAAGATTTGCGCCGTGTTCCTGATTGGTCTGCAAACTCTGGATGATAAACCATCAAAGGAATTCTAGAGATTTCGTCAAAGACTGGCATACGATTTTTAGACCACCAATCATGTTCGCCCAAAAGAAACCCATGATCCGTTGTTAATATGAGGCATGTGTCTTGCCACATGTTATTTTCATCAAAGAAATCTAAGATTTTACCAAAATATTCATCACACATCGTTGTTAAGGCGGCATAGTTTGCGCGTATCTCTGCTATCTCTTCTGGGCTTTCATTGACGCGTTTATAGAGTGGCCAATCAAGGATTGGGCCATTGTAATCGGTTGGATACATCTCTCGAAACCGGGGTGGGGCGTGAAACGGCTCGTGGGGATCAAAACATTCAAGTTGTAAGAACCAATTATCTTCTGTGTGGTTCTTTTTCAAAAATTCCTGACCCAAAGCAAAGGTTTGTGGGCCGCTGTATTCATGTTCTTCGCCCATATATTGGCGATTGATCATGTAATTTACACGATTATGTTGCATGGGGTGATAATCAAGCGTTAGGTGATCAATATCAGCATTAACATGGGCTTTCCAACGATCAATCGCTTGGCCGCGCACTAATTCCCAAGATGAGTATCGTGGGTGATAGGTGGCTCCGCCATCGGCAAAATAATGATGATGATCTGTAATTATGTGACTGTAGGTGCCATTAAGTTTCAAGAGTTCTGGGAATGAGTCATCAAATGGTTCAAGTGGCCCCCAACTACGATGCAAAAAATTTAAGCGGCCTGTGTGTAAATCACGTCGTGCAGGGATACAGGGAAGGCTGCCAACATAATGATTATCAAATGTAATTGCGCGTTCTGCAAAACGTTTGAAATTAGGTGAAATGACGGATGTATCGCCGTAACTTTCCATCGCATTACGGTTGAGGCTATCAAGAAGGACGAAAACTGTTTTCATTGTTGATTTCCGAAAAATATAAATAGGTGAGCCGCACGTTTCACGTGCGACCCACTATTGATTAGTTACTTGTACGTGCTACGAATTCTTCGATACCTGGTACATTTGCTTCGCGGTAATAACGCAGCGCGCCAGGGTGCAATGGTGCGTTAAAACCACCAAGAATACTATCAGTTGAAACGCGCTTCCATGCAGGGTGGACAGTTCCCATATGATCAAGGTTTTCCAAAACAGTTTTTGTCGCTTGGTAAACAATTTCTTCTGGTACATCAGCACGGATTAAAAGAACGTTACCTAAACGGTATGATGGTATTGAGGCAGCTTGATCAGGGTATGTGTTTGCTGGCAAGTCACCTTCTGAGTAAGCAGCATATTTGGCACGAATCGTGTCTGATACTTCTGATGGAATAGATAAGAAGCGGATATCATGAGATGCTTTTAACTTGATGATTGGAGGCAATGGGATTGAACCATTCCACATAAACGCATCAATTTGTCCATCTTTTAGCATATCGACCATGGCTGGTAATTTTACACGAAAGTCTTTGAAATCTTCGCCAGGCTTTAAACCGATCGTATCTAGTAAGATTTCAGCATCCAACATCGATGTGCCACCTGGTTGACCCATGCCAACACGTTTGCCTTTTAAATCATCCAAGGTTTTAATGTCTGATCCTTCTAAAACGACAACGTGTTGTACAATTGGTGCAATAGACATCCAGCTTAGGATTCTCCCTGGCTCAACATCAGAGTAATCGCCCTCTGCTTTATAGGCTTCATAAGCAAGTTTTGAGTTTGAAAACCCTGCTTCAATATCGCTGTTTAGCATTAGGCGAACGTTTGCAACGTAGCCTTTTGTACCTTCAGCAGTCATTTGAACACCTTCAACTTTGCGGTTTACAAGGTCTGAGATGCCAGCCGCCCATTGATAGGCGGTATTGCCAACAGGGTTAGAGCCAATGGATACAGGTACATCGTTTGCCAGGGTTGGCAACGCGCTGATCCCTAATGCAACTGCTGCTGCAAATGATATAATTTTTTTCATTTATTCCTCCCAAAATAAAGTTGTTAACCGGATAACCCGGTAAAATATGAGGTTAGATTTCCTCGGGTGATTGAGCTGGCAAATATTTTTGCATTGCACCGGCCAGAAAGATGCAAGCAATTCCAATAATGTTCGAAGTTAAACCAGGCATGATCAAAAGCATTGCGCCAGTGAACAATAATATACGTGAAAGCAAACCGGCATGACCCAAGAACCAGCCTTGTAAAGATGAAGCCAATGCAAGCGTTCCGATCATTCCTGAAATAAATGGCATGATAAGAGTTGGCAATTCGCCAATCCCCAATAAACGAGGATCAAAGACAAAGAAATATGGGATTAAAAACGCAACTAGGCCGTATTTGACAGCAACTAAGGCAATACGCATTGGGTTTTCACCTGATAATGCAGCAGCGGCAAAGGCTGCCAAGGCAACGGGGGGTGTAATCGCAGATAACATTGCAGAATAAAATACAAAGAAATGTGCGGCTAATGTGTTTACACCTAAATTAATTAGTGCAGGAGCTGCCAGTGTGGCCACTAAGATATATGCTGCTGCTGTTGGCAGGCCCATCCCAAGAATTAAAGAAGCTGCCATTGTTAGCACTAAGGCAACAAGTAAGCTGCCACCAGATAGGGTAACAATTAAGCTGCTGAATTTTAATCCAACACCAGTAAGCGTTACTACAGCAATAATAATTCCAGCAGTTGCTGTTGCCATTGCTACTGGCAAGACTGCTTGCGCTGCAGCTTTTGAGGTTGAAATTACTTTGCTTGGCACCAACCAGGTGGATGGTTTAAGGCAAGATAGCAAAACTAAGATGACAATTGACCAAAGGGATGAATACATTACTGAATAACCATTCATCAAAAAGCCAATAAAGCTAGGTATTGCGATAAGAACGTGTCCGCCCTCTATTAACGCAGCTTTTGCAGATGGAAGCTCGTGTTCTTTCATTGGTTGAAGCCCGTTTTTAACGGCTTCTAGATGTACAGCTGCAAATACAGCAACATAAAACAAAATAGCAGGTATTATTGCAGCTTTTGCAATGTCAGTATAAGGTGTTTCGACAATGTCAGCCATTATGAATGCTGCGGCACCCATGATAGGTGGCATCAATTGTCCGCCCGTAGAGGCAACAGCTTCGATGGCGGCGGCAACTCGTGGTTTATAACCGCCGCGTTTCATCAAGGGTATAGAGATTGTGCCTGTGGTTAGTACGTTTGCCACAGCAGTCCCAGAAATCATACCCATAAGACTACTACCAACAACGGCTGCTTTCGCAGGGCCGCCACGTGAACGACCTGTTAAAGATACGGCAATATCCATCAATACCTTGGATGCGCCTGTGCTTTCTAACAAAGCGCCTAGGATCACGATCAAAACAACGAATGTGGAACTTACGCCAAGTGGAGTGCCAAAGATACCATCAGCACCTAAGTATACTTGGCTTAGCACACGCTTTAAACCATATCCACGATGGGCAATATCGCCCCACAAATAATTTCCCCAAAAGGCATAGGCCAAGAATATCAGCGCTAAAACCACCATTGACCAACCTATTGTGCGACGAGTTGCATCCAGCAAAATCACAACGCTGACAGCTGCAATCCAGATTTCTGGATTGGTCATTGCGCCGTAGCGATTGACCACATCATCATAAAAAATCGTTTGGTATAAAGCTGTGAATGCGCCAAAAATGGCAAGTATTATCAAAAGCAGGGTACTCAATAATGTTCTGTTACTTGTGATTATTCCTAAATATACCAATATGATTGCCAGTGCTAAATGCATTCCCCGTTGGATAACATCTGGAAACACACCAAAAGCCGCTGTGTAAAGGCTGAATGATATTAAAACAACTGCGACTAATTTATGCGTCTGACTGGCCCAACTGGTTTGCTCATTCATAAGAGAATTACTCCCTCATCTATGGTGTGAGGTGTAGAATTTGATGTTGTTGCTGCAATTAAGGGTTCTAAATCAAGTGATGGAGAGAAAAAATGTTCTGACAAGGCTAAGCCAGCGGCGGCTTCGGAAGGTTGTCTGATTGCATCTTGTTGCCCACCACGAATATCTGCTTTTACACCAGAAGCCTGAAGTTGCTCTTTAAATGCCTGGTGATAAATTGGATTACGCCCCAATGGGCCTGTCAGAATTACAGCTTCTGGGTTAAACATTAGAATAGGAGCGGCGCTGTGAAATCCAAGCGCTGTAGCTGCTTCGCTGATTGCATTTGAAGTGAGTGCATCGGTTTTTGCTTTTTTTAAAACTGTACGAAGGGCATCTCCGTGGCGTTGAAGATCTTCTAGACCATTATCCGTGCTCAGGAATAAGCCAAGGCGTTGCAAAACAGCAAAGCCTGATGCCTCGGTTGTAAGGCAGCCAATTTTACCACAACTACAGCGTTTACCATCTAATTTAGCTGGGATATGTCCAATTTGGCCTGCAGTGTTAGTGTGCCCAGTACATAGCTCATTGTTGCTGATCATTGCACCGCCTAACCCTAAAGCTGCCCGAATAAGAACTACATCTTTGGCGCCACGTGTTATGCCGATATTTGTTTCTGCAATGATCATAGCTCTGTTTACATTTTCGATTGCTACTGGCAGATTTAAGCGTTCTTCAAGGCTTCGCTTGATATTGAATTCTGGCCACCCAAGGTATGGAGATTGCATTAAAATCTCACCTGAAGAATTTAAATAGCCCGCGATTGCAGCACCAACACCAATCATTCGACGCGGATCTTTAATGTGCTCTGCAATCATTTGATTTACAGTAGTTGCTATTTCATTAAGAGTAGACGTTGGATTGGTTAAATCTGAAGCTGTCACAGTTTTATGCGCAACAATCTCACCGGCAAGATTGCATAGTGTAACGCCTGTATTGAACGCAAGAATACTAATGCCTAGAACATAACCGCCACTCGCATTTAAGCGAAGGCTTTGGCGTTTGCGGCCTCGACCCGAGCTTTTTTGAGAACCCGATTCAGATAATAAATCTGCACGAATAAGTTCTTGGGATATTCGCGTTATGGCTGGCGTTGTTAGACCGGCTAATTCAGCCATCAACGTTCTGTCAATATCTGGGTTGTGTGATGCAAGCTTTAGAAGCGTCGCGCGATTGATCCCGCGAACACTCTCTTGGGGTTTGGTTGTTGTTTGATTCGTATTCTGAGTTTTCATAATTAATTAATTGCTGTAATTAATTAATTAGTCAAGGTTTAAGAGGGAGACCCCTAGTCCATTGAGTGTTTACCTCATTGAATAAATGCTGAAGGGCCAGTTTTGCCACTATGGTACATTTTGAGAGATGATAAAATAATTTGATATCATGAACCTAAACAATAATTTGTGCGATATAATTTACCTGAGAACTCCACCATCTACTTCACTAGAATGCAAACTAGCTTTTAATTGCGTGAATTACCGCTTTGTTTTGCGAAATATAGGCCGCGTTTTGAGTGATGC
>ERZ1048068.2246-NODE-2246-length-13829-cov-4.294468_pt1 | contig 13829 bp, 9 predicted proteins | sample MGYA00383098_ERZ1048068 | MGnify/ENA primary metagenome ERZ1048068 (study PRJEB29581, sample SAMEA5548368) | metagenome | biome: marine; feature: coastal; material: water | depth 1 m | study: Short-term variability in the microbial, nano- and picoplankton... | reverse complement strand
TTTACTTTGCGTGAAGTTATTATTTTTCTCTTAAACACCCCAGGTTCACAAATTACTTTTACGATACCTTCATCGAGGCAGACCGTAATTAATCCAATTCCGAGTCTTCTGGATAACATTTTATTTCTTCTTAAAGAAACATATGCTTTTTTTCCTTTTTTGCGTGGAACAGCAATATATACATTTTTAGTTATGGATTGCCGTTGAATAGCTTGATGAAAGAGCGAAAGGGAGAATCCTATTTTTAATTCAACAATTATAGGTTCGCTTTTTTTGTTAAATTCATTGGGTAATGCAACTAAATCTGCGTTAGCAACTTCACCTTTTACAATAAACCCTTTATCATTGAAGTATCTTTTTAATGGTCCATAAAGGCTTGTTTCCACTACTTCAGCGATAATGAAACCCTTTTGATATTTCGGTTATTTTTACTATTTTACTGGTCAAGAAAACTACGTAATTTTCTGCTCCTGCTAGGATGCTTCAACTTACGTAATGCTTTAGCTTCAATTTGACGAATTCTTTCGCGAGTAACGCTGAATTGCTGACCAACCTCTTCAAGAGTGTGGTCCGTGTTCATGCCAATTCCAAACCTCATTCTAAGTACTCTTTCCTCTCGAGGGGTTAAAGATGCAAGCACGCGTGTGGTAGTCTCACGCAAGTTTGATTGAATTGCAGCGTCAATTGGTAAAATTGCATTGTTATCTTCTATGAAATCACCAAGCTGACTGTCCTCCTCATCGCCAATAGGGGTTTCTAGCGAAATAGGTTCTTTAGCTATCTTCATAACCTTACGAACTTTATCTAATGGCATTGATAGTTTAGCTGCAAGTTCTTCAGGAGTAGGTTCACGACCAATTTCATGTAAAATTTGACGGCTTGTACGTACAATTTTATTTATCGTTTCAATCATGTGAACAGGTATACGAATAGTCCGTGCTTGATCTGCTATAGATCTGGTTATAGCTTGTCTTATCCACCAAGTTGCATAAGTAGAAAATTTATATCCACGTCTATATTCAAACTTATCAACTGCTTTCATTAGGCCTATATTGCCTTCTTGAATAAGGTCTAGAAACTGAAGACCGCGATTTGTGTATTTCTTTGCAATCGATATCACCAAACGTAGATTTGCCTCAACCATTTCTTTCTTAGCCTGGCGAGCCTCGCGCTCTCCTTTTTGTACGGTCTGTACTATTCGCCGGAATTCATCAACAGGTACACCCGTGATTTGAGCAAGTGAACCAATTTCAGCTCTGAGTTTTTCAATTGTAATTTTTTCACGCTTTGCAAAACGTTCCCAAGCTTCGGAAGTTCCAGCCATATCCTCTAACCAATTTGGGTTGAGCTCTGACCCTAAGTAACTATGCAAAAACTCCACTCGCGGCACACCATTCCCGTCAGCTAATCGCATTAATTTACCCTCTAAGCTTATGAATTGTTTGTTAAGAGAATATAGTTGATCAATCAGTGCGTCTATTCTTGCATTGTTTAAATGAAGGGATTTGATTTCTTCAATAATTTCAGTTTGTATTTGGTCGTACTCTTCAGCCTGTGGTTTTCGCATTTTCTTACCAGAAAGCCGAGACCGTATAAGCATTTGCTGTAACTTTTGAAACCTTCCAAAATCTTGAGCTATACGGCTCAATTTAGCCATTATATCTTCACGAAGAGCAGCTTCCATGTTAGCCATTGATAAATTTGTTCTATCCTCCTCCTCATCTTCATCATCATCAATAGGCTTTTCGCCCTCTTTGTAATCTCGGTTAATCTCTATTTTTGTTTTACCATTATCAAATTTCTGATTTAAGTCATCTTCTGTAGCTTCTAGCTCACCCTTCTCAATTTTTTCTCTTCTAACTGCAGCTTGAGAACGGTCTTCTTGAATATTACCTATGGCTCTATTATAAGTTGTATCTAGATCGATTATGTCGCGTAAAAGTATTCTACCTTCTTCTAACTCTTCGCGCCAAACCATAATAGCTTCAAAAGTAAGGGCGGATTCACATAAGCCTTTGATCATTGTATCGCGACCAGCTTCTATGCGTTTCGCTATAGCAATCTCACCTTCACGTGATAGTAGCTCGACTACACCCATTTCACGAAGGTACATGCGAACAGGGTCATCAGTGCGATCCAGTTCGTCTTTCGAGTTACCGCCTTTAACCGCAGTTGTTTCAGCTCGCGCTAAAGTTTTAGAGCCAAGGGTCTCCTCTTCAACTTCTTCGATGACGGATATTCCTAAATCAGAAAGTTGCGCTAAGGCAACTTCTATATCTTCCGCTGAAATACCCTCAATTTTTAAATGTTTACCCAGCTCATCAGTCGTCAGCAATCCTGACTTTCTAGCGATTGCAACCATCCGCTTTGTCTCGATATGAGTCATATCAAGTTTATATGTTAGTACACGGGGCTTAGCCTTTTCAGCCTGAGCAATGGCTAACTCTTTTTCTGCTTGAGCTAGCTCTTCTGCTTTTTGAGCAGCTGATTTTCGTTTGGTTGGTTTTTTAGCAGTGGTCTGCTTGGTGGTTTTTTTCGTGGCGACTTTTGCCATATTTTTACTCCAGCAAAAACTGAGTTGTACTCAGTCCTATTATTCAATCGGTTAACAATACCGTTATAATCCAGGGCGGACCTAACAAGCATGGCCAAATTTAAATTTAATCGCGTTCCCCTTTCGAGGCACGCATGCGACGCTTTAGAGCGACAGTATTATCGTTTCTGATGGCCTCAGCCATCAAATTTATAGTCTCACTGCCATCGGCGTCTAACTGGTTAAACCCTGATAGGGTGCTGGCCTCTTTTATCCAGATGGCCGTTCGTGTTTCCAGTTCAGCGTCGATGCCTCCCATTGCCGCCGTAATAAGTTGGCGATCTCGGGAAAATCCACTTTTTAGTAGTTCCATTCCATGGTTGGCTATATGGGCATTAAGAGAAGACTTTTCAACTGATTTTGTTAGTTGCCAATAAGACAATAACGTACTCTGCATTTGAATCGCAGCGGAAGATGTAAATTTTAACCCAAAAAAAACTTCATCAAGATAATTTAAAAGTTCCGGCCACTCTAAAATCGCACTAATTAATCGTTTCTCTCTAGCAGTTGTTATGGCATTAGGCCGCATAGTTGCTTTAAGAGCTGTTGATGGATTTCGGGAAGAAGTAAAGTTATTTGATTGATACTTAACCCCTCGACCAAATTCAGAGTCAAAACGACCCAAAAGGTCGTTTCTATATTGCGCCCTCACTTCCTCATTTTGAATTTCTTTTATTGCATCAAATATTCTTGACTTTAGTCCAGCTTTTGCTTCTGGGGAATTTAAAGACTCGAGGTTAATCTCGCGCTCCCACAACATTTTGACTAAAGGTATTGATTGACTCAATATGTTTTGCATCTCGATTTTACCCTTAGTTTTAATAAGGTCATCTGGGTCTTCTCCATCAGGCAACATAGCAAATCTGAGAGTACGCGTTGGGCTAATCAGGGGCAAAGCCCTTTCAATGGACCTGTATGCTGCTCTAATACCAGCCTTATCGCCGTCAAAACATAAGATTGGTTCAGGACCGGATCTCCAAAGTAACATTAATTGACTTTCGGTTAGAGCAGTCCCCATAGGGGCAACAGCATGCTTAAATCCTGCACGGGCTAAAGCAATTACATCCATGTACCCCTCTGCAACAATTAACCCTCTATGAGTACTTTGTGGACTTGAAACTGCTTTATGAGCACGATGGTAATTATAAAGTAATTGCCCTTTCTGAAATATGGGAGTTTCTGGAGAATTTAAATACTTTGCTTTAGAGCTGCTATCCATAGCGCGACCGCCAAAGGCTACTAGCCGTCCACGAGAGTCATGTATGGGAAACATTATGCGGTCTCTAAAACGATCCCAAGGTTGCCGCGAAGTATCTTCAGGCTGAACTAATAAACCAGCCTCAATCAATGTATTAAGCTTCGCACCTTTTTGAATCAAATCATCTTTTAAAGCTGAAAAGTTATTAGGAGCATAACCTATACCAAAGTAATCTGCAGCAGTCTTAGTTAGTCCTCGGCCTTTGAGGTAATCACGTGATGACTCCCCAACATTTCTATATAAAGACTTTTGAAAAAATTCCTGAGCATGCTCCATCCAATTAATAGTATTTTTATTTCTTGCGGCTCTCTGCTCAGCAGCAGGATCAGACTTTGGCATTTCGATGCCTATTTGTTCAGCTAATCGCTCAACAGCCTCAGGAAATGTAAGGCCCTCTAGCTCCATTAAAAAGGAAATAGCATCCCCATGCTTTCCACTTGAAAAGCAGTGGTAGAAACCTTTTTCATCATTTACAAAAAAACTAGGAGTTTTCTCACCAGTAAATGGAGAAAGCCCTGAAAACTCTCTGCCTTGACGTTTTAATTTAACATGCTTCGCAACCACATCTGATACTCGAACGCGTGATTTTATTTCATTCATGAAGTTTTCGCCAAATCGCATAAAATTAGCTTAGTATTATAAAATTGTTTTTGCGAATCTTAACTGAAAATAAGTATTAAAAAATACTCGAAACTATTAATTACAAAGGTGTTCTTTGACCAACGCGCCAGCTTTTCCCATGTTAAGTCTACCAGCGTATAGTGTTTTCAAGCTACCCATAACTTTACCCATATCCTTTAAACAGGTCGCATTATTAGCTTTAACTGCTTCGTTTACGGCTGAACGCATCTCAGCATCCGACAGCGGTTTTGGCATGAACTCTCGTATTATATCTATTTCTCTTAACTCGCGTTCAGCAAGTTCTGGTCTGCCATTATCTTCATAGGTCTTAGCACTTTCTTCCCGCTGGCGGACCATTTTTTGTAATAATGAAAGTATCTCTGTATCTGCAATACCCTCACAACGGTCCTCTGCACGTGCTGCTATATCACGATCTTTAATAGCTGCAGAAATTAGTCTCAAAGTTGACACACGAATTTTATCACCACTTTTCATGGCAGTTTTCGTATTACTTGAAATAGAATCACGTAGGGCCATAAGCTTTTCATTCTTTAAACGTTTATAAATTCATCAATAGTTTTATAAATAAAAATAAAACTGATATAATTACAAAAAACAATTGTATAACTTGTATAATTTAGCTCTTTTTTTGCTGATGTGCTAATTACTTTGCATTTGCTACTTGTATACTTTGTCTCTCGCGCTAAAAGTCCTTTCAGATATCTGACTTGCCTAAAAAGGCTAATACCGGGATTTATGACTATGAAAACCGAAAATCAAGTAATTAATAAACTTGTTACCGGCATTTTAGTTTTAGAGAATGGTCAAGTGTTTTATGGAAAAGGCTGCGGAGCTCTTGGCAGTGCCGTTGGTGAGGTATGCTTCAATACAGCAATTACTGGGTATCAAGAGATACTCACAGATCCATCTTATACTGATCAAGTTGTATGCTTTACCTTTCCACACATAGGCAACACAGGAACTAATGATGAAGATGAAGAGGCATCAAGTACCTCAGGAAAGAGCGCAGCCAGAGGAGCGATATTTAAAGCTTCAATAACCAAAGCATCCAGCTGGAGATCGAAAAATGATCTTGATGTGTGGCTAGAAAACCGGGGAATAATTGGCTTATCAGGTATTGATACGCGAGCGCTTACATCATTTATCCGAGATAATGGTATGCTTAATGGGGTAATAGCACATTCAAAAGACGGAATATTTGAGGTTGATGACTTATTAAGAAAAGCTAAAATCTGGAAAGGCCTCATTAAATCTGATCTTGCAACAAAATCGTCAACAAACCAGAGTTTTAGTTGGGATGAAGGGCAATGGATTTGGCCTGACGGTTATAAAAATAACAAGGGTATAAAGTCCGTAGTAGTTATAGATTATGGAGTTAAGCGTAATATTTTGAGAAACTTAGTATCAGCAGGACTCAAAGTTACTGTTGTTCCTTCAAGTTTGTCGGCAAGTGAAATATTGAGTTTGAGGCCGGACGGCGTTGTTCTTAGCAATGGGCCTGGAGACCCAGAAGCAACAGGCATTAAAGCCATACCCGTAATACAAGATATTATAACGGCAAATATTCCAGTTTTGGGAATATGCTTGGGACACCAAATGCTTGCACTCGCATTAGGGGCCAAAACAATTAAAATGAATCAAGGTCACCATGGAGCTAATCACCCTGTTAAAGATTATACTACTAATAAGGTTGAGATTGTTTCGATGAACCATGGCTTTGCAGTCGATGCAAACAGTCTTCCAAAAAATGTTGAAGAAACTCATGTAAGCCTTTTTGATGGATCTAATTGCGGAATACAGCTAAAAGGAAAGCCGGTTTTCTCTGTTCAGCACCACCCAGAAGCTAGCCCTGGGCCAAGGGACAGTTTTTATTTGTTTGAACGATTTGCAGCGGCTCTCTGAAGTTAGAGTTACCTTATACGAACAGACCCATTCGCAATTAAACTGTATGCACCTTCAATAATTGCTTGCTTGGCTGGCCTAGGAATTACTTTAGTCATGTTATTGACATAAACCATGTCAGTATCATAAAATTTTCCTAAATCTTGGACCAGTATTTTTACCCGATCATCAAACATAGCAATAGCTTTAAACAAGAAATTAGGCATCTCATTCTTTGGTATTTTTTTTAATTCTTTAAATTCATTTCTGAGTATTTTTGCTATATCTTTGAACCAAAGAGTTTCTCCTGTTGCCAGAAGCCTACGACCCCCAGCTTGCTCAGAAGTCATAGCTGATACATGTATTGAAGCACAATCTCTGACATCGATCAGTGGAATACCAACTTTAGGCAAATAAGCTAAATTTCCAATCATTAAAGATTTTAAAAGTCCAAGTGAAGCACCAGCATTTCCAAAAATATCTGGACCAAAAACAAGGCCCGGGCATACAGTAGTTAATTTCGATTTTAATCCCTGAGCTTCAGTATAGGCCCATGCTGAAATCTCAGCTCTTGTTTTTGAAATTGGATATGAGGTCATATATTTCCACTCGGGGTCTGACCAGCTACTTTCATTTAACATTACTATTTTTTCTTTATGAGGCCTTCCGGTCATTGCGGCTATTGAGGAAGTCATAACTATTTTTTCAACACCCGCTGAATATCCATGTTCAAGCACTCGCTGAGCACCCGCACGAGCTTCAGGTACTAATGCCTCTCTATCGGTAGGAGGATCATTTGGCAGTGGGGATGCTATATGCTGAATGTACCGACAATCTTTTACTGCATCACTCCAACCCACATCTGAACCTAACTCAACTTCAACCAATTCAATACCTGAAGTATCACATCCCATAGCAGACAAAGTATCTACAATTTTGTTAGCTTTATCTAAATTCCTAACTGCGCCCCTTAGGTTGTAACCTATTTCCAATAATTGCTTAGATATATTAGCACCAATGAAACCTGAAAAACCAGTAACCAATACTCTATCTGTCACTTTTGTCTCCTTAAGCTTTCTTCACAAAATTAATTTGCAGTTTAGAAATGCCTCACTTTATTATTGTTTACCATAAATATTATATGGATTCTGTCAGAAAATAATTGAAAAGCAAACTTAATACAAAATATAAAATATTTCTTGTCTATAAATGAGCAGAAAAGTACTTTCTTTAGCCAGAAAATGTTGCATTTTAATAAATGAAATTATAGAAAGGTACAGTTTGGCTTTTCTGCCAGATTCGTATCTCAAAGAGGCTCACTTAATGCCAAAAAGAACAGACATTCACTCGATTCTTATAATTGGGGCTGGACCTATTGTTATTGGTCAGGCCTGTGAATTTGATTATTCAGGAGTTCAGGCTTGCAAAGCACTCAAAGAAGAAGGTTATAGAGTGATTTTAGTTAACTCTAACCCTGCCACCATAATGACAGACCCCGAAATGGCAGATGCCACTTATATCGAACCTATTACACCTGACTTAGTTGAAAAAATTATATCAATAGAAAAACCTGATGCATTACTTCCAACGATGGGAGGGCAAACCGCTTTAAACACGGCTTTAGCACTTGAACAGAATGGTATCCTAAAAAAGTATAATGTTGAAATGATTGGTGCAAAAGCCGATGTAATTGACAAAGCAGAAAATCGTGAGCGTTTTGCAAAAGCGATGACAAGCATCGGTTTAGAAAATCCCAAGGCAACAATAATTACAGCCCCAAAAAATGAAAATGGCGAAGCTGATTTATCCGCTGGAGTAGCTGAAGCTGTAGATAAATTAGATTATACGGGGCTCCCGGCAATCATTCGTCCAGCATTCACACTAGGTGGAACAGGTGGAGGTGTTGCTTACAACATAGAAGAATACAGGGAAATTGTGAGATCTGGATTGGCGGCTTCGCCAACTAATCAAGTACTTGTTGATGAAAGTCTCCTAGGCTGGAAAGAATATGAAATGGAAGTTGTACGCGATAAAGCGGACAACTGTATTATAATATGTGCTATTGAAAATATTGACCCGATGGGTGTGCACACAGGTGACTCAATCACAGTGGCTCCTGCATTAACACTAACCGATAAAGAGTATCAGGTCATGAGAGATGCATCTATCGCTGTTCTAAGAGAAATTGGTGTTGAAACTGGTGGTTCGAATGTCCAATTTGGACTTAATCCGGAAGATGGACGGATGGTAGTGATAGAAATGAATCCAAGAGTTTCAAGGTCTTCAGCGCTAGCATCTAAAGCAACTGGGTTTCCAATCGCAAAAATAGCAGCAAAACTAGCAATAGGTTATACACTTGATGAACTTGATAATGACATTACTGGAGCAACGCCAGCTGCTTTTGAACCTACCATAGATTATGTAGTAACAAAGATCCCACGGTTTGCATTTGAGAAGTTCCCAGGAGCCGAACCTGTATTAACTACAGCGATGAGGTCTGTGGGCGAAGCAATGGCAATTGGAAGAACATTTTCTGAAAGCCTTCAAAAAGCATTGAGGTCTCTGGAGACTGACTTAACAGGTCTTAATGAAATTATCCTTGACCCAACTGGTGAGATGACAAACGAAGAACTTCGTTCGGCAATGAAGGCACGCCTTTCCATACTCGCCCCCGACCGACTTCTTGTTATTGCTGAAGCATATCGCCTAGGATTTACTACTGATAAAATTTTCCAATATACAAAAATTGACCCTTGGTTCTTAAGAGAGATTAAAAATTTAATATCATCTGCGGAATGGCTGAAGAAAAATGGTTTACCAAGTAATGAAAATGAATGGAGAGCAATAAAGTCAGAAGGGTTTTCTGATGCAAGAATTGCAGAACTTACAAAAAATAATGAAATTTTTGTCAGAAAGTCTAGGCGCAATTTTAATGTTAGACCTGTCTATAAACGTGTAGATACATGTGCTGCAGAATTTCAGGCTAAAACACCTTATATGTACTCAACTTACGAGGCTCCGAGTTTTGGAGGCGTTGTAGATGATGAAAGCAGAGTAAGTAACCGTGATAAGGTTATTATACTGGGTGGGGGGCCAAACCGAATAGGCCAAGGTATTGAATTCGATTACTGCTGTTGTCATGCCGCATTTGCTCTCAATGATATTGGGATTGAGTCTATAATGGTTAATTGTAACCCAGAAACTGTTTCAACAGATTATGACACCTCCGATCGTTTATATTTCGAACCCTTAACTGAAGAAGATGTTTTAGAGATTATAATGACAGAACAACGTCATGGAAATTTAAAAGGTGTGATTGTTCAATTTGGAGGTCAAACACCTCTAAAATTAGCTGAGGCACTCGAAGCAAATAACATACCACTTCTGGGCACAAATAGAGATGCCTTAGATAGGGCAGAAGATCGCGAGCGATTTAAGGATTTAGTCGAAAAATTAGGCCTGAAACAGCCCAACAATGCAATTGCAAGGAATGTTAAAGAAGCTAATGAAGCCTCTAGTATTGTTGGGTATCCATTAGTCTTAAGACCTTCGAATGTACTCGGCGGTCGCGGAATGGAGATCGTGGATAATGACAAGGAATTTAACCGTTATATCTCAGAAGCGGTTAAAGTATCTGGAAAATCACCTCTCCTAATAGATCAATACCTGAGGGATGCTATCGAAGTAGATGTAGATGTGATCTGTGATGGCACAGAAGTTTATGTTGCAGGTATTATGGAGCATATTGAAGAAGCAGGAGTGCACTCTGGTGACTCAGCATGCTCTTTACCTCCATATACATTATCAGAAGAAATTGTTCGCGAACTAGGTAGACAAGCTAAAATCTTAGCACTTGAACTCGGAGTCGTTGGCTTTATGAATACTCAGTTTGCTGTAAAAGATGATGAGGTATACCTTATAGAAGTAAACCCTCGTGCATCACGAACTGTTCCATTTGTTGCTAAAGCTATAGGGCAACCTATCGCGAATATTGCGGCAAAAGTAATGGCTGGAATGAAGTTATCTGAATTTGACTTAACACTTAGGGCTCAAAAATATATAGCAGTAAAAGAAGCTGTATTTCCATTTGCGCGTTTTCCTGGTGTTGACACTGTCCTAGGGCCTGAGATGCGCTCAACAGGTGAGGTGATGGGCCTAGCAGAAACTTTTGGTATGGCATTTGCAAAAAGTCAACTTGGCGGCGGCGTAAGCTTACCCGCTAAAGGTAAAGTCTTTATCTCTGTCAGAAATGAACACAAACCTGTTATGGCATTATTATCAACCGAACTCATTAACTTAGGTTTTTCAATAATAGCAACGGGCGGAACAACTAAATATTTGAGATCAAAAGGAATAGAGGTTGAATATATCAAGAAATACCATGAAGGACGTCCAAACGTAATAGACGCTATGAAAAATGGTGAAATTTCACTAGTATTTAATACAACTAGCGGCAAACAAAGCCTCAAGGATAGCTTTAGTCTTCGTCGTACTGCTTTGACACAAAAGATACCTTATTTTACAACGGCAGCAGCCTCAAAGGCAACAGTTGAGGCTATAAAGGATCTTGCACATAGTGGTTATGAAGTTGAAAGCCTTCAAGCAATAGCTTCAGGGAACTAACCTGAATAGTTCAAATTATCAGAAGATTTACATTAATTGATCTAGCACTTAGTCCATTAGATCTCTAATTTATCATAATAAACTATGTAAAAACCAAAAATTAATAATTAAGTTATAAGAAAAGAAAATATATAATAAGGATTATGAATAGGTTTAAACTTTAAAAAAATGAAAAGGTGGGAAAGTTACCTTATCGCTTGATTATATTTTAAAAACCACTAGTTCTCCGCGCCTTAGTAATTTGGGAAGTAAGAAATGCAAAAATATCCGATGACAGTTGATGGACATGCCACTCTGGAGGCTGAACTAAAAAACCTTAAATCAGTTGAAAGGCCCTATATTATAAACGCAATATCAGTAGCAAGAGAACATGGTGACCTTTCAGAGAATGCTGAATATCATGCCGCAAAAGAAAAACAAGGTTTCATCGAAGGGCGAATACAAGAGCTTGAGAGCAAGTTGTCTCTTGCTCAAGTCATTGACACTTCAATTATGAGTGGCGAAACAGTAAAATTTGGTGCAATTGTTAAAATTGTAAATGAAGATACAGACGTCGAGAGTACCTACCAAATAGTTGGTGAAGACGAAGCAAACGTCAAAGACGGTAAGGTTTCTATTACCTCTCCGATTGCAAGAGCCATGATTTCGAAAGAAATAGGTGACTCCTTTGAAGTAATCGCCCCTGGAGGGTCAAAAGCTTACGAGATCATTGAAGTCAATTACAAGTAATGAAAGCAGGGTTAACCAACTGCTTAATAATAACTGATGGACGCCAAGGTGTTAGAAATCAAGCGGTTGGGTTAGCTGTAGCTTTAAAAAATATTCAGCCTTTAATTTATTCAGAAACTAAAATTAAAAATTTAAAATTTTTTCATAAATTAAATTCTAGTTTACAGTATAGTTTAATCAAACTATTTAATATTTATAAAGCTGAAGTAAAAAATATTGATATAGTGATTGGTTGTGGAAGACAGGCCATTGCACCTCTCCTTGACCTTAAAGAAAAAAATCCAAATATATTCACTATTTACATACAAGATCCAAAATATAAAAATAATAACTTTGACCTCATTATAGCGCCTGAGCATGATGCTCTTAAGGGTAAAAATGTAATATCTATGATTGGATCTCCTAACAGGATAACTAAAAATCTTCTAAAAATGGAGTCACAGAAATTCTTAAAAAAAATCAATGATTTTCCCCCTCCTCGCGCCACTATCTGCATTGGCGGCAACTCAAAACACCATAAGTTAATTAAAGAAAATCATTATAATCATATACAGACTGCAAAGGACTTAATTGAACTAGGTTTTTCGGTCTTTATTTCAACATCACGACGTACGCCTAGTTGGGTGGTTAAGGAGTATAAAGAATTAAGCTGCAGTCACAAATCAATCTGGGGATATTTTGGAGAAGGGGAAAACCCTTATTACGCCTTTTTAGAAAAATCAGATATAATATTAGTCTCCGAAGATAGTTCAAACATGCTGACTGAGGCAGCATCTGTTGGTAAAAGGGTTTTTTCCCTGCCAATATCAGGAGGATCAAAAAAATTTAAGGAGCTAAATAAAACTCTCAAAAATCGATATAATATTTCTTATTTCAAAGGTGAGATTGATATTGATAAATGTGAACCTCTAAAAGAAACTCACTTAGTAGCTGAAAAAATTTGGTTAAGGTATGATGAATATCTAATTCGTAATGAATAAGGCAAGTAATTAGGTTAATTAGCCCTGCTATAATCTGTGCACAATTATAATGGCTCTTCAATTTGCGAATCTTATATTTATTTTATAAGAAGAGATGACAAACTTAACGAGATTACAAATGACAGAAAATATACACCATAAAGTCATAATTATTGGCTCAGGTCCAGCTGGATATACAGCAGCAGTATACGCTGCACGTGCTATGATTGAACCTGCGGTAATCTCTGGTTTGCAACCCGGCGGACAATTAACAATTACTACTGATGTAGAAAATTACCCAGGTTTTCCAGAAATACAGGGTCCAGAACTCATGGAAAAGTTCAAAGAGCATGCTCTTAAATTTGGTACCAGCTTTTATGAAGACACAGTTATAGGTGTCGATTTTACGACGAAACCATTTAAAATGTTTGGTGACAGCGGAAAACTCTATACATCAGATGCAGTTATAATAGCTACAGGGGCTCAGGCTAAGTGGCTGGGGCTACCTACAGAAGATAAATTTCAAGGTTTTGGTGTATCAGCTTGTGCTACTTGTGATGGGTTTTTTTACAGGAACAAAGAAGTAGTAGTAGTTGGTGGCGGAAACACAGCCGTAGAGGAAGCATTATTCTTAACTAACTTTGCATCAAAAGTTACGCTTGTACACCGCCGCGATACTCTACGCGCTGAAAAAATTCTACAAAACAGACTTATCAATCATGAAAAAATTGAGGTTTTATGGGATACAACACTCGAAGAAATACTTGGTGATGATAACCCAATAGGTGTGACAGGTGTAAAATTAAGAAATTTAAACACAGGCGAAATCTTTGACCGTGAAACACACGGTGTTTTTATCGCTATAGGTCACAAACCTTCAACAGATGTATTTAAAGGACATGTTGAGATGAATGACGGAGGCTATATTTTCACTGCATCAGACAGTACCGCAACCAATGTTCCTGGAGTGTTTGCTGCTGGCGATGTATCGGATGAAACATATCGCCAAGCTGTGACTGCAGCTGGATTAGGGTGTATGGGGGCATTGGAGGCAGGGCGGTTTTTAACTGAGCAAGAAGCTCTAGCTGAGGCTGCTGAATAGTGGGTAACTAATGGATAGTTTGGATTGGGATAAAGTTAAAAC
>ERZ1048068.2241-NODE-2241-length-13843-cov-4.018930_pt1 | contig 13843 bp, 12 predicted proteins | sample MGYA00383098_ERZ1048068 | MGnify/ENA primary metagenome ERZ1048068 (study PRJEB29581, sample SAMEA5548368) | metagenome | biome: marine; feature: coastal; material: water | depth 1 m | study: Short-term variability in the microbial, nano- and picoplankton... | reverse complement strand
CGGAATTTTGCGCGGAAATCGGAATCAGAGTCGAAAGGAGGAATGTCAGAAAATATAACGGTCGAAGCATCGGGAGGAGTCAGGGCTGGAGCGACTAACTCCAGGAATGACGCGAGCGACCGACCTCCGGTTTCAAAATTACGGTTTTAGTCCCAAAATACCCAAATTACCTCCCTTCGAGAGGTATTGGCAGTCGCAACGGGCCCCGCCAAGCTCATCCCTTCTCGCACAAATTGGGAGGATTCAACCGCCCTCGCTAAGTCGGGCGATGACCGACGGCAGTAACTGATGCTCCGCCACGTGCATTTTTTCCGAAAACGTCATCAGTGTATCGTCCGGCTCGATTCTAACCATCGCTTGATCGATGATCGGCCCACCGTCCACCTCCGCAGTTACGTAGTGCACGGTGCACCCAGAGACTTTTACCCCACGGCGCCACGCCTGCCCGATCCCATCGAGGCCAGGAAAGCTCGGCAATAAACTCGGGTGTAGATTGATGATTTTACCGGCAAATTCGTTAATAAGGCGGGGTTTAATCACCCGCATGAACCCTGCCAACACGATGAGGTCCGACCCCAACGACCGGATCGTGTCAATATACAAATCCTCCCCTACTCCTTCCAGCTTCGTCTTAAATGGCGCCGGATCCAAATACCGTGCAGGGACCCCAAACGTTTCGCCATGCGCAAGAATATCCGCGTCCGGTTTATCCGCGATGATTTGCACCACTTCGGCCGAGCCCAACGCGCCATCGCGTTGAGCCTGCAGAATAGCTTTGGCGTTGGAGCCGGTGCCTGAACCTAAAATAACGACGCGCATAGATCCACAGATTGATCCCGAAGTTAGCGGAATTGAAACGAATAAAGATCAGCGTCCTTCATTTCGATGCGCATGCGCACGACGCGCCCAGACAGATTCTTTAGCTTTTCGCCACCCGCCCAATTGACCGTACAACTGATCTCGTTGCCGAACAGCAGCTCACAATCCGCCGTCGCGAAACCCTCGATGGGCTTTCCTTGCTCGTTCTGTATCTCCACCCGGATCTCACCGGCCGCGGACGTTTCAAAGTTCAACTCCAACTGTGATCCGGAAAAGCGGAACGGCTTTGTGATCAGAGCACCACCCGCATAGGGGGCATGCACGGAGACAAAACCATCCAGCCGGAGCACATGACCGGAAAGATGTGACGTATCCTGCGCGCACTGCGACATGCGGTAGATGTAGAGCTCCCGGCCATTGGCGGCCGGCACGAGACCGAGGGCCGGAGTATTGTCGCGAGCGACCCAATCCGCGGCGGTATCACCCGGCCGAATAAATGTCTCCATGAAGGTCCGTTCGTAAGTTCCACCTCCGCGGGTCGTCATGAGAACGGCGTCGCTCGAATCATATCCCCGTTCCGGGTTATGGATCAGGGCTTGAGTTGCATCGACCGATAGCGCGGCCTTTTCCGGCAAGAACCGTTTGGCCAATCCCACGTAGATATGAGGCGCGCGAAAATACGGAAACGGCCCGATCGGATAGAGGTGCTCCATCGGGGTATCGCCAAAACTCATCGCGACGGGTTTCGACCAGTTCACAAAGTCCGGCGACGTCGTGCGACTGATCGTTCGGAATCCTTCAAACCCCTCGCCCGTCCAAGTGCGGAAGTAGCAGACGTAAGCGTCCTCGTGCTCGGACCAAAACGCCAGGTTGTGAGAGTCGAACATACCCTCGGTGAATATGTAATCTTCCTGCCACAACTTCCAACGAATGCCATCGTTTGAAACGAAGGCGAGCAGTCCCTTGGTCTCCACGCCCGCAATCGCTTTGTAACGTTCGCTCGCCGGCACGCCTAGTCGCGTATCGATAAACGGACTAAACCCGCGGGCATGCTCATTGACCGCGATCACGACGTTGTTGTCCCGCGTGCCTTCGACCTCAAAAAGCCCCAGATTAGGCTTCACCCAATTTATCCCATCGCGAGATTCCGCGTAGGCCGTCACGGCATCAGACTCGCCATTGGCCCGCGGCAATCCCCGGTAATACATTCGAAAAAGTCCATTGTCATCGAGCACCGTCGCATAGGCGGAAAACTTCTCCTCCCACGGTTTATCGAACGGGATGGCCGGCCCGGCATTTCGCGGTTCATGCAAACGCAACGAAACGCCCTCCAACGATGCAATGAGTTCATGATCCACAAAGAGCTCCCGACGGTCGCCCAAATCCAAGACTTCGTCCTGGGCTGCAGCAATTGAGCTGATCAGACCAAGACAGATTACCAGAATCCATCTAAGGCTGAAGTCGGGCATAAAGCCCGACCCACCTGAGAGGCAACCAATAGGAAATGGAGGGCGGGCGTTATACCCGACATATCCCTTGTCGAGCGATCTTCCCTCTAAACTCGCTGATCCAAAAACTAGTTTTTTCATAATCGTGAAGTCAGCACTGTGCCGGGCTTGATGGGTTTTCCAGTATCAGCGCTTTCCACGGCGGCGAAACACAGCTCCAAACTCTTCAGATTATCGGAGGCACTGATTGACGGTTCACGATCCTCTTCGATCGACCGGAGGAATTCACCCAAGGTCCCGCGAAAACCATCAGGAAATCACTCTCCCTTGAGCGGAAGCTTCACCGTGCCTTTGGCGTTCGAGTATTCCAATTCATCGATGCGGGCCACATTCGCGGCACCGCGCAGCGTTCCTTTCGAGCCGACCGCGCAGAAATATTCCTGCGGGTCATGCGGATCGAGCGTATTACTCATGATGCTCACCGGAGCCCGCCCATCGATCCGCTTCAGCCGATCAAAAATCGGTCGCAAATACTCCTCAAACCGCGCCGGTTCCCGCATGTCATCGATTGCCAATACGATGACGGCTTCCACACCGGGCTCCCCCACTTACTGCGGCGTTATCAGTTTGGGGAAATGCAGACCCACATGATAAGGATCACTTTCATCCAGATACTCTAACTCCGCGATGATAAGCGGGCTCAGGCCGGCCGCGACGACCAAGGGAACGACCCATTAAAATATCCGGATTGGACGCTTTGCGGAGTATGAAAGCATGGCATATTAGTGCGACTGGACGCGCATCATGAAACTGCGCGAAATCGTCCGCGAAAAAGGCGTGACCACGAGGATCACACCTAAATCATTTCGGTCCGCTCCGATCTATCTCAGAAGAACTTCTTCGCTTTATCGAACCAACCCTCTTCGGTCGGGTGATCGGCATCCCCGCTGATCTTGGCGAACTCTTCCAGAATCGTGCGTTGTTCGTCGGTGAGCTTCTTGGGGACCTCGACATGCACCCGCACGAGTTGGTCGCCTTGAGAACCACCCCGGAGTGATGGCATCCCTTTACCCCGTAAACGAAAGGTAGTGCCACTTTGAGTGCCGACTGGGATCTTCAGAGAGCCTTTCCCAAACAAGGTCGGCACTTGAATCGACCCGCCGAGCGTCGCGAGGGTAAACTTGATCGGAATCTCGCAGAACAGATCCTGACCTTGGCGTTCATAAATCTCGTGATCCTTGACGGTGAGCACGATATAGAGATCACCCGGTTGTCCACCGGAAAGACCCGCTTCGCCGTTGCCGACAGAACGTAATCGTGAACCCGTATCGACTCCCGGTGGGATACAAACTTTGACCTTCGCAGTCTTGTTTTCGCGACCTTCACCACGACAGCGGGAACACGGTTTTTCGATCTTCGTGCCAGCACCACCGCAGGCTGGGCAAGTCTGCCGGAACGTTATAATACCACCACTGCGTTGCACCTGACCCGCACCACGGCAGGTCGGACAGGTGACCTTCTTGGACCCCGGCTCCGCTCCGCTGCCATCGCAACGTTCGCAGGAAGCCGCCTTCCGGAAGGATAATTCTTTTTCGATGCCTTTGGCCGCGTCTTCGAGAGAGATTTCCAGATCGTAGCGCAGGTCGCTGCCGTCACGGCCGCCTCCGCCACCACCGCCGCCGCCGCCGCCGAACATTTCGTCGAAGATGCCGCCGCCACCGCCGCCGCCGCCTCCTCCACCTTGGCCGAAGACTTCACGGAAAATGTCGAAGGGGTCATGGAAGCCGCCACCGCCGCCGCCACCCATGCCGCCCATGCCGCCGGGACCGCGACCACCACCGCTTTCGAATGCGGCGTGACCATAGCGATCGTAGGCGGCGCGTTTTTGCGAATCCTTCAGGACCTCGTAAGCGTGAGAGATCTCTTTAAATTTTTCTTCAGCTGCCGAGTCACCGGGATTTTTGTCCGGGTGATACTTCACGGCTTTTTTGCGGTAAGCCTTCTTGAGGTCAGCGTCGCTGACCTCACGGTTCACCCCGAGTAGGTCGTAGTAATCTTCCTTGGCCATGATGCGGGAAATTTAATGGTTGGTTTGGGCGGGGCCGGATTAGGCGTTGGCCTCTTGATCGGATTCAGCGGATTCAGAGCCCTCACCTTCAGAGCCGCTAGAGACGATCACGGAAGCGGGTCGTAGCAGACGGCCGTTAAGAGAGTAACCCACGCGAACGACTTGAAGGACCGTCCCCTCGGCAACATCGGCACTGGCTTGTTGGGAAAGCGCTTCGTGGTGGTTGGGATCGAAGGTTTCGTTGGCAGGGTTGATTTCCTTGAGGCCGTGATTGCCTAACGCCGTTTTGAACTGAGTGCCGACCATCTCAACCCCATCGGCGAGCGACTTGAGTTCGGCGTTGTCGGCGCGAGCAGCAACAAGAGCAAACCCCAGATTGTCGAGCACGGGCATGAGCTCTTCGACAACGTTGGCGGCCGCGAAGGCGCGCAAATCATCTTTTTCGCGGGCGGTCCGACGCCGGAAGTTTTCCAGGTCAGCCACCGAGCGGAGGTGGGCTTCTTTGGCCGCGGCGGTGTCTTTTTGAGCCTGCTCGAGCTGCTGTTCGAGGGTCAATTCGGACGCAACCTGCTCTTCGGCAGAAGTTTCGGTGGCGGATTCAGCGGCAGGAGCCGCTGCCTCAGCAGCTTCAGTTTCCGGTTGGGAAACAGGCACTTCGGTGTCGTTGTTATCTGATTTGGACGCAGTATCTTTCATTGCAAAGGACTACTAATCTACGGCTTTCCCGTTTGTTCAAGTCCCTGCAAAAAGGAATTTACGGCCCCACTGGCTCGATCGAAGAGCTGTTGAAGCCCTCCAGAGCTGTTTCCGCCCGCCCCGCCACGCAGGCCGCTAGACAACAAAACCCGCAAAGTAGCCGGTGATCTGGCGAGTCGGGCGAGAAGTTGAGGAGTGATGAGTTGCTCGTAGCGCCGAAAATCCGTGTAGGTGTGTTGGTAGTCGAGATCGTCGCGAATTTGCGAAACCGGATTAGTCCCATGGTCCTGGATTTCTATAAGGCCGATATGTAAATCCAGCTGTTCGACTAAAAAATCCGAGGGATCCTCACCACCGCCAAACAGACCCGCGGCAACGTATCGCGAACCCGCGAACGGATCCACGGGCGCCGTGGCGCTGAAACGACTGCCGATGGCTTCGATGTTGGTCTGGCCTTGTACATCGACGATCACCACGAGGCGATCGATCTCGATTCGGAGCTTTTCGAAGACCGCTGTTTTCTTACGCAAAGACAGCAAATCAACCTCGCCCGAAACCACCCCAACTTCGGCCAACGCTTCCCCTCCCCAGTCATCAGGGTTTCCCACCACCAGAGTTTTACCCTGAAACACCCCGGTGAAGGGATTGACGTAGAGCGATCCCAATCGGGTCGGAAATCCCGTCAATTCACTCGCCGAACCCGTGATTACACGAGGCAACAAAACGATCCATGCGAGGATGGCTACCGCAGCCACCACGAGCATGAAAACGATTAGGCCGACAAAAGCTCCCGCACGTTTTGGCCGCGCTTGTGCTGAACTGAGGCTCATGCAAAATTCTCCGTCACCAGGGCCAAAGCCTCCGAATCTGCCGTGAATTCGAATTCACCCGCATACGGTAAAAGCACGTTGTCACCCCGCCCCAGTTTATCGGCCCGGTCGCCGTTGATGGAAACCTGACCACTCACGACACTGAGCAAACGCGGCTGTTCTCCCGCGCCGAATTTCAAATTGACGCCGGCGACCAACGGCACGCGACGGATGCGGAAGAGCGGGCTATCCGCGACAACGGCATCTGTGTTCGCCGCCCGCACCGGTTGTTGTTCTTCTCCAGCCCAATCGATGGAGGCCAGCGATTCGGCAATGTGCAACTGACGAGGAGAACCATCGAGTCCAACCCGCCCCCAATCGTAAACCCGATAGGTCGTATCTGAGTTTTGTTGGATCTCGAGGATAAGATTACCGCCGTCGATCGCGTGCACCGTGCCGCTTTCGACTAGAATCGAATCGCCCACTTGCACCGGAAATCGATTCACGCAGCTCTCCAATGTATTTTCGGTCAACGCGGCCGCGAATTCGCCGCGGGTCGCGCCAGGCTTAAGTCCAACGATGAGATTTGCGTCACCAGCGGTCTCAGCAATGAACCAATTCTCAGTCTTAGGTTCGCCACCCAATGCTCCTGCGATCTCGGCTGGCGGGTGGACCTGTAGGCTCAAGCGCTTTTTGCAATCGAGCCATTTGATCAAGATTGGGAACGGTCGATCCCCGGGCCAGTTGGGGCCCATAATCTCAGCAGCGTGCTGCTCGAGGGCTTCACGAACGGGTATTCCATTGAGGCCATCGCCATGACATAGCGACTGAGCTTCTGCCCGATCGACCACTTCCCAGCTTTCACCAATCGGTCCATCGTGCGGCAACGTGCGTCGCAAGGCCGTCTCCAGAACTCGGCCTCCCCAGACACGATCTTGGTAAATTGGGTGAAAACGAATGACTTGTTTCATAGTAAGAGTAAGTAAATTGCGATCAAAGCAGGACAGAGATTTACATTTGACCGACATCGGGGCACAGATGGGATCCCTCAAGTAGACTATTGGTGCCAGCGTAGGCCTCAGAGTCCCAACCCACATGGCCAAGTCCAAGACTTCAAACTCAAAGACCGGTAAGACCGGATTCGCTCCTCCTCGTTACCGCCCACGCTGGGTCGTGGCTGTTGTCTGCTTGTTGTTGGGGTCGTGGTTAACCGTCGCTTACTTGAACTACAGTCCTCTGCAGGAGGGGTTTATCACGAGCAACTCGACCGGCGCAACCGAGCGCAATCTGGTTGGGAAAGCGGGCGCAGACGTCGCTCGACTGAGTTTCATCTGGTTCGGACTAGCCGCATGGTTGATCCCCGTATTTTCGTTTTGGTCCCTGTGGGTGGCGATTCGCCACGCGGGACGTTTGGCGCTTAGCCGATTCATCGCCATGGCTTTCGCCGTCCTCTCCGCCTGCAGTCTGGCGGCGATGGTCAAATTAAACTTTTTTGCCGAAAGCCAGTATTTCCCTGACGGTCGCTTAGGCGGCCATATCGGCGCATGGATCTACGATGTCCTACTCGCTGAAACCGTCGGCGTGTTTGGCGCAGCTTCCCTTATGGCGACAGTTCTCGTCATAGCGTGGGTTTTCATTCTGACTCGTAACATCGCGGCGATGTTCGAGCAAATCGCCACCAGTTTCCAGAATTGGCGAACCCGTCGCGCCGAAGCTGCAGCAGCTCGGGCCGAAGAAAAGCGTTTGACCAAGGAAGAGCGTAAGCGCCTCAAGAACGAGGAGAAAGAGGCCGCTAAGCTCGCTGAGAAAGAACGTCTAGCCGCTGAAAAAATTGCCGCCAAAGAAGCCAAAAAGGCCGGCAAGGAAGCCCCCAAAGGGATCAAACTCGCCGGAGGTACCGATGATCCATTGGCCTCATTGCCTTCCGTCAAACCGGTGACTCAACAGCCACCACCACCTGCACAAGCCGCCAAAGCTCCCGCGCCCGCTCCTGAACCGGAGCCAGAGCCCAAGCATGAGCCCGCCAAGGTCATAGGCCTTCCGCGTAGAAAACAGCCCGAACCCGAACCCGCCGCCGCGGATTCCGGAGGTGAAGGCAAGAAGCTCGAACTCAACATCGTCAAAGCCGAGGAACTCAAGAAAGCCCGCAATGCCGACGCCCCCAAAGCCGCCGGTGACTACAAGTATCCGCCGAATAGCCTGCTCAGCCCGCCGGCTCAGGTGCACGACGAGAATTCCGAAGAAGAGCACCAAAACAACGCCGAGAATCTTCTCCGTATCCTCGAGGAGTTTGGCGTTAAGGTGTCCATCGGCGAGATCCACGTTGGCCCAGTCATCACTCGCTACGAAGTGATTCCGGCTCCCGGAGTCCGGGTAGAGAAAATTTCCGGGCTCGATAAAAACATCGCCCTGGGCATGCGCGCACAATCCGTTCGTATCCTTGCGCCTATTCCAGGCAAAGCCGCCGTGGGAGTGGAGGTGCCCAATCAACATCCCACCGCCGTCGGCATGCGTGAGATATTGGAGTCACAAGACTGGCACTCCCACAAAGCCGAACTCCCCATCGCTCTCGGTAAAGACGTTTCCGGTAAACCACTCGTTTCCGATTTGGCGAAAATGCCTCACTTGCTCATCGCCGGTGCGACCGGCTCCGGTAAGTCCGTCTGCATCAACTCCATCGTCGCTTCGATCGTCTATTCGAAGACGCCAGACGAGGTGCGCATGATCATGGTCGATCCCAAGGTCGTTGAGCTGAAAGTCTTTAACACCTTGCCCCACATGCTAATCCCGGTGGTGACCTCTCCCAAGATGGTTCCGGGCGCTCTCAAGTGGCTCCTCGCCGAGATGGAAACGCGTTACCAATATTTCGCGAAGTGTAACGTTCGTAACATCATCGGATTCAACAACCGGAAGAAAAAGAGCGCCAAACCCGATCTCCCCGATCAGGCCGATCTCCCTGGCGTCGATGATGAAGAAATCGAGCTGCCCGAGAAGCTGCCCTACATCGTCGCGATTATTGATGAGCTCGCCGACCTTATGATGGTCGCACCCGCCGAGATCGAAACATCCATCGCGCGTCTCGCTCAGCTCGCCCGCGCCGCCGGCATCCATCTGATCATCGCGACACAGCGTCCGTCGGTGAACGTCATTACCGGCGTGATTAAAGCGAATTTACCTTCTCGGATCGCCTTCCAAGTCGCTTCCCAAATCGACTCCCGCACCATTCTCGATACCAAGGGAGCTGATAACCTGATCGGCCGTGGTGACATGCTCTTTTCCCCTCCCGGCACCGCTCGACTCGTGCGTTCCCAAGGCGCTTTCTGCTCCGATGAGGAGGTGATGGAAATCGTTGAGTTCATGCAGAAACACAACGGTCTGCCGATCTACAAGCAGGATGTGCAAGAGCGGATCGAAAGCTCCGAAGACGGCGGCAAAGGCGGCGGAGATGACGATGATGGTCCTTCCGATGAGGATGATGAACTCTACCAACGGGCGTTGGATGTGCTCAAATCCACCAAACGCGCCTCGACGTCCATGATCCAGCGGCGTCTCCGCATCGGCTACAACCGCGCGGCCCGCGTCATCGATAAACTCGAGGACAATAATATCGTCGGACCGGAGAATGGCTCCAGCCCCCGAGAGATCCTCGTAGACCTCGATAGCCTTTAATATTGGCTCCGATTCCTCCTTTCGTGATTTCGCGCTTCCTAGTTATCAATTCTCGGTTCTAAGCTACGGCCATGCAGAATATCGGCGAAAGACTGGAGGAAGCACGTAAAAGCAAAGGTATCTCCATCCGTGAAGCCGCCGAAGCGACGAAAGTCCGCGGCGACTACCTGCACAAGTTTGAGAGCAACCAGTTCGACCTGAACCTCCCTGAGATCTACGTGCGCGGGTTTCTACGCAACTACGCCACCTATCTGGCACTCTCCGCCGAGAAGATAATCGCGGATTACAAATCCCTCGGCCACGGCAATCCCAAGCCAAAAGCTTCCAGCCGCGAAATCTATGGTCGGATGGACCTCACTCTCGGCAAAGCAAAAGAGACGGCACTCGAGCCGACGGAGGAAGGCGAAGAGTCCGAAGATGGAGCCAAGAGCAATCCTGCGACCTTCAAACCGTTGGCGAACGGTCTCCCCTACATCGATAAAGCACTCGTGATCAAAGGCGCACTCGTGCTGGCCATCGCCGCCGTGTTGATCTCGCTTATCATTTTTGCGGTAAAGTTGTTCAACTCTGGCGCCAACGACGATACCGACGCGATCAACTCGACCACCGATGCCGCTGAAACCGTGACCGTTCCTCAAGTCGTGGTTCACGCCCTGGACAACGTGCGCATCAAATTGGTCGACGAGGCCACGGGCGCCGAACTCTTCCAAGGTGACCTCACCCGGGGTGACAACCGCAGTTTCCCGAAATCTTCTTCAATGCTCCTGACCGCCGATCCGATTCAGAACGTCGAGATCGAAATGAACGATCAACGCTACCCCACCGGACTCACCGGCCGGGATCGTATTCGGATCCAGTAGGGTCGAACCCGACGGTTTCCGGGGAACCGCCATGCCTCACCCTGTAGGGCGTGCTCGCAAAGCGCGCCGATCCCTGCAGAGCTGTAGCCTTCGTCGCCAATCCGGATCCGTCTCATTCTTTCGCCATAAAAAGGCCCAAAGCAACCGGTCTTAGAAATCGAACAATTCCCGTGCGCCTGTAGGCGCTACTCACCATCCCCAGCAGTTGAGGTTTTTCGAGCCTCTTTGTGGCGATTCAAATACTAATCGACCACTCTCCCGACCAGCCAACGCCAGAATTATCGCATGCCCACGGGCTTGCCGAGAATCTCCCGCAACAAAATCGCGCGCCGCGCTTGCGACGGGTCACGCAACGTCGCCAAGAAATCGCGCTCGCTCAAATCCGATGACCGTTTTGCCCGACGACGACGGCGGGATGAGTTCTGTCCGAAACCCGCTTTTCGCGCCATGGCTTCGGCCTCTTTGCGCTTAGCTTCGAGCTCCACTATTTCCAGCTCCATACGCTCTTGGCGTTCCAGCACGGGATTGATTTCCGGAACGGGTGGAGGCGTCGGAGCCTGCACTGGTGGCGATGCTTGTTCCGGAATTCCCAACATCTCGCGTAGAACCGGCGGGATTTGCTCCGGCACATGCGGATTGTAAGCCGGCCTATCAGACGGAGCCGATGAAGTCTGACCACTACGACGCTGCTCACGCTTGCGCCTAATCTCTTCCCGCAACTTGCGGTTGCGTTCAACCTGCTCGACATCGACCTGACCTCTCCCCGAGGATCTACTCGGTGACGAATCGGATTTGTCTTCCTTGAGCCCGCTCAGCCAACGGGCTATCGCCGATCCAATGATCGCGATGATGACGATATTATCGAAGAGCCAGTCCATGGGAGGCTGATTTAAGGGCGGAGTTTATCGAACAAGAGGATTAAGCGGAGTTCGGATCAGTCTCGTCATCCGAGTCACCAATCGAGCTGCGCATATCGGTATCGGCTTTGATGTTCTCCATCTTGTAGTAGTCCATCACTCCGAGGTTGCCTTTACGGAAGGCTTCAGCCATGGCCATAGGCACTTCGGCCTCAGCCTCGACCACCTTCGCGCGCATTTCTTCGACCTTCGCCTTCATCTCCTGCTCAACCGCAACCGCCGCTGCCCGACGGATTTCCGCCTGAGCCTGTGCGATGGATTTGTTAGCTTCGGCCTGCGCTTCTTGCAGTTTCGCACCAACATTCTCGCCCACATCAACGTCGGCGATATCGATTGATAAAATTTCAAATGCGGAACCCACGTCGAGACCGCGATCGAGCACGACCTTCGAGATGGAATCCGGCGATTCAAGGACGACCTTATAGGTGTCGGCCGAACCGATGGTCGTAACGATACCTTCACCTACGCGGGCAATGATCGTCTCTTCTTTAGCACCACCCACAAAACGATCGAGATTAGTCCGGACCGTCACGCGGGCCCGCACCTTCACCTGAATACCATCCTTGGCCACACCATCAATGGTGCCGCGACCCGCATTCGGGTTAGGACAATCGATCACCTTGGGGTCAACGGACGTGCGGACCGCCTCTACCACGCTCTTCTCCGATCCCTTGGTCGCGAGATCGATGGCACAAGCACGGTTCCAATCGAGCTCAATGCTCGCTTTTTGCGCCGCGATCAGCGCGTGCACCGTTGGCACCACGTTACCTCCAGCTAAGAAGTGAGCTTCAAGTTCATCGATGGTGATATCCAATCCCGCCTTCTTGGCGGTAATCCGAGCATCGACGATAAGGCCGTAAGGGACTTGCCGCAGTCGCATGGCGACGAGGTTAACAATGCCGACGTAAGAACCGGCCAACCAGGCCCGCAGCCATACGCTGAAGAACGAGAGGATGACGACCAAGACCACCAATCCGGCGATCGCGGCAGCGATGATGATAACTAAAGTGAGATCCATGATTTATTGGGGGATGGGAGTTACGATTAATCTAAAATTGTCCGTGCCGATAACCTTCACCGGCATATTTGGTTCTAAAAATCCCGATCGGGAAAATGCTTCGAGCCGCTTGCCATCGATTTCGATATACCCGCTGGGACCCAACGCGGTCAAGGTGACGCCTTCGGAATCGACATAATCTCGTTCCCGAGCCGGTGCCGACGTGCCATCGATACTCTTCTGTAAGAACAAGCGTTTCCCGAATGCCGTCTTGGGGAGAATCGCGAATTCGAAATAGAGCACCGCCGCTACCAGGACGACTGCCACCATGAGGGCGATCAATCCGCCGCTCATGCCAAATTCGGAAAATGCAAATCCCGTGCCACCAAGGAGGCACAATCCGGCCATAATCCCGAGAATTCCCCCGGGTAAGAACACCTCAAAACCGAGTAATATGATCCCGGCTACAAACATCGTTGCGATTACCGTCATGCGTTATCCTCCTCGTCTGGAGCTTCGACTATGAGATCAAAACCATCGTGTGAAACTACGCGAATCTCACAACCCTTCTCGAGTGTGCCGACCGCGACCTTGGCATCATGCCACTTGCCACCGAGCTCAACTTGACCACTGGGAAAAAGATCTGTCGCCGCCGTGCCAGTCTGACCGACAAGCGATTCGTGTTGAGCCGTTTTCTGCTGCTTCTGCACCGCCGAAGAATCACCCACCGCAGTCGCGAGAATCATTTTATCCCAGAACCAACCGCTGGGCATGAACCGCATCAGGGCAAGTCCGGTCACGACCGCTACAACGATCGCTATCAGCAAATCGGCGATGGGCTGCATAAATACGTCTGCCGAAAACGAGATAGGCTCATTGGGCCAAATATCGGCCATCGACCAAACCAAGGACCCCAACATCAATGCGATTCCCGAAATGCCGGCGATCATGATACCGGGGAATACCAACACTTCGACAAATACGAGCAACACGCCGAGGAAGAAAAGCAGCATCGGTTCATTACCGGACAGACCCGCCACGTTGTGCCCAAAGAATACGATCAACAGCAAGAGGCCGCCACCTATACCGAAGATTCCAAATCCGGGAGTTTTGAATTCGATGAACAAACCCAATAGCCCCAGCCCCATAAGAATCGGCGCGATCCCATTCAACATCGCCGCCGTATCCTCAGACCATGTCGTTTCCAGTTTCGTAATCGCGTAGCCGTCTTCGCCGAACCGCGCATTTAATATATCCTCAACCGATTCCGCGATCCCCGCCGCAAGCAGCGGTTCCGCCGGATCGCCATAAGTCTGCGCCGCCTCCGTCGCCGTCAGTGAGAGCAGTTCGCCCTCCGGTTTCAGCACTTCGCCTTCGATCTCCAAAACGTAGTCCGCATCCACCATCGCCGAGATGACTTCGCCCCGATAAGCGTGCCCTTCGGAGATCGCCCGAATCCGAGCCCGCAGGTAACTGACGATTTTCTGCTTCATCGTCTCATCGATCTCACCACCGCTCGACATCACTGGCGCCGCTGCACCGATCACCCCCGTCGGAGCG
>ERZ1048068.2239-NODE-2239-length-13855-cov-3.939565_pt1 | contig 13855 bp, 5 predicted proteins | sample MGYA00383098_ERZ1048068 | MGnify/ENA primary metagenome ERZ1048068 (study PRJEB29581, sample SAMEA5548368) | metagenome | biome: marine; feature: coastal; material: water | depth 1 m | study: Short-term variability in the microbial, nano- and picoplankton... | reverse complement strand
CAATGCCTCCCTTGTTCGCAGATGCCGAAAGCACGAGTCAGATATCACCCCGCTATTATTTTGGATTTTTCTGCAAAATGTCCTCGCTCCGCTCCGTGAAGAATGGACAATCACGCATCATGAACCGACGCAAGTTTTGCTCACTGACAGGAACCTCGCTGGCTGGAATGGCCACGGGTCCGGCCTTTGCCGATCATCACGCAGGCGATGCCAAGCCCTTCAAGGCGATGTTCGCGCCGCACAGCGGTCTCCTGCCCACCGGTCCCAAGGACTACCTCGACCAGATGAAGTTCGCCTACGATCACGGCTTCCGGTCGTGGGAGGAGAACTGGCTATCCCGCAAGGACGCCAAGCTCTGCGAAAAGGTTGGCGAGTTTGCCAAAGACAAGGGCATCCTTCTCGGAGTCACCGTCATCACGGGTGGTAACGGAGTGAAGTTCTGGGATCCGGGCGAAGACGGAATCAAAAATATCCTGGCCGACATGAAGAAGGGCGTGGAGCATTGTAAGCGCACCGGGCAGACCAACATGACCATGATCCCCGGACCACGGGACCCCAAGATGCCCTACGAGGAGCAAATCAAAAAGGCCGCCGATCTCATGAAGCGCTGCTGCGATATTGTCGAGGAGCACGGAATCATTCTGGCTCAGGAGCCTCTCTCACACGGCGTCAAAGGTGGTCCTCCCTTGCTTCGATCATTCGAAGACGGCCACAAGCTCTGCACCGCTGTGAATCGCAAATCCTGTAAAGTCCTCGCCGACTTCTTCCACGAGGGGCAGATTGGCAACGGGCCCAAGCTCATCGAGAATGCCGAGAAAATCTGGGATCAGGTCAGCTACATTCAGTATGGCGACTCACCGGGCCGCAAGGAACCCGGCACCGGTAAACTCGACTATGTCGCCGTGACAAAGTTTCTCCGCAAAAAAGGCTACACCGGCCCGATTGGGATGGAGCACGGCGCCAGTAAGAAGGGCAAGGAGGGACTTGATGCTCTCATTTCTTCCTATCGTAAAGTCGACGCCTAATCAGCGGCACCGTTTTGGGGCATTCGGACCTCAATTCGGGAAAAGATTTCAAAATGCCCTCCCGCTACTTCGGCGGGAGCGGCATGAGGGCGAAGCAAGGAAATTTCCAGAAGGAAATTAGCGGAGAGATTTTTTAGAGGGTGGTGATGGTTTGGGAGCGGGACTCTTTGCCGTCGAAGGCGGTGAGAATGAGTTGAGTGCCGGGGGCGATGTTGGGAAGGGTTTTAAGCGGCAGAGTGCCGTTGGGTTGGGAGCGGGTGCCGCGGATGGGGCGCCCGTCGGTGTGGACGAGGCGGAGGTCGGCGTTGGGGAGGGTTTTGACGGGGGGGATTTTGCAAGTGGCTGCCTGACCGCTTTGTGATGCGGTTTCGGTGAGGGAGCCGCCGCCGCGTGGCGTTTCGTCCGGGGCATCGATGAGGTTGCGAATGCGGAGGTCGATTTTGGGATCGACCAGGGTGGGGTCGAATTCCATTTCGAGGAAGTTCCAGTAGAAGGGATCTTCTTTTTTCTGAGGCTGAAGATCGGGAGTGGCGTGTTGCTTATGGTAGAGGCAATGAACGTCGAGAGGGCGACCATCGAAGTCTTTCATGCTGGGACCAAAGCCGGGGATGACGGCACGTCCGCCGCTGCGGCCGATGGGGCCAAAGGAGCATTCGATGAGATTGTAGTCGGTATTCTTGATGATGCTGCCGTTGTGAACATCGCCGTAGACGGTGACGACGCCGTCGCGCTCGGAGAGGAGTTCGATGAGCCGGTCGGCTCCGGCTTTGACCCAGCCGGCGTAGTCGGCGGCGACGCGGTCGCGTTGCTCAAAGACAGCGTTACCGCCTTTGTTTCCGCTCCAGATGGTATGGAGGCCATTGAGGCCGGTGAGGCAAATGAGGGGCGCGGAATCGGTGCGGATGAGTTGTTGCAGCCAGGCGAATTGTTCTTCGCCAAGAAGGGCACGGGTGGGGTCGGCGCGGTCGTATGCGTTCTCAACATGATCCCAGCCCCAGTCTTTCCAGATGTTGGTGTCTTGCGAACTCCGCCAGAGTCGGGCATCGACGATGGTGAGGGTGAAGTCGCGACGAGGCATTTTCCAGGCGCGCCATTTTTTGGGATTGGTGAGAGGATCGACTTCTTCGGCGCCGGTGACGAGGTGATGAACGATCTGGAAATTACGGCGCATGTAGGAGGGATCCTGTCCCAGCCCCTCGCGCTTGCGGATCGCGATTTGTTCGGGACCTTTGACGTCGTCCATGCCGTAGTCGTGATCGCCGGGGTTGATGATGTTCCAATGCTGCATCATTTGCCAACGGGAGGTCGGGCCGAAGATGGAATTGGCGATGACCTTGTAGGCATCGTCGGTGCTGGGCGGATAGAGAACGAGCTCCATATACCAGACGTCATCTTCCCATACCATGATCTGGAAGTTGTAGTCGTCGAGGTGTTTGTAGGATTCCACGGACGGTTGGTCGCGGACCTGCCAGTCGTCGCCGCCGCCGAGAATTTTTAATCCGGCCTCGGTGCGTTGTTGCAGGCCGGAGGTGATGGCGTGACAGCTGAGGCCGCAGAGTTTGTAGGGAGCTTTGAGTTGGGGGAGGCGGCCCACGTAGGCGCCGGAAGCGGGGACGTCGCCCACGAGTCCGGTGCCAGCCCCGCAAGCGCCGGTGCCAATGCGGGGGTCGGCGGTGACGTTTTCTCCGTCCTTCCAAATGGTGTAGTAGAGTGTGGCGTCGCCCGGGCTTTTAGGGAGAGTGGTGGTGATGACGGAGGTGTTGCGTCGGAAGTCGTTGTTGACGATTTTGGCGGTGCCGGAGACGGGAATCCTTTCCCAGTCTGCGGTGGGAGAGTCGGAAACGCGAACCTCGGCCTTCTTGCCGTCGGATGCGAAGACGCTCACAAATTTTACCTGCCACTTGCCGTCGACTTTTTTGAGGGTGTCGCCGAGCGGGTAGCAGGCGGAGCACTCGGCGTGACCGACGGTGAGTGGGTTATTTTCGCCGGGGTCGAGCGAGACATCGCAGATTTCGAAGTCGATGAGGCCGCGAGTGGCAACGCCGAAGAAGCCGGAGCTTTGAGCTTGGGGAATGTTATCGAGAGTCAGGGTGCTGGAGTTGAGCGTGGTGGTTACCTTGGTGCCTTTGACTTCGAGGGAGAGAGTGAATTTGTCGCCTGGTTTGAGGATGGAAGCTTTCGTTTTTCTGGGAGCAGGGGCCTTTTTCTTTCGGTTGGTGGGCTTTTTAAGTTCAGCGAGATGACCGTTGTCCTGATATCCAATGATGGTGGCTTTTCGAGATTTATTGTATCCCTCGAAAAGGCTGCGGCCTCCGATGGCGATCCCGAGTTGGCCGTAGCCGGGTTGATACATTTTCCAATCGGCATTGTCGCCTTCGGGAACCGCGGGAGCATCGGCGTGGTAGGTGCCTTTAATCGTGATGGTGTAGTTGCCGGTGAGTTTCCAATCGCGTCGCCAGAGAATTCCGTGGGGGAGAGAGGGATCGTAATCGGTCTCCATCTTCTGTTTGTCATGGGTCTCGGAATGGTAGGGAAAGCCGGTGCGTCGGGCGCGGTCGCCGACATTTTTGAGTCGGCGGCGAAGGGCTCCGTTTTTGATTTGCCAGTAGCCGGGGTTGAGCGATTCCCACTCGGAGCCGTGGACAAGGGAATCGGGGCGGGAGAAGCCATCGATAGCGACGAGAGCAGGTCTTCCGCTGAGAGCTGGAGTGAGCGCGAGAGTGGCGGAGGTGGTTTTGAGAAAGTGACGGCGGTCCATGTCAGCTTACTTCTTTACTTTCTTCTTTTTGCGGCCTCTCGTCATTTGTTCGATGGCTTTGAGCTCGGTGGCCTGGCCTTCGTCGCCGCATTGCTTCATCCAGGCGGTGAGCTTGGAGCGAAGTTCGTTCATCGTTTCGGTGTGCTTTTCGTCGCCGGCGAGGTTGTTGAGTTCGAGCGGGTCGGTGATGATGTCGTAGAGCTCTTCCTTGGGGCGCAATTGGTAGCGTTTGACGAGAGCTTTTGCTTTCGGAGTGTCGACGGTGAGCCAGCTCTTGAATTCAGGAGAGGTGGTGCAGGCGTTTTTGAATTTGGCTTCCGGAGTGAGGTTCCAGATGAATTTGAATTTCTCCGAGCGGATGGAACGAATGCCATAGTGAGGCGAACCGGAATTGATGCCCTTGGTGGTCATGATGCCGTGGACGTGTGTTTTGTGAGTTTCTTTCCCGGCGAAGACAGGGAGGAGGCTTTTTCCTTGAAGGGAAGGATCCGGAGTGCCACCGGCCACTTCGACCCAGCTGGGAAGGAGGTCGATGTATTCGATCATGGCGGGGTTGGTGGTGCCGGGTTTGATCTTACTAGGCCAGCGGGCGATGAGGCCGGTTTGGAGGCCGCTGTCGTAACAGGTCCACTTCGCGAAGGGCATGGAGCTGCCTTGTTCGCTGGTGACGACGAGGAGAGTGTTGTCGGAGAGGTTGTGTTTTTTGAGAAGCTGCATCGCCTGGCCAACTTGACTGTCGTAGTAGGTGATCTCGGCAAGGTAGCGGGACATGGCGTCGCGGATGGCGGGGGTGTCGACGAAGTAGGGCGGGAGTTGAATGTTGGCGGGTGGGTAGCGGGAGGCGTCGCCTTTGTTCCAGGGTGTGTGAGGTTCGTTGGAGCAGAGGAGAAGGCAGAATGGTTTGTCGGTGTCGGTGCAGTCCTTCATGAAGGAATCGACTTTGTCGAAATTAGGATTCTTTCCGTCGGGGATTTTTTCCCAGGCAAACACGCTGCCGGGAGAAACGTGGGTTTTTCCGCTTTGAGCAACGCGGTAGCCGAGGGCTTTGAGATATTGCACGACGCTCTTGGTGCCGTTTTCGACGTAAGTGTGATTCGGGTAGGCTCCGCTGGTGACTGGATAGAGTCCGGTGTAGATGTTGTGGCGGGTGGGGGAGCACATCGGCGCGGTTTGGAAGCAGCGGGTGAAGCGCATTCCTTCGCTGGCGAGTTTGTCGATGTTCGGGGTGTGGGCCTGGCCACCGTAGCATCCAAGATCACGGAAGGTGCAGTCGTCGGCGATGATGAAGACGATGTTGGGCTTGGTGGCGGCAGTCGAAATGCCGCAGCTCATGAGGGCGATGTAAAGGGTGCGAAACATAGGAGGTGATAGGATACGAATTTAGTTGTGGCTCGGAAGAGTCGCTAGAGCTTCTCGGTGTGGCCGACCTTCACCGCACCATCGTTGGTGGTGAACCACTCGGCTTTGGCTTTTCCGTTCTCCACGGTGATGCCAAGGAATCCTCCCTTGGCGCTAAAGTAGCGATGCATCGGAGCTTTGCCGGGGTTGCCGCCATACTGGTGCTGGTCATTGATGGGGCCGCAGCCGAGTTCGATTAATCCGGTGCCGGGATCCTTCGAGCAATACTGCCAGTGGCGGTCACCACAAATGACGTAGGTGTTTTTCATCGGAGCAAGGAAATCACGGAGCTCCTGGCCTTCGTGGAAGAAGGCTTTGTTGGCGTGGTTGTCTGATTTGCCTTTTTTGTCGGGGCCGACCATGGGGCCGGGGGTAATGAGGAATTTATAGGTGGCGTTGGACTCGCTCATCGTTTTTTTGAGCCAGGCCTTTTGTTCGGCACCGAGGATGGTTTTGTTGGGGCCGTCTTTGTCACGATTGGCAGACCGGAAGTCGCGGTTCTCGGTGAGCCAGATTTGCAGGTCCTTCCCCCAACGAATGGTGCGGTAGGTCTTCTCTCCCATCGGGACTTGCTCGCGGAAGATGGAAAGGCCCTGGGCGAAGGTAAGGTCGCCGTAGGTTTGGCCGGGCCAGCAATCGTTCTTCAAGGTGTCGTGGTCATCCTTCATGAAATAGGAGGAAACCTGTCGATGAAAATTCTGATTGTGCCGATAAGCGAACATGAGGTTCCACTTGGCGCGAGCCTGCGCCACGTTCTTGGCGAGGGGTGCTTTGTCATAATAGAGGATGTCTCCGGTGTGGACAAAGAAGTGAGGCTCGAACCCAAGCATTTGCTTGAAAGTCAGGTGGCCGTCGGCACCCGCGTCGATGCTGCGAACAGCCTGACAGGTCGAGACGATGAAACGAACGGGTGTTTCTGATTTGCCTTCGGGTGCCGTGTGGAAGCCTCCGGTGATTTTTGAGGCGACCTTCGAGTCTTTGTTTTTCCGGCTCTCCACGATGAGTTCGTAGTGGTGACCGGGAAGGAGGTCAGTGAGGCGAAACTGATGAGAGAAATCGGTTTCAGCCTTGATTGTTTTCCAGGGTGAATACTGGATCCCGCTTTTGACTCCTATTGCCCGATGTCCGACCCTGGCTTCGCCTCTCATTCCCGGAACGACTCCGAGAGGCATGTCAATTTTGTCCTTATCTTTTTTTTCCAGTCCCTCGGTGAAGATGGGGAGTTGGTCGAATTTGGCGGAGTCTTTCTCCGTGAGACGTGCCCAGATTATGGCGGAGTTTTGATCGACTTCGCCGACTTTGATTCCGGAGGCGAAAAAGGGAGCCTCATCGGCTGCAAGCAGGCCGATAAGCGAGAGAAAAGCGAAAGTTCTCATAAGTTATTCTCCTTTGGGGAAGGTCCAGGGTTTTGGTGCGGGGAGCGAGAGAAGGTGCTTCACAGCGGCCTCGAGTTGGCGGTCTTTGCCACCTTCGCGATCTTCGGGATTGTTAGCGACCTTGATATCCGGTTCGAGTTGTGTGTTCTCAAGATAGTTGCCATCGGGGCCGATCGTTGAAACCTGGGGAATGCCGAAGATGATAGTGCGGTCGTGAAGACGCTCCCACCAAACGGCGGTGCCGGTCCCCGGGACAGGCATGCCGACGAGCTTTCCAATTTCCAAAGTCTTGTAGGCGAATGGGAAGAGGTGCGCGTCGGAGTAATTGCCTTCGCCCATGATGACAGCGGAGGGTTTGGTCCAACGGAAGAGCGGTTCGCCACCCATATTGCTTTGACCGCGAGGGTAGAATCTTAGGAAGGTTTTTCCGCTGAGGAAGGTGGTGAGGTCTTCGGTGAGCCACCCGCCGCCATTGAAGCGGGTGTCGACGATGAGCGCATTCTTGTCGGTGTGGTGCCCGAAGACTGAGGCGTAGGCGTCGCGAAATCCGCTATCATTCATCTGACGAACGTGCACGTAGCCCAACTTTCCGTCGGAGAGCTCTTCGGTTTTTTGGCGCATCTTTTTAATCCAACGACGATAGAGGAGTTCGCCTTCTTGTCCGCCCGAGATGAGACGAATAACTTCCTCCCAGCGTTTATTGTCGGCCGGATTGAAGAAGGAGAGGAGGACGCGTTCGCCGGCCTTTCTGTTGAGGCGCTTGATGTGGTTTTCTCCTGCGGCGATCTTGTTACCGTTGATTTTTTCGATGATCGTTCCGGCAGGGAGTTTTTCGTCGAGAAGATCGAGCGGGCTCCGGGGGATTACTTCGAGAATGCGAATCCCGGGACCCTTGTGGTCCCAATCATGGTAGATGCCCAGCGAGGCGGTGGAGTCGCCGGTGCTAAATGACGGGCGGTAGAAGCAACCGGTGTGCGAGGCGTCGAGTTCGCCGAGCATTTCGCTGACCATTTCGGCGAAGTCGTAGTTGTTGTTAATAGCGGGGAGGAGCTTCTTGTATTCCTTGCCATAGAAATCCCAATCGGCCCCGTGGAGATCGGTGCGGTGGAATTTCTCGCGGACCTGCCGCCAGATGTGCTGGAACATTTCCGTGCGCTCGGCGGCGAGGTCAAAAGTGATTTCTGAATCGTAGGAGAGGGACTTGGATTTACCATCCCCGGTGCCAATCTTGTGAAGGCTCCCTCCGGCCAGAACGAAGATATTTTTTCCGTCTTCGCTGATTTGGATGTCAGTGGCTCCGCTGCCGCCTGCACCGCCGAGGCTGGTAAGGAGCTTGGTTTCTTTCTTATAGAAATCGTGGGACCAAATCTGGAATTTCTTACGCTCGCTTCCCATGTAGAATACCGTGCGCCCGTTGGGAGCCACGACAGCTCCTTCGAGATTGGTGGAGTGAATCGAGAGCCGTTCGATGCGGTCCTCAACACCTTCGGGATCGAGCTTCTTTTCCTCTTCGAAGAGTTTTTCCCAGTCTTCGTCTTTGATTTCGTCGCGCTCGGCTTCGGTGAGTTGAAAAAGTCGATGAGCGCGGTTGGTCAGGAAGCCGGCGTAGATGTCGAGTTCGCTGCCCCAGCTTCCGTGTGATTTTTTGCCGTGGCGGTTGGAGATCCAAAGGGCGGCTTCGCCATTCCAGGCCCACTGGGGAGCCATGTCGTAGTAACCGTTCCGGCTCAGGTCAATGGGCTCGGATTTACCGTCGGCGGCGACCAGGAAGACGTTCTCGGTCCAACGTTGTTTTTGCAGAAGCATCGTGAGGAGGTTCTTACTGTCGGGCGACCAGGAATACTCGATATCGCCATCGGAGTAGGAATAGGAACGACTACCGTCGTGCAAGGTGGTGCTCGTCTTTTTCTCCACATCATAAACGCGGAGTTGCACACGGTCCTGAAGGTAGGCGATCTGTTTGCCGTCGGGCGACCATAGGGGCTGGAATGTTTCATCGTCTCCGGCGAGGAGGGTTTCCTCCGTGAGGGTCGTGGAGAGATAAAAGCTCTTCTCTTCGTCACGCGCGATGCTGGTGGTATATAGGTTCCAGCTGTTGTTGCGCTCGGAAGCGTAAACGAGTTGGCGTCCTTCGGGATGGAAACTCACCGAGCGTTCCTGCTCCGGAGTGTTGGTGATGCGCTTGGTGGTCTTGTGATCGATTGAGGTGACGAAAATCTCTCCCCGGGCGATGAAGGCAATCTCGTTGCCCTTCGGTGAAACAACCATCTCGGTAATCGAATTCGAGAGCTTGACCATTTCGGAATTCGTTTTTTCGTCGGTCTGGATTGTGACACGAATTTTTTTCGGAGCTTCGTTACCTTTTTCCTGCACGAAGATGTTTCCGTGGTGGCTGAAGGCGATCTTTGCGTTTTTGGATCTGCTCAGGAAACGAACCGGGTGCTTGTCGAAAGTGGTGAGCTGTTTCGGCTTGGTGTTCTTTTTGATCGAGCTTTGCCAGATGTTGAAGCATCCGCTTTGCTCGGAGAGGTAGAGGAACTCCTTATTGTCGATCCAGACGGGATTACGGTCCTCGCCGACGAAGTTGGTGATCTTGCGATGTGATTTTTTGTTCCAGTCGTAGAGCCAGACGTCCCGGGTGACCGAGGAGGTGTGGTGCTTGCGCCAGGGGTCTTCGTAGCCTTTGCGGTCGTGGTAGAGGAATTGTTTTCCGGAAGGGGAGAAGTTGACGTTTTCCGAAGGGATCGCGAGGAGCTTGGTGATGCGGCCGCCATTGACGGGAGCGAGATAAGTTTCGCCCACGCGGCGATTGGGAATATCGAGGGATTCCGGAGCGTCGATGCGGGTAGATTCGAAGATGACTTTCTTTCCGTCGGGCGTAAAGGACGTCGGGATGTCGTTTTGGGAATGGAAGGTGATTCGCTTGGCCTTGCCGCCTTTGGCTGAAATGAGAAAGACGTCGAAGTTGCCGTGCCGATTGGAGGCAAAAGCGATCGATTTTCCATCGGGTGACCAGACCGGGTGGTAATCCCGCGCGAGGTGTTGGGTCAGGGAGCGTGCTTCGCCGCCGGAAGAGGGAACGGTGTAAAGGTCCGCGTCGTGCGTGAAAACGATCGTTTCGCCGTTGGGAGAAATGGCAGGATAGCGCAGCCACTGGGGAGCGGCTTGGGCAAGCCCAAGAGTGGCAGCGAGAAGAGTGATGATTCGCATGCCGCACCCTTTCAAAAACGTGGCGAGACCGGAACCACAAAAGTATTCTTTTCTCAGCAGCAACGGCTCACTTGGCGATCGGTTGTGAGAGGCGAAGGTAGGCGAAGAGGTTTCGAAGGGCGGTATCGTCGAGGCCGTTGAGGAGGCCGTCGGGCATGAGGCTGCGGCCGACGGGTTTTAGGGCGCTGATTTGTTTGCGGGGAATGGTGAGGTCCGTTCCGTCAAATCCCCGCAGGACAATGCTGTTTTGATCTTCGTCGGAGAGGAAGCCGCTGAGGACTCGCTTGTCGCGGGTTGTGACAACGACGTTTTCATAACCTTCGCGAATCTCGGCGTTGGGCTCAAGAATACTCACGAGCATCGTGCCTAGATCGTCGCGTTGATAGCGGGTGAGGTCCGGACCGACATTGCCGCCTTTGAAGAAGAGTTTATGGCAACTTCCGCACCGGGCGGTGAAAATGGCTTCTCCGGCGTAGGGATCTCCGGGGCGCTCGGCGAGGATCTTTTGCAGGGCTTCGGAGCGGAGGGAGGGGGTTGGTTTTTCGGTTTTAGGAAAGTGCTTCAGAAGTAAGGAAGACACGGCTTTGTCATCGTGAAGCGCGAGGCGGGTAATGAGCTCAGGTGGGATTTGATCTGGAGCGATGTTTTCTAAGAGAGTCGTTGCCCAAGTGGGACGGGAGGAGAGGAGGTTAAAGGTGGAGGCTTGCAGAGATGGGGAAAGTTTGGGGTGGAATTTCACGAGGACCTCTCCGATCTCCTCGTCTTCGTAAATTTGCAAGGCGGTGATGGCGGCGCGGGGGAGGTTGGGTTCGTCTGCTGAGATGATGAGTGTCAGGAGTTGCTTCCAGACTTCGGAGGTTCCTTGATAGCTTCCGAAGGCTCGGATGGCGGCGAGTCGCTCTGCTTGCGCGGCTTGTTTGTTGGTGAGTAGTTCGAGACCCTCGGCGAGAGCTTGTGGCTCGCCACTTCGGATGCGCATGGAGAGTGATGATTTGTCCAACTTGAGAGTGAGTTCGTCGGGGAGTATGGGAACGGTGCGACCTTCGAAGGCCTTCTCGAATCCTTTGGTGAGCGCGGCGCGGCCTGCTTCATTGGGAGCGAGTTCGAGGAGGCGGGCGCAGTTGAGGAAATCGCGGCGGGATCCGGCCTCGGCGAAACGGCGCATGAGTCGTGGGGCGATTTCGTTTAGGAATAAGAGCGAGGACCAAAGCTCCTTGTCATTGAGGGTAGCGATGACAGTTTCAGAGTGGTCCTCGCAGTGTGCTTCCACGACATGCCAGGCCATGAGTGGGATGAAGGGATCGTTGAGGTGATTGGGTTGGGAGATGATCTGCTTGGCGAGGGCCAGGGACTGTTTGGGTGGTAGACGACTTGCGGTGGAGAGGACCTGGCATTGGACCTCGGCGGTTTCTCTACCGGTGCGCGATAGGATTTGAGCGAAAAGATCCGGCTCAATTTTTTTGTCGTCTCCGGAGAGTCTGATGATCCAGGCCCGAACCATTGGAGCGGGGTGGTCGAGGTAGTGAATTGCGGTGCTAGCGCTCAGTTTTCCTATCTGATGGAGAATCCAAAGAGCCTCCAAGGCAGGATGGGAATCATTTCCCTCAAGGAGAGTTTTCAAATGTGGAACGAGGTAGGGATCTGCCCGTTGGGCCAACAAACGAACGGCGGTTTGGCGGTGCCAAAGGTTGTCGTGGGTGAGGAGCGCGAGGAGTTCCGAGGTTGATTTCGCCCCGAGGTTTCGATCCTTGAGGAGTGATGAGGTCTTTCCCTTGAGGCGATAGATGCGTCCGCTGTTGGGGTCGATCTGGCCTTGGTAGTTTTGTCCGTGGGCGATGTATTGTTCGCGGAAGTCAGAGAAGATGACGCTGCCGCAAGGAGCATTGGCGAGATAAACCGGGCGGAAGGTAAGGTCTTTGCTGCGAAGCGGGAATCCGGTGTCAGTGGTTTTGAAAGTGCTCCCGGTCGGGATGCGATTGGAGGAGATCAAGGTATGGTGCAGGGGATCGACACTGAGAAATTGTCCCTGCATGCGGGAAGGAAGAGCGGGGGCATCGATACAGATTCCGATGTGGGAGAAGCGCGGGATTGAGTTGGTGCTCGCCATCATGGTGAGTTCTCCAAAGGCGAAGGGATTGGGTGGCGGCCCGAACTTTCCGGGGTTCTTTCCTTGCTTGAGATACTGACCGTTTTGGATGAAGTGAAAGCCGCGTGTTCCGCCGCCATTATGTCCGCTGAAGAGTCTTCCCTCGGCATCAAAGTGCAGGCCGAAGGTGTTGCCGCCCCCGTCGGCAAAGACTTCGAATTCTTTTGTTCGGGGATGATATCGCCAGACGATGGGTCCTTCGTTGTAGATCGGTGGATCATTGTAGCCGGGCCGTGTCACGCGGCTGGTCGTGGTGCTCCCTTGTCCGCCGTAGAGCCAGCCGTCGGGTCCCCAAGCGAGACCGTTGGCCACACTGTGGGTGTCCTCAAGTCCGAAACCGGCAAGTCGGATCTCGGGGTCGCCGTCGGGAATGTCGTCTCCATTTTGATCAGGATAAAAGAGGAGGTAGGGAGTGTGCATGACCCAAATGCCTCCCCAACCCCGGACGACGGAGTTTGCCATGTTGAGCCCGGTGAGGACATTCTTGCTCGTTTCATAAACACCATCTCCGTCGAGGTCTTCGTGCACGCTGATGATGTCGGCTCCGCGATCATGATTAGGTGGCGCGGGCGGAACGCGGTCATACTTTGAGCGGTAGTATTGGTCACGGCCGATCATGGCGAGTCCGGCGGGGTAGGGGTATTGGCGGTATTGCGCGACCCACATGCGGCCCCGGGTATCGAAACTGAAATGAGTAGGTTGTGCGATTTCGGGTTCGCTGAGCAAGGCGTCGACTACGAGGTCATCGTCAGTTTCCAGTAAGGCGAGGTCTTCGCCGGGCGGAACCTGTCGACCGCGGATGGGGTCGATGGTGCGGGCGAGAGGTCGGCTGGAGAGCTTGAATTGATTGGAGGAATAAGCGGCGTGCTTGGGCTTTTCCGGGCTACTTGCGAAATCGTCTTTGGAAGGAGCGGTGGTGGTGAACTGCCACTCGCTTCCTAAAACAAGTTCGTTAAAGTAGTCGAGGATGACCGGGGCGGAGGCAAGCCCTCGCTTGCTTGACTTCTTCTCCAGACGAATAAGCAGAGAATTGAAGTGAGTTTTCTTGAGGATGTTTTTGGGAACCTTGAATCGCTGTTCCTTGCCGTCGGGGATGCCCGGGGATTTCACGATGCTCTGCCCGTTTAAGAAAATCTCAAATGGCCCCGGAAGATCAGCGATGGCGAGGACGGTAGAGCTTCGCCAAAGGTCTCGCTCGTCCCCTGCCGATTTGGTGAGACGGTCTGGAACCTGCAGGTAGCAACGGAGCCAGATTTTTTGCTGCCGGGAAGGTTGTGTGGGAATGGATGTTGTGGTCCACTCGGCGCCGGTGATTTGGCCGACGGAGAGGAGAAGGTAAAATGCGGGGAGGAAAAAAGCACGAACCATCCTCCAATCATCGACATGGCCGATGATGAGTGAAGGAAATTCCCAGATGAACTGCGATCAGGGTGATTCTAACGGGGTGATGAGATCGAGATCGCCGTCATTATCCCAATCCCTAAGGTAGGTCGGGATAGAGACCGATGTTGTTGTCGGGAACTCCTTTGACCTGAGCTATTCCCATCCATTTTTTCGGCCTTTCCCCAATACTGTGAAATGTGGATGCCTTCTCCTGATTGACCGGTCAGCCAGGTCTTCGCGGCTTAGCCCTCAGCCGCCCTGTGAGAATTAGTCGTCGTCGTCGACGCCCCTGCGGTAGGCCGTGATTTCGCGCTCGCCGTGGGCGATGAGAAGGATGGCATCTTCGGTAGCGACGGCTTTGAAAAGGTCCATCATAAGTCCTTCCTGTCCGGGCCAGGGGTAGACGAAAAAGAGATCAACCTCGCCGGGGTCAAGCCCGTCGTAGATCGGTGTGGTGTCGATTGGGACCCCTCCCGAGCTTGTGGCTTCGGGCGGGAGGAGGTCTTTTCCGCCGATGCCTTCGCATTCCTCGTAGCCTTCTGGGAGGTAGCGGGTATTT
>ERZ1048068.2235-NODE-2235-length-13867-cov-4.779684_pt1 | contig 13867 bp, 4 predicted proteins | sample MGYA00383098_ERZ1048068 | MGnify/ENA primary metagenome ERZ1048068 (study PRJEB29581, sample SAMEA5548368) | metagenome | biome: marine; feature: coastal; material: water | depth 1 m | study: Short-term variability in the microbial, nano- and picoplankton... | reverse complement strand
TGACCGATCTGGATTCGGAGGGCGATGTCTTGGTTTTTCTCCCCGGGGAGCGGGAGATTCGGGAGTGCGCCGAGATGGTGCAGGGTCGGGGCTTCCCCAATACCGAGGCGGTGCCGGTTTTCGCCAGGCTGTCCTTGAAGGATCAGGAGAAGGTCTTTCGACCGAGTGGAAAGCGGCGGATATTTATGGCGACGAATGTCGCGGAGACTTCGTTGACCATTCCGGGGGTCGTGAGTGTCGTCGATAGCGGGCAGGCACGGGTGAGTCGATTTAGTCCGCAGCGGCAGGTGCAGAGTTTGCAGATTGAGATGATTTCGCAGGCGAGTGCGCGGCAGAGGCGAGGTCGATGCGGAAGGGTGCGCGAGGGAATTTGCGTGAAGCTTTACGATGAAGAAACGCTGGAGATGGCGCCAGAGTTTACCGATCCGGAGATTCGGCGGAGTGCGCTTTCGGGGGTGATCCTGCGGATGCTTTCGCTGGGGTTGGGTGATGTCCGGGAGTTCCCGTTTATCGATCCTCCGGGTCCGCGGGCGGTCAATGAGGGATGGAAGACGCTCGAAGAAGTGGGCGCGGTGGCGAAGCGGGATCAGTCGAAGCTGACGGAGACCGGATGGCGTCTGGCCAAGTTGCCCCTGGATCCGCGATTGGGGCGGATGTTGATTGAGAGCGAGCGACGGGGAGTTTTCGAAGAGGTGCTCATTATTGTTTCGGGCCTGTCGGCGATGGATGTGCGGGAGCGGCCGCAGGGGAAGGAAGAAAAGGCGGATGAAGTGCAGCGGAAGTTTCTCGATGAACGGTCGGACTTCGGGGTCTATTTGATTCTTTGGAAATGCATCGGCGAGTTTCGTGATGATAAGGGGAAGATGCGCTCGAATCAGATGCGCAAATGGTGTGAGAAGAATTTCATTAGCTTCCGTCGGGTGCGCGAGTGGTTGGGGGTTTACTCGGAATTGCGTCGGTCGTTTCGCAAGAAGGACGGTGAGGCGAAGGAAGTCTCAACGCCGGCGGATGTTTATGCGGAGGTGCATAAGTCGATCTTGTCCGGAGTGCCGCGGCAGGTGGGGGTTTGGGATAAGGAGAAGCGGCATTACCACGGAGTGTCGAATCGACAGTTCGCGGTTTTTCCAGGCTCCGGTCTTTTTAAGCAAAAGCGGGCGCTCTGGGTTCTGGGATTTGAATTGGTCGAGACTTCGCGGTTGTGGGCGCGCAAGCTAGCGGAGATCGATCCGAAGTGGGTCGAGGAAGTGGTGCCGCATTTGTGTCGCAGTAAATTTCACTCGCCGTATTGGGATGATCAACAAGGTGCGGTGTATGGATTGGAAGATGTCATCTTGGGCGGTCTGTCTGTGGTGGAAGGGCGGCGGGTTTTCTTTGGTCGGGTGAATCCCAAGGCGGCTTTCGAGGTCTTTGTGCGCGAGGCTTTGGTGGAAGGAAAGCTTCGGGGAACGAATCCGGTGCTGCAGAATCTGCACTGGCTGAAGGGCGTGATTTTTCGGGGGGAGCGAAAGCTGCGGCGGGTCGGGTATTTGTGGGATGAGGTGGCGGCGTTTGATTTCTTTTTCGAGCGGATGCCGGTGGAGATTAATACTTCGAAGGCTTTTTACGATCTCACCAAAGACCCGGAGGAAATGGGGAAACTCATGGTGCGCTTTGGGGATCTCATTTGGGAAGAGGGGATCGAGGAACAGTTGAAGTTGTTTCCTGACGAGGTGGAGCACGGAGGGCGTCAGTGGCCGGTGAATTATGTCAGTGATCTGGAAGCGGAGGATGATGGGCTAACCTTTGAGGTGGGGATTGATGAGCTGCTGCGCTTTCCGGATTATTTGGCGAGTTGGGGGGTGCCGGGAATGTTGGATGAGCGGGTCGAGTTGTTGATTCGCAGTTTGCCGAAAGACTGGCGTCGGGAGTGCCAGCCGGTGGCGGAGCGGGTGGATGGGTTTTTGGAAGAGTGGGGGAATTGGGAGCCGCAGCAGGATTTGTCGGATGCGCTTTTGGAATATCTTCGAGAGAAGACCGGGCGGGCAATCGACGGAATGGATGAATCGCGGCTCCCCGGATACCTGCGAGCGAAGATTCGGGTGCGGGATGAGAGGGGTGAGGTCTTGGGGTTTGGAGAGGATGTGCGGGAGATCAAAGAGAAGCTGGCGGCGGTTCTGCGGGCGCGTCGGGAGGCGGCGGCGAACGAGGAATGGGAAATGACGGGCGGCGAGGTGTGGAGTTTTGGAGAGTTGCCGGTGGAGGCGGAGGGCGGCGTGTTCCCGGCTTTGGTGGATGAGGGCGAGACAGTGGGAATGCGGGCTTTTTTGGATTTGGAAGAGGCGGAGGAAAGTCATCGGGCCGGAGTGACGAGGTTGTTTTTGTTAGAGCACGTCGATCACGGGGTTTATGTGCGGAAGAATTTCCCGCTGCAGATGGCGGGACGCTTTATGTTGCCGCTTCTCCCGGATGGCACGATGGAGGAATTGGTGAAGGTGGCGGCGGAGGGATCGCTCGGAAAGATGCCACGGAGTGAGGAGGAATTTGAGGTGGCAGCGCACGATGGCAAGGGGGAGTGGTTTGGCTGTGCCGAGAAGATTGCCGGGGCGCTGGAAGGATTGTCGGATGCGGATGGTCGAGTGCGGGAGTGGATGGATCGGAATCGCCAGGACCGGCATTTAGGGGAAGTCGTTTTGCAAATGGAGGAGCAGCGAACATGGCTCTTGAGAGCAGGCTTTGCGTGGAAGGCGGGCTATGATCGCATGAAGCGATACCAGCGGTTTTTCCATGGGATGGAGGAGCGGATCAGCAGGTTGGATACGCAGCCGTTGCTTCGGGACGAGGAAAAGCAGGATCAATTTCTGCCCTTGTGGGACGAGTGGATGATTCAGTGGCAGGAGCGACCGGAGGCGGTTCGGCTTTGGGAGATCGGTTGGATGCTAGAAGAATGGCGATTGCAACTCTTTGCGCCCGGCGTACCACACGTCGGGAAGACGAGTGCGAAGAGGATCGAGAACGCCTTGGGAATTTAAGGAACGAACCCCCAATCTTGATTCGCTTGTGAGACCATCAAGGCGATTCGGAAAATAAAAAAGGCCCACCTCGCGGTGAGCCTTTTTTAAAATTTCGTTGAAGGGATGGTTTACCAGTTGTCGCGTCCACCGCCACCACGGCGATCACGGTCGCGTCCACCGCCACGGCGGTCGTCACGTCCACCACCACCACCACGACGGTCTCCGCCGCCGCCTTTGTAGCCACCGCCGCCACCGCCACCGCGGTTCTGCTGGGGCCGGCGTTCTTCGGCTTCGTTGACACGGAGGTTGCGACCCATCAGGTCAGCTCCGTCCAACTCTTCGATTGCTTTGCGAGCGAGCTCGTCGTCAGCAAGAGTAATAAATGCGAATCCGCGTGGGCGGTTGGTTTCGCGGTCGAGGGGAATGAAGAGGTCTTCAATGGTTCCGTAGTCCTTAAAGGCGTCGCGAATGTCTTGGTCTTCAGCCGCGAAGGGCAAATTGCCGAGGTAGAGTTTCATGGTCTTGTTTCTAATGAGAGCGTTGGCCGGACTGGTATTAGCGCGGCCAACGTTTTCGGAAGCTGACGGGAAATTATGAAATAGCGAGACTTGTTCTCATTATTTGTGAATAGGTGGCATTGGACGCTTTCGTTAAGTCAGTTAGGAATAATCAGGTGTTGCCGAAAATAGACGGTATTTTTCCATCGATTGCTTGAGGAGCTGTGCTAGCTTGCCGCTCGGGCAGCTAGAAACGCCCCCTTTACTATGAAATTGAAAATTACCAGCCTGCTTGTTGCGGCTTTATCGTTCTCTCCCATGATTTCATCTGCTCAGGAAACGGCACCCGCCGCTCCTTCAGCTGAGCCGGGGGCTTGGATCCCATCTACTCCATTGGAAAAGAAGGCGGTGGGCCTTTCCAAGACGATGAAGAAGATCCCGGGGATTGTTTCGTCGATCAAAGATCAAGCCACGATGGATGTCGCCAAGAAGTCGATGACTGCGTTAAACATGGAGGTGGATGCCCACGTCGCTGAGATAAAAAAACTTCCTGTTCCTGATGCCGCAATTCGCAAATCCTTGAGCTCCCGGATGGAAAAAGAAATGGCGGCTTTGGGCCCCCAGATGCAACAAGCGATGATGGGGATGATTGCTCTACCACCCGAGCTTGCTCCACAAGTGCAGGCCATGATGATGGAATTCGCCGGAAACATGGAGAAGCATGAGACGGACATGAACAAGTACTTCGAGTCCGATGAGGACCGTGCTAAGAAGAGCGAAAAGTAAAATTTCTTTCACTTAGGGAGACACCTCGCTCGGTTTTCGGGCGGGGTTTTTTTTGTAGATGGTCTTCTGAGGTAGGCGAGGGCTGGAGCCCCAGCTCCGTAAATTAGGAGTCGTGATACGTCTTTATCCCCAGATCACTGGGTTTCCAGCCTGCTTTGACCAAATCACTTTGATGGGAAGGGGCGAATATCATTAGAAAGTAACTGACAACGAGAGTTTTGATTCCTAATGTCGGGAAAATGCATCAATATTTGAGAATCCCCTCGGGGCTCGTATGTATCGTATTTGCGAGCCTTCTCAATTCTGCCTTGGCCGTGCCCACGATCGTGAGTGTGTCGGTGACGAGCAGTGAATTCGTGATCGATTCGGATGCGTCGCGAGGCGGTGCCGGTTATGATCGCGATGAAATTGCCGTTCGTTCGATCGTAAATCTCGATAAGGCGGGGAATTTCCGGTATGATTACCAACTGCTCGATGAGGATAATGCCTTGGTTCCTCTTGATAATGGCGCGGGGGGAACCACGACGACGTTCCGCAGTGCGGCATTTTCGATTGGAGTGCCTCAAGGTCGGGTGACTACGGAGAGGATTGCTCCGGCAGTGCAGCTGGATTTGGATCAGGAATACCGGGTCAAATTACTGGTGAAGAAGAACACTCCACCCGCGATTTTCTATGTGACCGAGGTGTCGGATGAAACGGCTGCGCAGCAGTTCATTCACTTTACCAATACCGATGCGGCAAGTGCGGAGGTGAACGTGCGTGGGATGATCGATGAGATTCGATGGACCAACATTTGGGCCTGCGACACCGACCCAGCGAACGACAGCTTTCGGGCGGAGGCTGACCTGACCTTGTGGCGTTACGACGACTTTCTCGCGGCCTCGGCAGATACCGAGATTGTTATGCATCAGTTGATCTACCAACTTCGGGAAAGCTCGACGGGCAATGTCGTCGCGATTTCCGGTGGCACGACGGGGGCGGGATATAGTCTGAGAGAGTTCGCATTGGATGGGAGTATTCAGGAGCCCTATTCACGTTCAGTGACGCGGAGTTTTTCGGTCAATCCCGCAGTGCAACTCGATCCGGTGAACGAGACCTACTCCCTCACCGTGACCCTGACGCCCGAAGAGGAGAGCGGGCAGCCGTATCTTACCGATCAGACTGATGTGGAGGGTGGAGCCGGGCCTCTTCTTCATTTTAACGGCACTCTTATGGCCGGAGGGGATACCATTACCATGGAATCGATCACCAATGACCCTTCGATTGGCGCGGTGAATATTGGCACGGAGTGGAAGACTTCGACTGCGGTAGTTGCGGGGTTTGTGGATGGAAATGACACCTACCTGGTCACCGGAACGGGACCTTACGACATTAACTTATTTCCCGACGGGCACGCTGAGTTTGTTGATGTGGCGGACTCGTTAACCGTAACCGCTCCCGCGCTTCCGGATGTTGGAACGGTGAATAACGTGCGCTTTTTTCGAAACGGAATGAGCTTCGCAGACAGTGGCTTGAGTGCGACCGTGCGGGTGATTCTTCCGGCGGGAATGGGGGTGTATGTCGGGCCTCATGAGATGCCCTCGAATCACATTCTTGAGAGTATCCTTGATGCCGGAACGCGGCTCTTGGATCAAAACCTCGATCCGGTGGTTGCGGTGATGAATTTCACAACCGGATCTCCGAATACGGTCTATCACATCATCGAAGAGTCCAAGCCCGTCGAAGTGGTGGCGGACAGCTTGCACTGGAATGTCAACACCGGTCAGTTTATCGGCGGAACAACACCGGCTGGTGCGGACCAGATTCGCTACGTGCGGAAGTGGGAGATGGAAGCTCTCAATATCGTGCCCATCCCAGTAGCCGACAAGGAATTGGTTTCGAACGAACTCTATTACCAACACGTCGCCACGGCTGCAGCAAGCGCGCCGGTTTGGTCGGCGGATGCCAATAATACCGCACGCCTCGACGTGGTCTTGAAAATCAAACCGGGCTCCTTTGAATCGCACTTTCCAAAAGGAGCCAAGATGACCTGGACGGCGGCCGGGGTGATCGAAATCGACGATGATTTTGTTGTTCCTGCTACGAGCAGTCTTCCTTCGGCGCAGCCGGTGACGATGAAATATGCGCGCGATTGTCCCGAGGCAGCGGATGCCGGGTGCGGGGTAGTCGGTGAGGCCACGGTGGTGATGAATCCGGGCGCCAATGCTTTTTCCTTCACCCGAGACGGAGGGATCGATGTTGAAGGAACATACATTATTGCCTCATCCCGTCGCGATGTTGTGATGGGTTACATCGATGCGCTGTCCGCCGTGTCGCCGGTCTTCGCGCATGACAGTGATCCATTCGTTAATGCCCGTTTTCTGATGTCGGGTCACTTTCTCAATGGCGACGATTATAGCGGAGATCGCGATGATGCGGCGGGACGTCTTTTGAATAGTGGTTTTGACCAGACCGATCTCAATGTGGCGGAGCGCCCTGATTCAGGAGCCTACAAAAAGGGCTTGGGTGATTATCCCGGGATGAACTACCGCGTTGATGGTGAGGCCGGTGCTATCAATTGTGTTTCGGTTCTCGGTGGCACGACAACTCCGACCTATGAACTCGATAGGCGTTCGAAATTTTATGCCCGCCCAGGTGGCGTCTCGGGAATTTTGGAGCGCGCCACGAATCCCGTCACCGGACCGGTGAAGATTTACGGTTACGAATTCACCTTCACCGATTTCGGTTTGTCCTTCCTCGACAGCGAAGTGCACGACTCGATCACGGCGGGAAGTTTGTTCATTCCCGACCCCTCGGATTTCACCCTGGCCTTCGATCCGCTCTTTTTCTCCTGCCTTGGCGCCTTGACCACGGCGGAGATCGCTGGCGGAACATTTACGGAAGATCTCGATTTCTGGAATGCCGACTTCACCGGCATTGCCGCGAATTTCCAACCGGCCATCGGAGCGGATTGCGACCCGTCCAATGCCTTTCTCACTCTGGGAGTGCAGGCGTGGGCGTCCAATATCGCCACTCCGCTGACTGGCACGCTCGGGTTTATGCCGGACGGCAATCTCATCACGGCTGACGATAATTTACTCGAAGGAGTAGACTCGCGATTGGGTCTGCCGTCGCAGGTTGAGATCGCCGGCCCCAACAACGAGGTTTACAATTTCTACCCGGCGCACGACGCCTATTACGAAAATCACGATCACTCTTCTGAGTCCGTGGGTCGGATCAATCTCGCGGGCTATCTCGATGTGGCTTTCTTCGAAGATCTGGCGTGTCATATCCAAACCGGAGCTGCTTCCGAGAACACCACGGACGTGATTTATATGATGGGCGGTTGGGCCGGTGGAGGCGGAATTGATGAAGCGACCTTTGATCTTGATCACCATTCCTATCCTTCGGCTGATAACCTGGAAAACTACCGCGACGGCGCTGATCCGTCCTACCTGATTCACGCGCAGCAGGACTGGTTGGGCGTGGTGACTTTTGATTATCCGCTTTCATGGTCGGGATCGACGCGTTCCTTCCGCGCGACCGAGCCAATTTCGAATGACTTCCTTGTTCTCACGACCGAGCATGAATTGACCTACCTCTCGGCGGACAATGCCGAACTCGATTTTGGGGCAAACGTGCAACTCGATATCCCCGAAATCAATCTCTCCAACATTGGCGTGAATTTGGTGGAAGATACCGGCGTTCTGGCTGCTCTTCAAGCCACCATCACTGATACCGTGACCCAGGCCTTGCTCGATGGAGTGGACGGGTCGGCGGAGATTCTGAACGACCGCATGGATGTGTTTTATGACCGTGTTTTCGAAGAGACGGTCGATCCGATTGTCGATGATCTCTACGTGCAACTCGAGGCCGCTCCTGACATCGCCGCAATGGAAACTGCGGTGAATGACTATCTCTGCATTCGTGCCGACAGCGTGCTCAAGGTGCTCGAAGACCTCGATGGGGCGGTTGGGCAGGGCGGAACGATTGTCGACGAGGTCGATCAAGCGCTTGCGAAATTACAGGTTGCGATCCGGACTGTCATCGGGCGGGTGAATGTCGATGATCTTTCGGGAGAGATCGTTATCGACAATCCCACCCTCACCGTTCCCGAAGATTATCTCGAGAAGGCCGGGGCGACTTTGGTGGAAGGGATTTTCGCGAACGCCGATGGGGATGGCTACGATTTTGCCGAGCTTTTGTTGGTGGCCCTGGTCGAAGAACTGGCACCCGATGTCGCGGACAATCTCTCCGCAGTGCTCACCGAAGTCGCGGGAAATCTGGCGGAGAAGTTGGAAGGGGAACTTAACGCGCAATTTGAGTCGGCCGGACCGACGATTGACCAACTGAAGAACGTTCTCATGGAAGTACACAATGCCATTGGCGAAATTCGCAGCGCCGGGAATTTGTATACCGAGGTTTCCGACAAGATTCTCGCTTCTTCGATGGAGGTTCAAAATCTCGTTAACGAAGCCAAGGCTGAGGTGAATGCCTTCCTCAATCAGATCGACTTCGAAGAATACTCTGCCGAGGAAGTTAAGGATGTGATTCGCACCACGATTCGCGACAAGTTCAATGCTTCGCCTCTCATTGCCGAAGTGCAGGAGATTTTGAAGGCCTCGATCTATGACCTCGATGCCTCGATGAACGACGCGGTGGCATCGGCCTTTGCAGAATTAAATGGGATCATCAATCAGCTGCTCGACGATGCCCTGCCCCTTGATTCGGCCTTGGCCGGATTGCTTGACGATGCGGCTGACATTTCGGCAGCGGGATCGATTGATGGTTACGCCAAGATTAACGGTGATGCCTTGCGGACCTTGCGTCTGGATGCGGCCTTGCAGTTAAAACTGCCCGATGATTTTGAGTTCGAGGGATACGTGGAGATCAACCAGCTCGATTCCTTTGGCGATGGCTCTTGTTCCTTCGCTGGCGGTGAAGGCGAGTATGCAGCTGAGGTCATCATGGGCGCCACGGATATCCCGGTGGCGTGGATTGGTGAAGGCTTACGCTTTGATGTCTCGACCAAGTTCACCTTCGATACTGGGTCGGGCTTTGCACTGCGCGGATTTGGCGGAGCGGTTGAGATGACCGAGGGCGAAATTGGTTTCGAAAGCATGACTATTACCTCGCTCGGAGCGGCCGCGATGTTTGGAAAAGACGAAAACTACATCGCCGCGGAAGTTGGTCTGGCGTTCGACGCCTACGAACTCGCGGGCGGGGTCTTCTTTGGTCGGACCTGCACCATCGATCCTTTGTTAATTGTCGATCCCGACGTGGGAAATGTTCTCGGCAATCCACCCTTCACAGGGATTTATGCCTACGGAGAGGCTCAGATTCCTATCATTAATGCTTCCTGTCTTTTCAGTGTCAGCGCGAAGGCCGGAGTGGGTGTCTTCTGGTTCCAGGAAGGCAATACCTTTGGCGGCAAGATGCTTGTCGGTGCTTCCGGGCGCGCGCTTTGTGCCGTGGAAATCGGCGGCGAGGTGGTCCTCATCGGCTCCAAGAGCGGCAACAATTATTCCTTCTTCGGCAAAGGCACGATCTCCGGCAAAGTGGGAGTTTGCCCGTTTTGCGTCTCCTTCAAAGAATCTGTTTCTCTGACTTATAAAAACGACGAATGGTCCTACGACTTTTAATCCCAATGCGTTTACTTTTTTTATCACTCCTTTGTCTTCTTCCGCTTCGTGCTCAAACGGCGAACCCGGAGGAGAGCATACGCTTTCTCTCGGTGACTTCATTTCAAGAACCGGCGGATTCGAAAAACTATGCCTACCTCACCTGGCAGGCTCAAAGTGCCGGGGCGCTCTTCGATCACAACCATGCGGTCTTTCATAAGTCCGGCCCGGCTGCTTCGCCGAATCTTTTTGCGCGGTCGGGGACGATGAGTTTTCAAACCCAGCTGAATATTGTCAGTGCCTTGCTCGATTCCACCCCGCCTTCTTTGTTTGATGCGGCGGTTGTTGAGCCAATAATCGATGATTTGTTTGGCGATCTGGTCGCTTCACCGAGCCTGACGCTTGCGGGGAAAATCTCGGGAGTTCTTCAGGCGGCCAAACGCGACCCGATGGTCTTTCGCCGACTGATTTTTCTCTCCCGAACCCAACCGGTTCTCGGGCTTTGCATGGGAACTGCTGCGGTGGTTCCGGTAAATGGCGTGGTAACGACTTTTGAACTTCGTACGCTCCCTTCCGGGACTTTGGTCTTGAATGCCCAACCCGGCGTGGTGGCTGGTCGTGTGACCTTGGATCTCGCAAGTCCTCCCATGATTCCATCTCCGGGGCGCCCAATTCACGTGCTCGATCTTTCGGCCTCGGGCCATCTTAATGCCAAACTTCGTTGGGGAGTTCCCTCGGGCTTGCGTCAGAGAACTCCGCTGACTTATGGCTATAATATTTACCGCATGACCCGCGCCTTTGCCGAGGGTGCGAACTACCACATCACGCCACCGGCATCGACGGCCTTGACCGGATTGCTCTCGTCAGATCCCAATGACGTTCGTCTCGTGAACCAGCTCCCCCTGATGCCGACAAAGTTGATGACCGTTGTGGAAGCGGCAGACTTGGTGGGTGATCCTGAGACCTATTTTACGGTCGATGACAATGGTGTCCTTCTCGATGGCGGAGTGCCTTTGGGAGATGGCGATGAGTTTTATTACTTCGCATCCGCACGAGATTTATTGGGACGTCCGGGGACGATCTCGCCGGGAACTCTGGTCACAATTTGTGACCGTCATCGCCCGCTCGCTCCCTCCCGTGTGAAGGCTGTTCACAAACATGTCAAACCTGCGGCGCCTTCCGATTTTATCGAAGTGTCCTGGGAAAAACCCACTTCGGGAGACACCCCGGATTTCTATTTCGTCTACCGCTGGACCAACCCTGAAGAAATGATCAGAGCCGATGAAGTCGCGGAGTATTCTACTTATCAGATCGCCGGACCAATTCCTCATGATCCGGCGACGACACGGTATAGGATTCGCGATAATGGTGCGAGTGCTCCCTCAGTTCCCGCGAATCTCGGGGAGACCTGGTGGTATTCCGTTCGGGCGGTAAAGAACACCGCTTGTGGTCCGCTCACTGGTCCCAATAGCGCGCCGGGATGGGGAGTTTTGCGCGACTGGAAAGGCCCCAACTCAGGGGACGCTTCGCTGACGATCACGCGCTTCTGTCCGACCTTCAGCTTGGAATCAGCGAGGATTCAGCAACTCAACGAGCAGATTGCGGCGGAGTTCACCGGGCCGATCAATGGCACGCACTATTACCACTTAAAAATTCTCCGCGTCGATCCACGGATTAAGGCGGCCAAGATTTATTTGTGTGCCGGAATTGACGAGAAGGATGGCGGGGAGACCGTGACCAGTTTGTTAGGTCAAAAAGTTTATTCCAAGGAGGATGAACTTCTCGATGTGAAGTATTGCTTTCCCGCCGCGGTCTTTCAGCTGAGGGATGCCGGCCTCATTTTGTGTGCCGTTGATCAGAATGGCAAGGAAGCCTACAAGAAAATTGGATTTGATGAACTACCTACTTTGGACCCACCGTCAACATACGCGGAGATTTGTTTTTGCGTGGAAGAGGAGGAACAAACTAAAGTCATTGGTGGCGGCGGGGTAGGTTCCGGGAATACCCATACTTCGGTGGACCCTGGCACGGGTGGAATTAATCCCACGGAGATCACGTTCACCCCGACGGCTGGAACGAAGGAATATAAACTCTATAAACGTATCGACGGCGGCCCCTTGCTTTTGGTCGGACAAGCGGAGTACGATGGTGCTCCGAGTGTCACCATCGAGGACGCTGAGCTGCCGGCCAATGCGACTGAGATGTGTTATTTTCTTCAGTATTTTGACGAGCATGGAAACCCGAGCCCTCTCGCCGATCTGGGATGCCTCCTCACCACGACCAAAGTCGAGATGCCCGTGCCGATCATGGCCGAGGTCAGAAAGGCGGGCACCCAAGCCGCGCCGCAGGGAGTGATCAAATGGTTTTGCCAGCCCGAAGGTGTCGAGCGATTCCGCATTTATATCTGTGATGGAGACACGGGAGTGAAGACGACTTACTCGAGTGAGTTGCAGACTCCCAGCGTGGCGATTGTGCCCTTCGGTGGAGGAGCCCCGGCAATTGGTTTCCCAACGTTGGGCAGACCTTTCGGTTCGGGTGGAGGATCTCCCCAAGGATTCCTGGCCTTTGAGACGGGACGGCTTGGCGGAAATTTCCACGATACCGGAACGGCGGGTGAATATAGCTTGAGCCTCGATCTCGCCACGGGTCGCGACTACAAGATCTACGTCGAAAGTGTCTCCGCTGCCGGGGATCGCTCGAGTGCTTCGAATATCGTGAACTTCACTTGGTCGCAATCCAATGTTGGTGGTCCCGAAGTTCCCTGGCCAGCGCGTTCCTTGCCGGCTTTGGATCCGGATTTCATCCCGGAAATCGAAGCGGAGTATGCCTACAATAGCCGGGAGGGTCGTTATTACGCGGCAGTGCAGATCGGTGAGTTGCAAATTGATAGTGAGAAGCGTGATGTTACCCTTGGTCGTCTCACCACAGACAACAAGACCTTGTATGTCATTCCTTCGAATTGGCCGGATACCGACGAATATAATTTGATTCTTTACGAATCATCAGGAGGGGAAACCGCGTTGAACTTTGCTCTCTATCGCTATCAAGTTCCCAATCTCTATTTCCCAACGGTGTCGGGAGATCTGGTGCAGGTCAGTCCCTTGATTAACCGCGTTCGCACGGGGCCGTATTTGACAACCCACGAAGGTCTCTATGACCCCTTCCTGGAGCTTTTGGAGAATCCTCAAGCGCTCCCGCTCTATGGTCTCTACGTTAAAGACACCCAGGGTGCGATCCGGGGTGCCAGGTATGTTTACGTTCTCGTTCGCTTCAAAGAGAACGGTGAAATTGATCGCTGTATCCCGACCAACGAACTGGAAATCCCTCTCGTCGACCCCACTCCGTAATTCATTTGTCCGCCCACGCCATGTTCCACAAATATCTTCCTTCCCTCTTGGGCTTTTGTCTCACTGCTTCCGTGTCGGGTTACGACTCGCGCGTGACTTACCACACCCCGGAAGAGATCCAGGGCTTTGGTGATTTCAATGGCGACACCTTTCTGGATGTCGTCACGGTTGACCGCGCCACCGGGCAATTTCGCATTGGCCAGGGTCAGGCCGATGGCTCACTGGTTTGGCAGGCGGCGCGCCCGAGTGGATGTGCCAATACAAGCGATCTTGCCGTCGGACAGGTGCGTAGTGCGGGCCGTTTGGATTTGGTGTTCACCAGCCCTTTCGCAAACCAAATCTTTCTCATCGATCCCAATGCCGCTTTTTCGCGACCCGAGCAAGTGACGCCAAATGGCCTCGGCCCCACTGTGATCTCGGCGGTGGATTTGAATCAGGCCGGCAATGATCCGACTCTCGATGACCTCATCACTTTCACGGCGTGGAATTCTCCGCCCAATGAAGACAGGCTGAATTTGTTCCTTTCTCTTCCCGGGTCAATCGCGGTGTCGGGCGACGTGAAGACCGGGGATCCCATCCATCATACTGCGCGTGTTCTTCTCAAGACAGGTTTTCCCGAGAACTTCTCCACAAGCCAACTGGTGGGA
>ERZ1048068.2234-NODE-2234-length-13874-cov-9.453434_pt1 | contig 13874 bp, 10 predicted proteins | sample MGYA00383098_ERZ1048068 | MGnify/ENA primary metagenome ERZ1048068 (study PRJEB29581, sample SAMEA5548368) | metagenome | biome: marine; feature: coastal; material: water | depth 1 m | study: Short-term variability in the microbial, nano- and picoplankton... | reverse complement strand
GATCTTAAGCCTAGAGAAATGATAGGTTTAAATGACAGAACCCGGCTTATAGTTTGTCTAGCAAACTTATCCACAGTTCAATTTAAATTAAATTTAAATGTTCACCTTTTGATTCATAATTGAATCATTTCTGTTCTATTTTTTCGATTTTAAATTGTATTAGCTTCAAACCAGAAATTGATTTTAAGTTACATCAAGATACAACAAGATGCCTACAATCAGATAGAAATTCGCCTAAAATCAACATATTGACTCTACGTCAAAAAACCCATATTGTCCCATATATTCCCAAATATGGAATTTATGAAATATAAAAAATATGTTTTTATCTACTTACGAGAACAAAATAGACAAAAAAGGAAGAGTTTCTGTGCCCGCTAGTTTTAGGTCTCATCTTTCTAACTTAGGATACATTGGTGTTATTTGTTATCCCTCATTCAATAACCAATCTATTGAAGCTTGTTCCCAAGATAGAATAGAAAAACTTTCTTCAAGTATAGACTCATTAAGTCCATTTGAAGAAAAAAGAGATTATTTTGCAACATCAATCTTATCTGAAAGTATGAATTTACAATTTGATAGTGAAGGTAGAATTTCATTATCAACAAAATTATTAAAACATGCAAAAATAAAAAATAGCATGTTGTTTGTTGGTCAAGGTCAAACATTTCAAATATGGGAACCAGCAGCATTTGAAAAATTTAAGGTAACTGCAAGAAAAAAAGCAAATCTAAATCGTGCAAGCCTTAAATGGGAAAAACATTTTAATAACAATGAGGGGAAATAAAAATGACTATTAACTTTAAATCACCAGAAATAAAAGAATTACAACCAAGATTATTAGTAGTGGGAGTTGGCGGAGCAGGTGGAAATGCACTTAATGAAATGATTGATAATGGACTTCAAGGAGTAGAGTTCATAGCAGTAAATACAGATGCTCAAGATTTAAAGTTAAGTAAAGCTAAAGCAAGAATTCAAATTGGTCTAAATTTAACAAAAGGTTTAGGTGCTGGAGCAAAACATGACATTGGTCAAGCAGCTGCAGATGAATCTTTGAATGAAATTGTAAATACACTTCAGGGTGCAAATATGGTTTTTATAACTGCAGGTATGGGTGGTGGAACTGGAACAGGTGCTGCACATGTTATTGCACGAGCAGCTAAAGAATTAAATATTTTAACAGTTGGTGTTGTAACACTTCCTTTTTTATATGAAGGACCCTCAAGAATGAGAAGAGCTCAGGTAGGTTTAGAGGAATTAAGAAAACATGTTGATACAATTATTGTAATTCCAAATCAAAATTTATTTAAGGTTGCGAATGAACAAACTACATTTGAGGAATCTTTTAATTTATCAAATAATGTTTTAATGCAAGGTGTTCAAAGTGTTACCGACCTAATGGTTAGACCAGGTATCGTTAATCTAGATTTTGCTGACGTTGAAACTGTTATGGCTTCAATGGGTAAAGCAATGATGGGTACTGGTGAAGCTGAAGGTGAAGGTAGAGCAGCTAAAGCAGCAGACATGGCAATTAGCAACCCATTAATTGATGACTATACATTAAAAGGTGCAAAAGGATTACTGGTAAACATTACTGGTGGCAAGGATCTTAAACTTTTTGAAGTTGATGAAGTTGTTAATAAGATAAGAGCTGAAGTAGATCCAGAGGCAGAAGTAATCATTGGTGCTATTACATCTGGTGATCTTGATGGAAAAATCAGAGTATCAATTGTTGCAACAGCATTAGATGGACAACAACCAGAAAGTAAATCTGTAATCAACATGGTTCACAGAATACAAAATAGAAATCCTGGTTATTCAGACTTTAACAGTTCAGCTTCTGCTCAATCATTTAATTTTTCACCAACAATGACTAGCCCGGTTTCAAATGGAGCTAATGCATTAAAGTTAGAAAATGAAATAATAGCAGAACCAGTCGTAAATACTACATCATCAGCAATGATAAATGAACAAACTACCACTAATCAAGAAGTTGAGAGTATTATTGAAAACAATCAATCAAATGATTACGAGCAATCTTTTTCAGAAGAAGCGCTTACTACTTCACATGCTGAAGAAAGTAACTCAATAGAAGAAGAACAAGTTTCTAATGGACTTGAAAATTTTGGTGTAGAAGGTGAAGACGCTCCAGATCTATTTAGTTCAGACAACGAAACCTCAGATACAGATGGATTATTATCTACTGAAACTTCAGAAAATACTTCAGAAGACGATGATCTAGAAATTCCGGCATTTTTAAGAAGACAAAAGAATTAATGGTCTTCAAAAAAATAAATGATAGCCACCATAATACCAGATATAAGAAATCATTATCCGGTATTGCTAAGTGAAATAATTAGTATTATTACCCCTCAATATGGTGGCACATTTATCGACTGTACGTTCGGTCAGGGTGGATACACAAAAAGAATATTAAACTTTCCAAAAACAAAAGTAATTGCACTAGATAGAGATTCTGAGAGCTCTAAAAAAGCTCAAGAACTTCAAAATAGTTTTGATGATAGGGTATTATTTAAAAATATAAAATTCAGTCAATTGAATAATCTAAAGTTAAAACATGAAAATATCAAAGCGGTAATTTTTGATTTAGGGTATTCATTGAACCAAATTAAAGACCCAAAAAAAGGTCTTTCATTTGATAGCATTGGTGAACTTAATATGAAAATGGGTATAAATGATTTTTCAGCAAAAGAAGCAATTAATCAGTTAGATGAAAAAGAGCTTACAAAGATATTTAAATATTTTGGTGATGAAGCAGACAGCAAAAGAATAGCACACAATATTGTTGAAGACAGATCCAAAAGAGAGATCACAACAGAAGAGCTAGTTAGGATTATAGAGTCTTCGAAAAGAAAAAGAAATTATAAGACACATAGTGCAACTAAAATTTTCCAAGCATTAAGAATATTTGTAAATAAAGAAATTAGTGAACTAATTTATGGATTAATTAATGCTGCTAAAGTTGTTAAAAAAGATGGCGTTATTGCAGTTGTAACATTTCATTCTTTAGAAGATAAAATTGTTAAATACTTTTTTAAAAGTTTATCTGAAAATAAAAGCATCTCAAGACATATGCCAAAAACAGAAGAAAAATTAAATTTATTTAAATCTGTTATAAAAAAACCAATAGTACCAAGTGATAAAGAAATTAGAGAAAATCCACCTTCTAGATCAGCCAAGTTGCGTTATGTAATTAAAAAAGAAGATTTTTTTGATTTTGAAACAGATATCTTTGATAAATTTAAACATTTAATTGACATTGAAAATTTGTCAAAAAAACTATGAAACAATTAGTGGTAGCTGTTATTTTCGTATTAATATTAATTACATCACTTATTAAAACTTCTACAAAAGAAATAGAAGATCAAATTTTTATAGTTAAAGAAAATATAAGACCTTTAAAATCAGAACTTGAAGATGTATTGCTTGAGTTTAACTATTTGAGCTCTCCTGAAAAATTAGTTCAGTATCAAACGCAATATTTTGAAAAAGATTTAATCAAAATTGAAATTATGAATATTAAGGAAATTATTGAAAATAATGAAACTTTAGAAATAAAAGACTTAATCAGCAAAAGTGGAAATGAATAATAAAAAGAATATTATTCTAGAAGAATATGAAAATGAATTTTCATATAAAAAAAGTAAAACTAATTTAGATATACAATTTAACAGAATAGCCTTTATTTTTTTTGTCTTCTTGGTGATTTCAATAATTTATTCAATACAATTGCTACATTTAGGCTCATTAAAATCAGACGTTAAGACAAGTTATGTACCAAGCATAAAAGATTATAGAGCAGATATAATTGATAGAAATGGAAATTATTTGGTTAAGACTGTTAGATCAATTGATATTGGTATCAGCCCGATAGAAGTAATAGATAAACAAAAATTATTAATTAATTTAAAGTGGATTTTTCCAAACAAAGATTATACTGAAGTTGAAAAAAAACTTAACAAAAATAAATTTTTTAAGTTTGAAAAAAAAATATCTTCAACAAATTTAAAAAAAATAATGTCCTTGGGGGATAAATCAATTAGACCTGAAGAGCAACTAACTAGAATTTATCCTCAAAAAAATCTCTTTAGTCATATTATTGGTCAAATAGATGATGACAATAAAGGTATATCAGGACTTGAAAAATCCTTTAATGAAAAATTAAAACAAACAAATGAACCACTTAAATTAACAGTAGATACTGACATACAATTTTTAATTAGAGAAGAGTTAGTAAAGTTTCAATCTATATTTAGAAGCAAAGGTAGCACAGCAATTTTAATGAACGTTAATAATGGAGAAATCATATCTATGGTTTCATATCCAGATTTTGATCTTAATAAAAGAGAGAAGATAGTGGATCTCAATTTTATTAATAGAGCAACAAAAGGAGTCTATGAGTTGGGCTCGGTATTTAAAACTTTTACAGTAGCAGCTGGATTAGAGGAAGACTTAATTGATACTGATACAGAATTTTTAAATTTAGAAAAAAAACTACAATGTGGAAAAAGTAGTATCTCTGAATATGACAATAAAATACCATCAAATCTTACTGTAGAACAAATTTTAATTAGGTCTGGAAATATAGGATCTGTAAGAATTGGACAAAAATTAGAAATTATTAAATTAAAAGCTTTTTTAGAAAAAATTGGAATCCTAAGTAAAATAAATTTTGACATAGAGGAGGTTGGAGAGCCTATTCCATTTAAGTGGGGAAAATGTAAACTTGCGACTGTATCTTTTGGGCATGGAATAACTACAACTCCATTACAGTTAGCAAAAGCGTATGCAATCATATCAAACGGTGGTTTTGAAGTTGAGCCAAGTTTAATAAAAAAGGAATTAAAAGATTCTCAAAAAAAAAAAAGAATAATTAAAGAAGGTATTTCAAAGAAGATAAATTTGATACTTAGAAAAATAGTAACTTCTGAAGAAGGTACAGCGAATCTTGTAAACATCAAGGGTTATGAAGTTGGTGGAAAAACTGGAACAGCTGAAAAATCTATAGCTGGAGGCTATACAAGAAAAGCAAAAGTTAATACCTTTGCAGGCATTTTTCCGACCTCTAAACCTAAATATGTGCTGATCGTTATACTTGATGAGCCGAAAACATCATCAGACTACGTATATGAATATAAAAATAAAAAAGGCTCATATACAGGAACCCCATATAATACAGCAGGGTGGACATCTGTTGAGGTAGCTGGAAAAATCATAGAAAAAATTGGGCCTATTTTGGCCACAAAACATATAGAAAATTAATACTTATATGTTGATTGGCAACTTCCTTAAAAATATTAAAAAAGAATTTAAAAATCATAAATTTACAGGTCTTAGTTTTAATAGTGCAGATTGTAAAAAGGGTTATATTTTTTTTGCAATTAAAGGAACAAAGTCAAATGGAAATAAATTTATTGATGAAGCTATTAAAAAAGGTGCAACAATAATTATTTCAGGGAAAAAATTTGAAGGCATCAAGAATGATGTACTATTCTTAAGATCAAATGAGGTTAGAAAATTATTATCAGAGTTAGCATATAGAATAAAGAAAGATAAGCCAAAAAATATAATTGCTGTAACAGGAACAAATGGAAAATCTTCAATTGCAGATTTTTATTTTCAACTACTAAACCTAAGTAATAAAAAAGTAGCTTCTATTGGAACATTAGGAGTTAAGACAAAAAATAATTTAAAGAAGGTTTCTAATACGACATTAGATCCAATTGGATTAAACAAAATATTAAATGATTTAAAAAAACAAAAAATTGACAATGTTATATTGGAAGCTTCTAGTCATGGACTAAAGCAAAATAGACTTGATGGTTTAAAATTTAATACTGCAATTTTTACAAATTTATCTCATGATCATTTAGATTATCACAAAACATTTAATGATTATCTTAAATCAAAACTTTATCTATTTGAGAAATTATTGAAATCTAGAGGTAACATAATTACCGATAGTAAAATTCCTGAGTATAAAAAATTAAAAAGAATATCACTAAATAATAAATTTAATCTTCAGGTTTTATCAAAAAGTAAAGATGGAATAGATATTTATTCACATAAATTTAAAGAGGATAAACAAATAATTGAAATTATACACAATCAGAAACATTATAAATTACAAACAGACTTAATTGGTAAAATTCAATTAAAAAACTTATTTATGGCAATGCTTGCTGCAAAAAAAAGTAACTTAAAATTTAATCAAATAGTTAAGTTAGCATCAAGAGTAAAATCAGTAAATGGTAGGTTTGAAAAAATTAAAACTTTAAAAAATAAATCAAAAGTAATTTTAGATTATGCTCATACACCTGATGCATTAGACACTTGTTTATCTAATTTGAAAGAACAATTTGAAAATAAAAGAATTTTCATTGTATTTGGATGTGGTGGTAATAGGGATAAAGATAAGAGACCTATGATGGGAAAAATAGCCAATCAATACTGCGATAGAGTTTATTTAACAGACGACAATCCAAGAGAGGAAAATCCAAAAAAGATAAGATTAGCTATTAAAAAAACCATTGATAAATCAAAAGTTTTTGAGATTTCAAATAGGTCTAAAGCTATTCATAAGGCTATATTTGATTTAAAAACTGGTGATATTTTAGTTGTTGCAGGCAAAGGTCATGAACAGACACAAGATTATGGAAAGTTTGTAAATAAATTTTCTGACAGATTAGAAATATTAAAAAATATTAAATTAAAAAATAAAATTCTTTCAACTAATATTAAAATAAATATTTTAAAGGAGATCAGCAACTCTCCTCAAATTAATCCAAATATAAAAATAAACAATGCATCAATTAACTCCAAAACAATTAATAAAAATGACATATTCTTTGCAATAAAAGGAAATAATAAAGATGGAAATCTATATGTTAACGAAGCTTTTCAAAATGGTGCATCATTAGTAATAGCTAACAATCAAAAAAAATCTAAAAAAAAAATTGTAGTAGATGATACATTACAACTTCTAACAGAGGCTTCATCAAAATTAAGAGAAAATTTATCTAGTAAAATTATATCTATAACAGGCAGTTGTGGAAAAACCTCTCTTAAAGAATTGTTAGGAAAAACTTTAAGCAAGATTAACAATGTAACTTATTCACCAAAATCTTTTAATAATAAATTTGGTGTACCATTAAGTTTATTTAATCTAAGAAAAAATGACGAATTTGGTATTTTTGAGATTGGAATGGATAAAAAGGGTGAGATTGATTATCTATCAAAAATTATCAAACCTGATGTTGGTGTTATTACAAATATTTCCTACGCACATATTAAGAATTTTAAAAACATTCGTCAAGTAGCTTTAGCAAAGTCAGAAATTATTAATAATATAAAAACAAATGGATTTCTTATTTTAAACCGAGACGACAAATTTTATAATTTACATAAAAAGATTGCTAAGAAAAAAAGTTTAAATATATTTACATTTAGTTTAAAAAATAAACTAGCAGATATCTTTTTAAAAAAAATAGTTAAAGAAAAATCTAAATATACAATATTTATAAGTATTAATAAAAAACAAACTTATTTTTATGTAAAATCAATTTTTGAGAATAATTTAAAAAACTTATTAGCAGCAATAACAATTATATCAATTTTTAAAGATACACAAAAATTAGATAAAAATATATTTCTTGATTACGAAATAACGAAAGGTCGTGGAGATATAAAAAAAATTAAATTGAATAAAAAAAGAATTTATATTGTAGATGAAAGTTACAACTCTAATCCATTATCATTAAAGTCTGCTATAAAAAATTTTGATGAAATAAAAATTGATAACTCTAGAAAAAAAATAATACTGAGTGATATGCTGGAGTTAGGAAGTTATTCAAAAAAACTACATCTAGAGGCTGGTAAAGAAATTAATAAAACTTCTCTTAAAAATATTAGTGTAGTTGGCAAATACATTTTACATACTTATAAAAACCTCGATAAGTACCGTAGAGGGGCTATTTTGAAAGATAAGTCTAAAATAATTGATTTGATTAAAAATGAATTAAATAATAATGATTATTTAATGATTAAGGGTTCAAATTCTACTGGACTTAACGATCTAGTTAACAAATTAAAAACTGGAAAGTTTAATGCTTTATAGTCTTATTACTCAATTAATTGACGAATACAGTTTTCTAAATGTATTTAAGTATTTAACATCTAGAACAGGGCTCGCAATGTTTACGTCAATGTTTGTGGTTTTATTAATAGGTACTCCTTTTATTAAATTTTTTTCAGCTAAAAAAATCTTAAATCCAATAAGAGATGATGGTCCTACTGAACATATAGTTAAGAAAATTGGGACACCAACAATGGGAGGTGTTTTAATTTTGCTTGGACTATTTTCAGGAATATTACTTTGGGGAGATCTATCAAATTATCATATATGGTTTTTATTATTTATTGTTACAGGATTTGGAATATTAGGAGCATATGATGATTATAAAAAAATTAAGTTTAAAAATTCATCTGGTGTTTCATTTAAATTTAAAATTATTTCTCAAATTTTAATAGCCATTGTTGGAATTTTTGGTTTAACTCAATTATCTCAAAATACCGAACTTACAAATTTGTATTTTCCTTTTTTTAAAAATTTAATTATCAATCTTGGATGGTTTTTTATTCCATTTTCTGTTTTTATAATTGTTGGATCCTCGAATGCAGTTAATTTAACAGATGGCTTAGATGGTTTAGCAACAGTGCCAGTGATATTAGTTGCAGCATGTTTTGCATTTATTAGCTACGTAACAGGTAATATTGTATTTTCAGAATATTTAAATATTCCTTATCTTGAAGGTATGGGGGAAGTTTCAGTTTTTTGTGGATCAGTCATAGGAGCTTGTTTAGGATTTTTATGGTTTAATGCACCACCTGCTAAAATATTTATGGGTGACACAGGTTCCTTGGCGTTAGGTGGATCATTGGGGGCAATTGGAATTATTACTAAACATGAAATTGTTTTAGCAATAACAGGTGGGTTATTTGTGTTAGAAGCCGTGTCAGTTATAATCCAGGTTATTTCATTCAAGTTAACAGGTAAAAGAATTTTTAGAATGGCACCTATACACCATCATTTTGAGAAAAAAGGTTGGGCAGAGTCAACAGTTGTAATTAGATTTTGGATTATATCAATAATCTTAGCAATGATTGGATTAGCGACATTAAAACTTAGATAATGTTAAATCTAGAAAAAAACTTTTTCAAAAAAAGAATATTGATTTATGGTTTGGGAAAAAGCGGTCTATCCACTTATAGTTTTTTAAAAAAAAATAATATTATTAGTTTATTTGATGATCAAATAATTACTAAAAAAAAAATAAAAGATACTCACACAACATACAAAGAAATAATTAAAAAGGAATTTGACTGTATTATAATTAGTCCAGGAATAGACATTAATGAATGTAAATTAAGTAGATTTTTAAAAAAAAATCATAAAAAAATTTATACAGATTTGGACATTTTTTATAGTCGATATGCTCTTAATCAAAAAATAACTATTACTGGTACAAATGGAAAATCAACTACTGCTAAGCTTTTGCATGATATATTAAAAGATCAAAAAAAAGATGTTCGTTTAGTAGGCAATATAGGTAATCCAATTTTACTAGAAAAAAAGATTAAAAAGGATACTTTATTTGTAATTGAGGCTTCATCTTATCAACTAGAATATAGTAAGCTATTTAAGACAAATATAGCTATAATTTTAAATATTACACCAGACCACCTTGAACGACACAAGACTGTAAATAAATATATAAGCGCCAAATTTAAATTAATAAAAAATCAATCTAAAAATGATATTGCTATTTTAAATACAAAAAATTTTTATATTAGAAGAGAATTAAAGAAAAAAAAGTTTGTACCATCAATTCTGAAAATAGAAAAATATACAAGTAATAAGTTTATTAAAAAAATTGATAATCGTTATTTTGATACAGAGGGTAATAAAGAAAATTTAACATTTGTAGTCAAGGTTTCAAAGTTGTTAAATTTAAAAGATAACATACTATTAAAAACATTAAAGAATTTTAAAGGATTAAGCTTTAGACAAGAAATAATTCATGACTCTAAGCTTTTAAAAGTTATCAATGACTCTAAAGCAACAAGTTTCTCATCAACAGAAAAATTATTGAAATCATTAAAAGATATTTATTGGATAGTAGGTGGTTTACCTAAAAGAGGAGATAAATTTTTACCTAAAAAAAATGACTGTAAAAAGATCAAATTATACATTTTCGGTAAAAATCAAAAATTTTTTATTAATCAATTAAAAAATAAAATGGAGATTCAATCATTTTTAGATTTAAAGACTTTAATTGCTAAGATTTTTTTAGATATTAAAAATGAAAATAATTTTATTCACAAGACAATTCTTTTTAGTCCAGCCTCTGCATCATTTGATAGTTTTAAAAACTTTGAAGAAAGAGGTGAATATTTTAATAAACTTATAAAAAATTATATAAAATGATAAATATTAGTTCACTTAATTTGATATATTACAACTGGTGGAAGAATATAGATAAAACAATTTTTTTATTAATAATATTTTTATTTAGTTTAGGTTTATTTTTTTCTTTAGTTTCTACTTCATTAATTGCTTCTGATAAGCTAGATACAAATAATTATTTTTTCTTTTTTAAGCATTTAGCCTATGTTTTCATTGGGATTGTAACTTTAGTGTTTTTCTCTTCTCTAAGTGAAAAGAATCTTTTTAGAATCTGTATTTATCTTTTTTTTATTACTTTATTTTTTTTATTTTTAGTGCCAATTTTTGGTACTGAAGTTAAAGGTTCAAAAAGATGGCTTAATTTTTTTTTTCTTCCTCAATTTCAACCAATTGAATTACTAAAACCATTTATAATTATTTTTGTAGCAACAATTTTATGTAGTGAAAAAAATTATAATATTTATATAAAGTATTTATTGACTATTCTTGCCATTATTCCGATAGGCTTACTGTTAATAATGCAGCCTGACATCGGTCAAACACTTTTAGTGTTTTTATCTTGGGCAATATTAGTTTTCATATCTGGCATAAACTTACTATTCATTTTATTATTTATAAGTTTTTCTTTTATAACCCTATTATATGTGATTTTTTTTATCCCAAAATTTATTTATATTAAAAGTCGTATTCTTTCTTTTTTTAATCCTGATGGTGGAACTCATAATTTTCAATCTGATAAAGCTATAGAAGCTATCAGTAGCGGAGGGTTTTTTGGTAAAGGAATAGGAGAAGGTACCTTAAAAACAAGAGTACCAGAGGCTCATACAGATTATATAATTTCAGTTATCTCTGAAGAGTTTGGTGTTATTGTAATTATATTATTATTAATTGTATTTTTGTTTTTTATTTACAATGTTTTTAAAAAAATTTACTTAGAAAAAAGTGAAAAAGTTAAACTAGTGTTGACTGGAGCAATAAGCCTAATAATTTTTCAAGCTTTAATACACCTTGGAGTGAATATAAGACTATTTCCAACAACAGGAATGACATTACCATTTTTAAGTTATGGTGGTTCTTCAATTGTAGGAGTTTCTATATTATCTGGAATAATTTTAAATTTAACAAAAAGAAAAATTGATTAGATGAACAAAAAAATACTAATTAGTACTGGTGGATCTGGAGGTCATGTTATACCTGCAACAATAATATATAAACATCTAGAAGGTAATTTTGATGTTTCAATGACATCTGATTTTAGGGGTGCTAAATTTTTAAACAAAGATGGTTACAATTTAAAGATATTTGATGTGAAGCCAATTTCAAAGAATTTACTAATAATGCCATATGATTTTTTTTTAATGATAATTTTGATTTTTAAATCTATTTCTTTCTTAAGAAAAAATAAAATTGACACTTTAATTTCAACGGGTGGATATATGTCACTCCCTCTATGTGTGGGTGCTAAAATTTTGAATATTAAGATGTTGTTATTTGAACCAAATATGGTTTTAGGTAGATCCAACAAATTCTTTATAAATTATTGTCAAAAAATATTTTGTTATTCTAATAATGTCAAAAAATTTCCTATTAAATTTAAAAATAAAATTAAAGTAATTCCAGCATTATTAAGAAAAAATTTTTATGATAAATGGGATAGTAATAAATCTAAAGATACAATTAATTTACTTATAATAGGTGGAAGTCAAGGAGCTAAAATATTTGATGATTTAGTTAAAAATACAATTATTAAATTGTCTAAAAAATATAAACTAAAAATTTATCAACAAACTAGTTCTATAAACTTTGAAAATTTTAAAAAATCTTACGAAAATAATAATATAAATTGTGAACTATTCAATTTTAATGATGATGTTTTAAATTTTATGCAAAAAACAGATTTATGTATTACGCGAGCAGGCGCATCAACGTTAGCTGAGCTAAATTTTATCGAGATTCCATATTTAGCAATACCATTGCCAACTGCAAAAGATAACCATCAATTTGAAAATGCATATTTTTATAATAAACTTGGCCTCAATTGGCTGCTAAATCAAAAAGAAATAGATGAGAAAATATTACTCGATAAATTAATTAATATTATTGATAATAAAGAAGAATATCTTGTAAAAAAAAATAACATGAAAGATTTTAACTATGAAAACACATGGAATAATATAAATCAGAAAATTATATCTGTTATTAATGAAAATTGAATTAGCTAAAACTGAAATTATACATTTTATTGGCATAGGAGGCATTGGAATGAGTGGCCTTGCACTCATTATGAAAAGAATGGGGTTTAATGTCCAAGGTAGTGACGTTCTTGCAAATAAAAATATTGAAAGATTAAAAAAAGATAAGATCAAAATTACAATTAGTCATACTAAAAAAAATATAGCAAAAGCAACAATTGTTGTCATTTCTTCAGCTATTAAAAATAATAACCCTGAATTAATTGAAGCCAAGCGAAAACAATTACCTATTTATAAAAGAGGAGAGATGTTGGCGAATATAGTCTCTTTAACAAAAAATATAGTTGTCACAGGTTCACATGGAAAAACAACAACTACGTCTCTATTAGCCTCAATATTTTCAAAAACAAAACTGGACCCAACAATTATTAACGGCGGTGTCATTAATGCAATAAAAAATTCTGCAAAACTAGGTAAAAGTGATTGGTGTATATTAGAGGCTGATGAGTCGGATGGTAGCTTCATACATGTACCACCAACTTATTCTATAGTAACAAATATTGATCGTGAACATATGGATTTCTATAATTCAATGAAAGAGCTTAAAGAATTATTTATTAAATTTATCAATAAAGTCCCTTCGTTTGGAAAGTCTTTTATTTGTATAGATGATAAAAATAATAAGGATTTATTGAATAAATTAAAAATGAAGAATTATTATACTTATGGAACTGACCATAAATCAAATTTTTGCATTAGAAATATTAAACAAGAAAAAGAATATTCCCAATACGATCTTGCTATAAATTTGCCTGGAAAAAAGAATTTAACTATAAGAAAAATTAAATTACCATTATTGGGAATTCACAATATTAGAAACTCTACTTCAGCAGTAGCTGCGGCATTAACAATTGGAATATCTCAAAATATTATCAAAAAAGGATTAAAAGAATTTAAGGGTGTTCAGAGAAGATTTAATAAAATTTTTACACGTAGAGGAACTAATTTTTATGATGACTATGCACATCATCCAACTGAAATTAGAGAAGTGCTAAATGGTGTGAGAGCTGCTTATAAGAAGGAAGAAGTGATTTGTATATTTCAACCACACAGAATTTCCAGATTAAAAGATCTTAAAAAGGAATTTAGCTTATCATTTAAAAAAGCTGATGTTGTAATATTATGCCCCATATATA
>ERZ1048068.2231-NODE-2231-length-13883-cov-5.544620_pt1 | contig 13883 bp, 10 predicted proteins | sample MGYA00383098_ERZ1048068 | MGnify/ENA primary metagenome ERZ1048068 (study PRJEB29581, sample SAMEA5548368) | metagenome | biome: marine; feature: coastal; material: water | depth 1 m | study: Short-term variability in the microbial, nano- and picoplankton... | reverse complement strand
ATGGCAAGACTTTGTCGCAGGCTGTGATGGGTAAGCTGGGGTAACGAACAATTTTCTTAGTCTTGCTCTTAGTCTTGCTTTTGATCCTGCATTTTCAGGAGTAAGAGTAAGAGAAAGAGCAAGGCCAAGAGGTTATGAAAATATCCGCTGTCATCGTCGCTGCCGGCAGTAGTCGCCGGATGGGTTTTGACAAGCTTCTCGCCGATCTGTGCGGCGAAACTGTTCTCGTGCGCTCCCTCCTCGCGTTTCAGTCTTGTCCCGATGTCGCCGAGATTCGGGTCGTGACGGCGGCGGAGAAAAACAACGACATCTACGAAGCTGCGAACCGACTCAGCATTCCCAAATTTATTGAATGCGTCGAAGGCGGCGCAGAAAGGCATCTCTCTGTCTCCGCCGGTCTCGACCGAGTCGGCGACGATTGCGATCTTGTTGCGGTTCATGACGGAGCCCGACCTCTCGTTACCGCAGAAGCCATTTCCCGTTGTGCCGAAGTGGCAGAAAAAACCGGGGCCGCCACTCTCGCCCATCGCGTTGCGGATACCCTGAAGCGGGGCAACGAAAGTGGCGAAGTCTGCGAATCGGTCTCCCGGGAGAATCTCTGGGCGATGGAGACTCCACAAATATTTCAAGTCGAGCTACTGCGCAAAGCCTACGACTCCGTGCTCGCAGTCGGGCAAATCGTGACCGATGAAGTTTCTGCGATCGAGTCAATCGGTCACGCTGTCTCCCTTGTCGAAAATGCAGATCCGAATACGAAGATCACCGTGCCGGGCGATCTTGTCGTGGCTCGGGCCGTCATTGCCGGGTAAGCGTCACGTTTTTCATTGGCCCGCCGCGTGGAGACGTTGAACCTCCTCTTCTGACAGGGCGCGCTTGAGAATCGCAAACTCGTCCATGCGGCCGTTGAGTGAACGGATCGGATGGCTGCTTCCTCCCGAAGTCCAGTTTCCGATCTCGGCATCACCGATGCGGAATTTCGTGAGGTCCTTGCGAATTTCCTCTTTCACCAACTTGCCGTCGAAGTAATGAGCGACACGGCCGGTGGTCCGATTTGCCGTGGTCGCAACATGAATCCAGCGGCCGAGATTGCTTGGTCCGATCACCGGTGGGGAATAGGTGTTGGGTCCTCCCTTTTTGTCCGTTTGGACACCCAGAATCATCTCACCCTCGTCGCTGATCTGCCAATGAACTTCACCGCTGTCAAAGTTGTCGGTCAGCATCAGGGAGCTCAGCCAGCGATCAAGGCCCTCGACGCGGACGCGGGCCGCGAAGGTGAGTTCGTCGAATTCTCCAGGAATGTTTAGTCGGATCCGATCAGTGATGCGCTTGAACTCGATGGCACCTTTGCCGGGCCAGCGACCCTCGGTCCATTGTGCACCGATAATGGCAGCGTTCGGTCCGTCGGCTCGGCGATTCTGCAGTTCGCGATCCCATGGTTTCTGATTCTCAAAATCAAACAGGACAAGCGTCGCGGGATCGTCGCGTAAAGAATCCCGAATGCTTTCCCAGGCTTCGTATTTGACCTGCCAATCAGCTTCGGCAAGGCCGCGTAAACCTTCCGGGTCGATGTAAGCGGAGCTTCCTCCGTCGACCATCTCAATCGCACCGGACTCGGACCGGATCGCGTTGCCAGTTTCCAGGGTTCGAAGTTCTCGTCCCTCATTATCATCGACTCGGACTTCTCCATCGACGACGTAGAGTTCGCTTTGACCGTCCGGGCTGACGCTGAGGGCAAACTCAGTCCCGAGGTCCACGGCGCGATAATCAGGAGTGATGATCGTGAACCCCTGAGCTGGCTCCGGAACGGTGGCGCGAAGTTTTCCGCTGCGGCATTCGATGAGGTTGGCAGACTCGATTTTCAGCTCGGCAGGGCCCTCGACGATGACGGACGCTCCACTGAAAAACTCAATCTGAGCAAGCCCGGATTGGAGTTGCAGCGTTCCGGCCCTGAGGCCATCCCCTTCTGAAGGTGAGTCGGTTCGATTTCCCCATTTCACATCGACAGCCCGACTCAGCACGGCAACCCAGTTTTCATCTGTCGTTGGCTCGGCGCGTTTGGGGTTTCCCAACCAGATCATGGCTCCATTGGCAAGTAACAGGAGAACGGCAGCAGCAGCGGCGATTGCGAAGGATGAGATCTTTGGAAAAGGGATGACCCTTTTTGCTGAATGCTTTTCCTCCGAGAACTCAGGCAGGAGATCGTCGCCAACGTGGTCATGGACGAGTGCGGCGTGGGTTTCGGTGAGATCGAGATAGCGCTCGCAGGCATCCGGATCGCCACGAAGCAACTTATTGAGCTCCTGTTTTTGTGGTTCAGTCAGTGATTCGTCAAGAAGGGTTGAGGTCAGTTCCCCGACGCGTTGCATTCGTTCTTTTTCGTTCATGCCTGTCCTTCCATTGCGATTCGTTTTTCGACGCAGCTCTGCAACGCTGCGCGAATTCGGTAGAGAGCTTGCGAAATGGCACCTTCAGATTTCCCGTCTTCCTCGGCAATATCCTGAACCGAAGCGCCCGGCTCATAGCGCCTCTGGATGAGTCCTTTTTGCGAAGCCGGGAGCTTTTCAATACACTTGCGAAGAGCAAAAATGCGATCATGCGAGGAATCGGCGCGCTCCTCCTGCCTCTCGGCGAGGTAGTCGAGAACTTCTTCGTCAAAGACGAGTTGTTCGCGGCTGAGTTTTCGCCTGTGATTGAGTACATGAAAGTAGGCAGTCCGGCATGCCCAGGCGGTAAAGTTTGTACCTTCCTCAAAGTGATCCGCCTTTCGCCAGAGGGTCAGATTGGTCTCTTGAAGAATGTCCTGCGACTTTGCGTGGTCGTGGCAGAGCGTGAGAATGTAGCCGAACACGGCACTCTGCGCGCCAGTGAGCAGTTCGATAAATTCTTCGGTATCACGTTTCATGTCCCACTATACACTGCGTTCGTTCGTCGAATCTCACGAAGTATTTTGGAAAATTCCTCTCGCGTGCTGCGCCACTAAGCATTGCTGTGAAAGAAACTGACAGCCGTCATTGGCAGAATCCTGACCCACCGATTCCGTGGGGATAGATTTTCCAGTTTCTTTCCTATGTCGGAGTTTGCGGATGGTTGATTTGGCTGGTCGTCACAGAGCGGTCGGAATCGGAACTCGCGACGAAGCTGGACACAATTATCTTTGCAGACTTCTTCGGCTACTTTTTGATTTCCCTGCTCTTCGGAAAAAAGATGGGAAATCGGTTCGCTGGGTCTGGTCGCTATCTTCCGACGAGTGTTTTAAAATCGCCGGATACCTGATTCTAATTTTGATTGGAGGCTGGTTTGTGGAAGAAGTTGCCGGTTGGCCACTTACGATCGCCTCGATGTTAGGCCTTCGCGAGAGCATCGCAGCCTTTGATGTCGAGCTTGCCCGAGGCGAGGATCGGAATCTCATCTACGTCGATCATTTTCTTTGGAATCCAAAGCGCGGGAATACCCTCTTTGGTCAGCTTTACGCGAAGTTCATGGAGGTCGATGTCGGGATCTGAGCTGAGGAGAATCAGCGCCTCGCCCTTTGCCTCATCAGGCACCCCGACAATCGCAATCTTTCGCTCGTCCTCTCCGAGGCCGAGTGCCTTGTTGATGAGATCTTCGACCGTTTCGTGAGGAACCATCTCGCCGCCGATCTTAGAAAAGCGGGAGAGGCGACCCTCGATGTAGAGGAAACCATCTTCGTCAACACGACCGATATCGCCCGTCATGAACCAGCCGTTCCGCATGACTTCGGCTGTTTTGTCAGGCTGGTTCAGGTAGCCTTCAAAAATATTGGCTCCCCGCAACCAGATCATTCCCGAGGAATGAATTGGCAAGGGTTCGTGTGTATCGGGGTCAGTGATGCGAACTGCGATTCCCGGAATGAATAGGCCGACCGATCCGAAGCGGCGATTCGGAATCACCGGGTGCTTGTCCACGTCACCGCGATCTCCTGGATCATGCACGTTGAAGTTGGTTACCGGCGCGGTCTCGGTGAGGCCATAGCCTTCGAGAACGGGATGTCCGAATTTCTCCTCGAACGTTTCTGCCACTTTCTTCGGAAGTTTCTCTGCCCCAGTCACTACCATCTTGAGACTGGTCAGTTGCTCTTTCTTCGCCCGGCGCAAGTAACCGCGGAGGAAGGTCGGCGTGGCGAGCAGGAGGTTTATCTGATGCTCCTCGATGAGTTCTGCCAGCTTGGGAACGTCGAGCGGACTCGGGTAGGTCACGACGCTGATACCTTCTATGAGCGGATACCACATCGTTACGGTGCAGCCGAGACTGTGGAAGAGGGGCAGACAGCCGAGTACCTTGTCGGTCGACTTGAGGTCGATCCGCGAGCCGAACTGATTCACGTTCGCGAGCAGATTGCGGTGCGAAAGCACGACGCCTTTCGGATCTCCAGAGCTTCCGCTGGTGAAAAGCAGGACTGCTTCTTCGGTCCCTCCTTTTTTGAAAACCCCGAGCATCGATGCGAGCAATCCGGTAGGTATCAGTTTTGACAGTCCTAACCAAAGTATAACTTTTCCCTTCAGAGTCGGCAAAAGCCTATCGAGCATGATCAGATCTCGATTCGGCGGCCAGGTGAAGTTCTGAATCTTTTGCACGAAAGCATCGGCAGTGATGAACTTGTCCATGTCCGCCTGCTTGATGCACGAAGCGACCGCCTTGTCGCCAGCGGTGAAATTCAAATTCACGGGAACTTTTCCAGCCAGAAGCACCGCGACATTGGCGACAATTCCTCCTTTGCCCGGAGGTAGAATAATTCCGACTCGCTTCTTGGTGGTCTCTTTCTTGAGGTGTTTCGAGAGAGCAATCGCCGCGGCGAGCAACTTATCGAATCGAAGCTCGGCATCCTTTTCGGCATTGCCATCAATGAAGGCTGCTGAGTTTCCGTTTTTCTTCAAACCTCGTAGAATCTCGTAAGCGAGGTTTCCGTTCAAAATCGGACGGGAAGAAAATGCTTTCTCGGAAGCGATCAGCAGATTTTCGGTAAAGTTTGCAAGATTGGCTGCTTCTCGTTGCAAAGGGTGGCCGAAGGAGAGAACGATTCGTTCCACGTCCGCGCGATGTTCGACCCCGAGAGCAGTTTCCTCCGGATGGTCGACATAGAGCGGCAGCACCGGTGCGCTCGCGCTGGTAAGAAATTGCAAAATGCTCGCCGGAACCGAGACCCCCTGGGCGGCGCGGATGTGCGTCACGCCCGGAATGAAAATCACGACACGGTCGGCGGAGAGGCACTGATAAAGTTCCTTTTTGAAAACATTCGCTGAAGCTTCGTCTGAAGAAAATTCCAGCGCTTCGACATCGTCTTTGTTGAGATGAGCCTGCATCAAGGGGTCGTAGTCGAGGCCGCGCTCGATCAGATAGACCAGTTTCCTGCCGGATAGCTGTTTCTCGAAGTGGAGCAGATCTTCAAAAGAGAGGCGGTTCGCAATTACAAGGATTCCGCCTTCGGGAATATTTTCCACGCCGTGGAGTTCGAGTTTATCGTGGTTCCTGGCCATAACGGTCAAATGATGGGATAACTTCACCCACTTTCGGGTAATCTAACGGATTTTGTCAGCAAAAACAGTCGCGAATTTCCTTACCGAGGTACTTGGCAATCCGCAAACTCCCGTGTAGAACCTTTTCAAAACCAATCCCATGTCTGAAGAAAACCATTCCTCAAACACCGACTACTGGCGAGCTAACCTGAAGTGGGTTGGCATTCTCCTCACCATCTGGTTCATCGTTTCCTATGGCTGCGGCATTCTATTCGTCGAAGAGTTGAACAAGATTCGCATCGGCGGTTTCAAGCTCGGCTTCTGGTTCGCCCAGCAAGGCAGCATCTACGTCTTCGTGGTTCTCATCGCCGTCTACGTTCGCATCATGAACGGCCTCGACAAAAAATACGGCGCCAAAAAAGAAGACTGATTCTTTCCTGTTTATCGAACCCTTTACTTTTTACCTTTCACTTTTTACACCTCGCCCCGCGAGGTCTTTCCCATGGACGTTCAAACTTGGACCTATCTCATCGTCGGACTCACGTTCGCTCTCTACATCGGCATCGCAATCTGGTCACGAGCCGGATCGACCGGTGAATTTTATGTTGCCGGAGGCGGCGTGCCCGCCCTCGCCAACGGAATGGCCACTGCAGCAGACTGGATGTCGGCTGCGTCGTTTATTTCGATGGCAGGCCTGATTTCCTTCATGGGATATGACGGCTCTGTCTACTTGATGGGATGGACGGGTGGCTACGTCTTACTCGCCCTGCTGTTAGCGCCCTACTTGAGAAAATTCGGAAAATTCACGGTGCCGGATTTTGTAGGTGACCGCTACTATTCCAAGACGGCTCGATTGGTCGCTTTGATTTGTGCGATTTTCATCTCGTTCACCTACGTTTGTGGTCAAATGCGTGGTGTCGGTGTCGTGTTCTCGCGTTTTCTCAGCGTAGAAATTGAGCTCGGCGTGATCATCGGGATGACGATTGTCTTTTTCTATGCCGTGCTTGGAGGAATGAAAGGCATCACCTACACCCAGGTGGCCCAGTATTGTGTTCTCATCTTCGCCTTTATGGTCCCGGCCATTTTCATCTCTCTGATGATGACCGGAAACCCAATCCCGCAACTTGGATTCGGTGGTGAGGTAACAGGAGAAGGTGTCTACCTCCTCGACAAGTTGGATGGTCTCAGCAAAGAACTTGGTTTCAATACCTACACGGACGGGTCGAAACCGATGATTGATATATTCTTTATCACGATGGCCTTAATGGTCGGAACGGCCGGTTTACCGCACGTGATTATTCGATTTTATACCGTTAAGAAAATGAGTGCCGCGAGGACCTCTGCGTTCTGGGCACTGCTCTTTATTGCGATTCTCTACACCACGGCCCCTGCTGTCGCTGTTTTCGCGCGGACCAATCTTCTCACCAGCATTCCCGGAAAATCATATGCTGAAGCACCTGACTGGATCAAATCGTGGGAAAAAGCCGGGTTGATTGCCTGGGTAGATAAAAATAAGGATGGGAAGATTCAGTATGAGGCAGGAACTGCGTTTGCTGGAAAGCCCGCCTACGACGGAGAAAAGCGCGGAGAAAATGGCGAACGTCTTCTCACAAACGCTCCCGCCGAAGGGGCAAACGAATTGTATGTCGATCGTGACATCATAGTCCTGGCAAATCCGGAAATCGCGAAGCTACCGAACTGGGTCGTCGCGCTCGTCGCAGCAGGCGGACTGGCAGCAGCATTGTCGACTGCAGCCGGACTGCTGCTGGTGATATCGACATCGGTTGCTCACGACTTGGTAAAGAAAACTTTTGCTCCAAGTATCAGTGACAAGAAAGAACTGCTTATTGCCCGATGTGCGGCTGCCGCTGCAGTGATCGTTGCAGGTTACTTCGGGATCCATCCGCCGGGATTTGTTGCGCAAGTTGTTGCCTTCGCATTCGGGTTGGCGGCCTCCAGTTTCTTTCCCGTGATTATCATGGGAATTTTCAGTAAGAGAATGAATCTCTATGGTGCAATCAGCGGAATGGTTGTGGGAATTGTTTTCACGGCCAGCTACATCATCTACTTCAAGTTCATCAATCCAGATGCGAATACCGCTGAAAACTGGTGGTTTGGAATTTCACCGGAAGGCATCGGAACCCTCGGCATGATTCTCAATTTCGCCTTCGCGTTTATCATCTCCGCGTTCACACCAAAACCTCCTCAGGACGTCGTCGAAATGGTCGAGCGCATCCGCCTTCCCGAAGCGGAAGGAGAAGAGCTCGCTGTTTCCGACCACTGATAAATCCTTCGCCCAACCCTGTTGAGTCATGGACCTGACAGGGTTAGGTCACTCATCCAACCCTGCTGCATGTTTCACCACGTCGATCACCCGATCATTCGCGAGCGGCTTACGCAGATTCGGTCGGTCGATTCTGAAACACCAGCGTTTCGTCATGCCTTGCATGATGTCGCGCAGATGATGTGCTTTTCCGTGACTGCCGATCTCGAAACGAAAAGCATCGAAGTGGAAACGCCACTAACAAAAACACAAGGGTACGGACTCGCGCGCCGGGTTGTTCTTGTTCCCATTCTCCGCGCTGGGGTAGGGATGATGAATGGCTTTACCGAGATTCTGACCGAAGCATCGGTCGGATACATCGGTCTCTATCGTGACGAAGAGACGCTTCAGCCTCATGCCTACTACTGCAAACTGCCTGATCACACCGCCGAGTCCGATGTGATCCTGATCGACCCCATGCTCGCGACCGGAGGCAGCGCTGCTGATGCTGCCGATGAACTCAAGAAAGCAGGGGCGAACCGAATCCGCTTTGTTTGCCTTATTGCTGCGCCGGAAGGCGTTGCTGCTTTTGAAGCGCGCCATCCCGATATCCCGATCTACTCCGCAGCTCTCGATGAAAAGCTGAACGAGAACGCCTACATCTTTCCCGGGCTTGGGGACGCGGGTGACCGGTATTTCGGGACCTGATCACAGATTGGTGGAGGGAATTCAAGGGGGCCATCGATCCCGGTATCTGTAGCTGGCCTGTCTGAGGCCGTGATGTTTGTTCTGCTGCAGAATCGCGCACAATCCGGGGTCACAGACCCCGGTCACATCATTTCTTCCGACACTCTAATGCTACGCCAGAATCTCCTTCACGACGTGTCCGTGCACATCCGTGAGTCGAAATCGGCGACCTTGAAAACGATAGGTGAGTTTCTCGTGATCGATCCCCAACTGATGCAGGAGCGTCGCCTGAAAATCGTGAACATGGACCGGATCCTTGACGACATTCACTCCAAGATCGTCTGACTCGCCGTAGCTGATTCCAGGCTTGAAGCCTCCTCCGGCGACCCAGGTGGTGAAGGCATAGGGGTGATGATCACGCCCCCATCTCGGGCGATTGTTGATGTCGCCCTGAATGAACGGTGTCCGACCAAACTCGCCTCCCCAGATCACGATCGTATCTTCGAGCAAGCCGCGCATCTTCAGATCCTTTACCAGTGCCGCGCTAGGCTGATCGGTATCGCGACACTGATTGTAGAGTTCTGTGGTGAGACTGTTGTGCTGGTCCCATCCTGCGTGCATGCATTGGACAAATCGCACGCCGCGCTCAATGAGTCGGCGGGACATGAGGCAGTTGTAGGCAAAGGTTCCCTGCTTGGTAACGTCCGGTCCATACATGTCGAGAATGTGCTGGGGCTCGTCTGAGAGATCGGTCAGATCCGGCACACTGGTCTGCATGCGATACGCCATTTCGTACTGAGAAATCCGAGTCTGTATTTCCGGATCCCCAGCTTCGTCGAATTTGATCTGGTTGAGTTCGGCAAGATCATCCAGCAAGCCGCGTCGCAATTTGGCATCCTCACCCTCAGGGTTTTTCAGATATAGAACAGGAGACCCGGTGCCGCGAAACTTGGCGCCTTGATAACGCGAAGGGAGAAAGCCGGATCCCCAGTAGAAGTCATAAAAAATCTGGCCGCAGCTTGTTCCCTCCGAAATCGAAGTCATCGCGACGAAGCCGGGCAGGTTGTCTCCTTCGATTCCGAGGCCGTAGGTCAGCCAGGCACCCATCGTCGGGCGACCAGGAATCTGGCCGCCGCTCAGCATGAAACTGATCGCGGGCGCGTGGTTCACCGCGTCGGTGTGCATACCTTTGATAAAGCAGAGGTCATCCGCTATCTCGCGGGTGTAGGGCATCAGGTCACTGACCCAGGCTCCGCATTTTCCGCCTTGGCGAAAGGGCTCGATGGAATTGAGAACGAGCTTGCCGTCGGCTTTGCCCGTCATCGTGCTGAATCGTTTCCCTTCCACATATCCGTTGGGAAACGGCTTTCCGTGTAGTTTTGTCAGGTTCGGCTTGTAGTCGAAAATGTCGACGTGGGTAGGGCCTCCGTTTTGAAAGAGGTAGATGACGTTTTTGGCCTTCGCTCCGTGGTGCGGCACGCCCGGGAGTCCGGTGCGCCGCGGCGGAACATCAGCGGCAATACCGTCACGACCGAGCAGGGAGGCGAGTGCCGCCGTACCAATGCCTCCAGCGGTCCTTCCAAAAAATTGTCGGCGGTTGACGTCGAGCTGATGTTCCCGAATCGGATCGGGCGCATTGGGATCGAAGATATTCCAAGCATCGCTCATCGCTTTATTCCTTGGTCAGGGTTTCGTCAAGGTTTAGAATCATCAGGCAGACGTGCGCGAGGGCGGCCTGCTCTACTGCGGGCAACGACTCATCGCGCTGGGAGTCTCCCGTATTTATAAAGGATTCCGCTTTTTCCGGCGAAGCGGTAAAGGTCTCTGTGGCCCGGTTCAGGGCGCGTTGCCAGATTGCTTTTTCTTCCGCAGATGGCTCCCGCGCCAGCACGATCCTGCCTGCGTGCTCGAGGCGCTTGTCGGGCTCAGCCTCTTTGGTGATTCGTTCAGCGAGTGCCCGAGCCGTCTCGACGTAGGTGATGTCGTTCAAGGTCGAAAGCGCGTGCATCGGCGTGTTAGTACGAAGCGTTTTTACTTCGCAAATCTGCCGTTTCGCCGCGTCGAAAAACATGGTCGGCCCGACGATGCGTCGCCAGAAAATGTAGAGGCTGCGGCGGTAAAGATCGTCACCGGTTGCTTGGGTGTATTTCTTATTTCCGAACGTCGCCTCTTCCCAGATCCCCGGAGGCTGGTAGCCGTTCACCGACGCTCCGCCCATCTTCGAATTGAGCATTCCGGAGGTCGCCAAGGCCTGATCGCGAATCATCCACGACGGCATACGGAAGCGGGGACCTCGAGCGAGGAGACGGTTTTCCGGATCGTTTTCGTAGGTCGAAGGAGAATCAATCTCCGAACTGCGGCAGTAGGTTTCGCTCATCAGGATTGTCTTGAGCAGATGTTTCATATCCCAGCCCGACTCCACGAATTCGGCGGCGAGCCAATCGAGCAACTCGGAATGCTTTGGGTATTCCGACTGCACGCCAAAATCTTCCGCTGTCTTCACGAGACCCACTCCAAAAAGCATCTGCCAGGTTCGATTCACCGTTACGCGGGCGGTCAGGGGATTCTCTCGATCGACTAGCCACTTCGCCAAGGCAAGCCGGTTGGCTTTCTCTCCTTCGGGAAGTGGGGGAAAAATTGCGGGAACAGCTGCCGGAACGACCTTGCCCGGTTGATTATAGAGACCCCGATCGAGGATGAATGTCTCGCGAGGCTTCTCCATGTCGGCCATCACCATGACTTTGGGGATCGAGCTGCGATGGCTATCAAGACGTCTTTTCGCAGAGTCCGAGATTTGCTTCAGTGCCAGGTAATCCGAGTTGGAGTTACGATAGGTCTTTCCGACGAGCGCTGCTTCTTCCTTGGTGCGTTTGTCAGGGTCTTTCCGCAGGGCGGCAAGAAACTTGGCATCCTCTTTGCCTATCTTAGGTGTGGATTCGTTCGTAGTCGAAAGACGAGTTCTTCCGATGCTGTGACTCTCGTATCGAGAGTCGTGTCTGAGGATAATTTTCCACTCGGCATTCGCCGGCACGGGTTTGTCGAAAAGAAAGACCGCCTCGTGGGGCGTTACGACACCTTTTCCGTCAAAGACGGCCCAGCCTGTCGTTGATTTTCCATCGTAGGCGCTGTTGATTTTGAAGGAGCGCTGCTCGAAGGACGCGGTTGCGGAAGCGATCTTAACCGGTTCGCCGTTTGCCGTGATTTCAATTCCGGTGAGAACAAAGTTTCCGCTGTCGGAGCGGGAAAGCCCTTTGCCATCGTTGGTGAAACCCGGATTTTGCAGGGCCTCGAGTCGAAGCGCACGCGCTTCCTTGTCTCCCCCACGAAAGGTGATCGTGTAAGTGTCTTTCGGGTGAGGCCCTCCCGTAGCAAGAATCGAGTGATCCTTCTGGGGAGTCAGGGTTTGCATTTTTGCCGTCGCCGATACCGGGACGAGCGGTTGCCAGTTGGTTCCGCCTTCCCGCTGAATCTCCCACTCTCGTTGTCCGGGCTGGAGTTTTTTCGCGAGAGCGGAAAGGTCTCCGATGGCCTTGTCATAGGCAGCTTGCAACTCGGCTTCACGCTTTTTCTGCTCCGGAGTGGCTACTGCCAGATTCGGCTTGGTCTGGGGATCGCGTCCTCCACCGGTAACCGGGGTCTGATTGAAAAATGCCGTGAGCGAAAAGTAGTCCTGCTGCGTCAGCGGGTCGAACTTGTGGTCGTGGCATCGACAGCAGTTGAGGGTCAAGCCCATCCAGACAGTCCCCATCGTCTCTGCCATATCCATGACGTAGTCGACCCGGTTTTCCTCGGCGATGCGACCACCTTCGCCGTTGATCATGTGGTTGCGGTTGAAGCCTGTCGCGAGGATCTGATCCTCGGTTGCGTCCGGGAGCAAATCACCGGCCAACTGCTCGATTGTGAACTGATCGAAGGTTTTGTTTTCGTTGAAGGCTCGCACGACCCAGTCCCGCCAAGGCCACATCGTCCGCTCCATGTCGCCCTGGTAGCCGTTGGAATCGGCGTAGCGAGCCGCATCAAGCCATTCCCATGCCATCCGTTCTCCATAGGCAGGGGAGGCGAGCATTTCATCGATCGCTTTCTCCCAGGCCTCGGGGGAGGAATCGTTAACAAAGGACTCAATCCTGTCAGTTGTCGGAGGCAAGCCCGTTAGGTCGAGCGAGGCACGGCGGATCAGGGTTCTCTTACCAGCCCGCTCTGTCGGCGTGATCGTTTCCTCCTCATGAACCTGGGAGACGAGCGCATCGATGGGATGTCCCGCATCAGGGGAGACTTCGGGGCGCTTTACCGAGGTGAATGACCAATGCTCGCCCCACTTGCCACCTTGGTCGATCCATTGCTTCACTGTCTCGATCTCCGTTTTGGTCAGCGTCCGGTTTGAATCCGGGGGTGGCATGACATCATCCGGGTCGTGACTGACAAGACGCAGATACAACTCGCTCGTCGCGCTTTCCCCGGGAACGACCACAGCATACCCGTCTCGATCGCGTTTCACATCCTGCTCTTCATCGAGCCGAAGCTTGCCTTTTCGAGCCTTCGGGTCCGGTCCATGACAGTGGAAACAATTCTCCGAAAGAATCGGGCGCACGTTGCGAGTGAAGTCGATTTCCTCGGCGGCAGCAAAGGTTGCCCCCAATAAAACGAATACTGCGATGACAGCTTTGATTGGCACTGAGGGAGATTACGCTTCCGCGGCATGATTGAAAAGGGCGTATTGTCGGTAGGATTTCATTTCCCCGCATCTGCCCGAGCCTAGATGGACGCGTGATTTTTTGGTCCAATGCCGGGTGCGATGCGAAGGCTTTGCTCCGAAAAATCTGCATACTTTACCAGTTCGCTCGTCTCTGAGACACCCCATCGCAACGGGACACCGAAATCCGAGGAGCCAAGATGACATTAACAGACCATTCGAACCATCGACCGTTTGTCGCACGAACTATCCTGTTCGCAGCTGCATTTTTCCTTTCCCACTCCCCATTTCAGGCCCATGCCAATGACCGAGTCGCCCTGGTCGTTGGAATCGACAGCTACTCCCATGCGACTCCGCTGAACAACGCTGTCTCTGATTCTCGACTCGTTTCGAAAGTGCTTAGAGAAACCGGTTTTAACGTCGTTGCTCTGGAGAATCCTGGAGTCGATGAATTCTACGAAGGTCTCGACAAACTCAGTCGGCGCGCCAGTCTTGCGCAAGTCGGGATCGTTTACTTCGCTGGTCACGGTGTCGAGGTCGGGGGAGAAAACTACCTTCTCCCTGTCGACGCCAAGCTGGAACGCGAAGTGCAGCTTCGCTCTCAGGCCATTTCGCTCGAAACGATTCTTGATGATCTCGGTGACGCACGACTTGAGGCAAAGGTCGTCATTCTTGACTGCTGCCGCGATAACCCGCTGAAACAGCGCTCCTGGATGAAAACTCGCAGCGCTGGACGTGGACTTGCTCCCATCCTTGATGTGAAAATGCC
>ERZ1048068.2225-NODE-2225-length-13927-cov-9.563077_pt1 | contig 13927 bp, 7 predicted proteins | sample MGYA00383098_ERZ1048068 | MGnify/ENA primary metagenome ERZ1048068 (study PRJEB29581, sample SAMEA5548368) | metagenome | biome: marine; feature: coastal; material: water | depth 1 m | study: Short-term variability in the microbial, nano- and picoplankton... | reverse complement strand
GGGATTCAATTTGAGGGGCCGAGCTGTCCGTTTAGATTAATGGAAACGCCGCCTAAGATGGGCGGCGAGGTGTCTAGGCTTGGGGCAGATAATGCACTATGGGATCACGGCACTTCGCAAGATTTTGGGCCGAATAGCTCCGGTTTCTCTTCGGGCATTGATAAGACGTCACCACCACCTGCACCACTTGAAGGTGTGACCATTGTCGATTTATCGATGGGGTGGGCGGGGCCGCTCGCCACCCGAAATCTTGCGGATTTAGGTGCCAAGGTCATAAAGGTTGAAAGTTGTACCAGATTCGATTGGTTCCGAAGCTGGGAGGCCAGTCAAGAATGGATTGATAATAACGGCGCTGAGAAAGCACATAATTTTATTTACGTAAATCGCCAGAAACTTGGGGTAACGATCGACTTTGAGTCTAAGTCTGGGCGAGACCTTCTGCTCGAGCTGGTCAAGGGTGCCGATGCAGTAGTCGACAACTATCCCACGGGTGTCTTGGAAAAGCTTAATCTTGATTATCATGTCATGAGAAAAGTAAAACCGGACATCGTCATGCTGTCGATGCCGGCCTTTGGGAGAACGGGGCCTTGGGCAAAATTTCGGGCTTACGGATCCACTGTTGAGCAGGCAGCAGGGCTACCTCATTTGCAAGGTGAGGAAGCAGATCCGCCCACGATGCTGCATGTTGCTTTCGGCGATGCGGTTTCTGGCCTTTATGGCACTGCGGCGCTATTAACTGCCCTAAGACACAAGAAGAAAACGGGTGTCGGACAGTTTGTTGATCTGAGCCAAGCTGAATGCATGCTGCCACATGCGATACACGGAATACTATGCCAGTCGGTTAACGGTCATGCCCCGGCGCGGCAGGGCAACCATGCTTCGGATTATTTTGTTCACCAAGTATTCCCTTGTAAAGGCCGCGATCAGTGGATCCTTATCCAGATTAAGTCGGAAGCGGAGTGGGAATCGGTAATGGATATGATTCCGACTCTTAGGTCTTTTTCTTATTTAGAGCCCATGGAGCGGCGTGCTAAATTTATAGAAATTGAGGCCGTTATTGGCGAGTGGACGAGTATTGGGAGCGCGAAGGACTTGATGGCAGCGCTTCAGGCTGTTTGTGTCCCTGCTGCGATCCTGAATGACGTAGCCGATTTGATGGAGGATCCACATTTAGTGAGTCGCGGCTATATGCAATTCCTAAGCCGAGAGTTTGTGGGGGAGCAGCCCCATCCCAGCGCTCCATGGAGGTTCGGGGACGCCCCCATCAGAATCAGTAGCTCGGCGCCCACTCTGGGTCAGCACAACCAAGATATTTTAGGCGGCTTGCTAGGTCTGTCGAATGGCCAAATAGCGTCGTTATCGCGCGACGGGATCATTGGAAACAAACCGAGGTTGGCATAGTGGGCGCAGTCACAGAGTCAGAATCCAATGCCTCTCGGGGAGGTATTCTAATTGCTAATCGAGGGGAAATAGCCATTCGCATTGCCAGAGCGGCGGCGGATAGCGCTATTCGTTCGGTCAGTATATTTTCGTCCGATGACCGCACTAGTTTGCACACCAATATAGCGGATGAGGCGGTTTTAATACCGGGTGCCGGACCGCGAGCTTATCTGGACATTGACGAGATTATTCAAGCGGCAAAGGAATCGGGTTGCAATGCGATTCATCCGGGCTACGGATTTTTATCGGAGCGTGCAGATTTTGCGCTGCGTTGTAGAGAGGCCAATATTCTGTTCATTGGTCCGAAACCAGAGCATCTTGAGCTCTTTGGCGACAAAGTAGCGGCAAGAAAAGCCGCAATTTATGCGGGTGTGCCGGTGCTAGCGGGTAGCGATCGGTCGGTGACGATCGATGACGCAAGAGTCTTCTTTAACGCGATCAGTGGACCGATCATTTTAAAAGCGGTTATGGGAGGCGGGGGAAGAGGAACCCGCGTTGTTTACGATGAGTCTGAACTAGAGGATGCCTTTGCTCGATGTCAATCTGAGGCTCAAGCAGCATTCGGTAATGACCAGGTATACGTCGAAGAGTTTTTAAGTCGGGCTAAGCACATAGAAGTTCAGATTATTGGGGATCTGATGGGTGACATTACTCACCTCGGCGATAGAGAGTGTTCTGTGCAGCGGCGCAACCAAAAAATTGTGGAAATCGCGCCTGCACCGGGTCTGTCAGCTAGTTTGAGGGACAAGATTACTGACGCAGCACTGACATTTGCTCGGCAACATCACTATCTGAGCCTCGGTACCTTCGAGTTTCTCATTGATGTTAATTCGTCCGACGAGCGATTTGTGTTTATCGAGGCTAATGCTCGGTTGCAAGTGGAGCACACTGTCACCGAAGAGATTACTGGCTTCGATTTGGTACGAGCGCAGATACAGATCGCAATGGGTTCCAGCTTGGCCGATATCGGTCTGGGCGAGCCTCTTGCAACGTTGAATAAAGGCTATTCGATACAGGCGCGAGTAAACTTGGAGACGATCAATTCCGACGGCACCATTTTGCCCGGCTCTGGTGTTTTAACGGGATATGAAGCGCCAAATGGTCCAGGTGTGCGGACAGACGGATATGGCTACGTGGGCTACGAGGTCAATACTGCCTTTGATTCCTTGATCGCAAAGGTCATCGTTCACGAGAGGTCAGCGCAATTTACAGATGCGGCGAGAAAGTCGATCAGAGCCGTGTCAGAGTTTCGATTAGAGGGCGTTAGGACTAACCTGTCATTTGTTAAAAACATCATCAACCATCCTGACTTCGCTCAGGGGAAAATTCATACGCGCTGGATAGATGAAAATATAGAGGCGCTCACCTCGGAGTGGGAAGGGCCTGATCGATTCGTATCAAATTTCACACAGGCGAAAAATGGCGGGGGTGGCTTGCCGGCAGATTTAAATAGGAATGACCCTCTGGCGTTGTTTTCTCATCAGTCCTCGCCGATGCCAATGGAGAGTGCGAGCTCATCGGCTGAGGTGGCAAGCCTTCCCGAAGGGCTCATTGCTATACAGTCACCTATTCAGGGAACCATTATTGATCTTGATTGTGAGGTCGGGCAGGAAGTCCGCTCTGGTGACTTAGTTCTGGTGCTCGATGCGATGAAAATGGAGCATGAGATAAGGGCAACCTGCGATGGGATTGTTCGTCATATCGATCTCACCGTGGGCAGTATCGTCACTGAGAATCAGCCCATTCTGTACCTTGAAGAGGCTCTGTTTGAAAAGCGAAGCAAAGCTCCAGAAGCGCAATTAGATGTAAACCACATAAGGCCAGATTTACAGGAGAGCATCGATCGACACGCGTACACGCTCGACGAGAGTAGGCAAGAAGCGGTTGCTAAACGTAGATCACGCGGTGGGCGTATGCCACGCGAAAATATTCGTGAGTTGATGGATGAAGGTTCCTTCAAGGAATATTGGCCTCTCGTAGTGGCTCGCCAGCATCAACGTCATGATCCAGAATCGCTTCGCGAGCGCAGCCCTGCCGACGGCGTGATCGGTGGTACAGGTACGATTAATGCGTCTCTGTTTGGGGAAAAGGCTTCCTCAGCCATGCTGGTGCATTATGACTACACGGTCCTTGCCGGCACGCAGGGTGGAAGAGGGCATTACAAGCAAGATCGATTGTTTGAGCTGGCCCTCAGGTTTCGGTTGCCTCTTGTGCTGTTCAGTGAAGGCGGCGGTGGGCGACCGGGAGATGATTCACTGGGGCCCGCTGTTTCTTTTGATGTTCAGACGTTTACTCAGTTTGCAAAACTTTCAGGTGCGGTCCCGCTGATCGGTGTCAATCACGGGCGATGCTTTGCTGGCAACACTGTCCTGCTGGCTTGTTGTGATGTGATCATAGCGACTGAGAATTCGACCATTGGTATGGGCGGACCCGCAATGATTGAGGGCGGTGGTTTGGGCGTTTATTCACCGGAAGAAGTGGGACCCATGTCGACCCAAGTCCCAAATGGAGTGGTGGACATTCTGGTGAAGGATGAGCAAGAAGCGGTCGCGGTGGCTAAAAAATACCTGTCTTACTTTCAGGGAGAAATTGAGTATTGGGAGTGTGCGGATCAGATTAGTTTACGACATGTGGTTCCAGAGAATCGGGTGAGACTTTATGACATGCGTGAAATCATAAAAACGATAGCTGACATCGACTCCGTGCTTGAGATAAGAAAATCATTTGGTGCTGGAATTATTACTGCATTTATTCGCATAGAGGGCAAACCGATGGGCGTTATTGCCAATAACCCTCATCATCTGAGCGGTGCAATTGACTCTGCAGGCGCTGACAAAGGCGCTCGATTCATAAAGTTATGCGATGCCTTCGACATACCCATTCTGAGTTTGATGGACTGTCCTGGCTTAATGGTCGGGCCTCAAGTTGAGGCAACAGGTCTGGTAAGGCATTCGGCACGGATGTTCAATGCAGGTGCGAATATCACTACGCCACTGTTTGGAGTCGTTGTTCGTAAAGCGTATGGACTAGGCATCCAGGCAATGTGCGGCGGCAGTTCACTGATGGGGTTGCTGACAATTGCATGGCCAACAGCAGAATTTGCAGCGATGAATATAGAGGGCAGCGTAAAGCTGGGCTTTAGAAAAGAGCTAGAGGCGATAGAGTCAGCCGAAGCCCGACAGCAGCTATTCAGAGAGAAAGTAGAGGAGCAGTACGAGCTGGCCAAGGCGGTAAATGCGGCGTCAGGCGGTGGTATTGATGATGTGATTGACCCCTGTGAGACCCGGTCTTGGATTGCCGAGGGGCTGAAGCGCCTGCCACCACGCCCACCTCGCGTCGAAAAAAAGCATGCCTATATCGATACCTGGTGAGCAAATGTGGTGGGGTTGTATTGTGAGCATTTGATTGGCTTAAAGTGCTAGGCGCGTCTCACGGAGACCATATGAGAAACAGTGAACAGCATGATAGAAACGGCGCAGACACCCGCAGGGATCTGCCATCCGTCGACACCGTGCTGAAATCTTGCGGTGACCTCGAGGCGACCTGGGGGAGAACCCGTGTTGTGCAGGTGGTTAAATCCGAGCTTGCTGATTTGAGAACACGCTTGGGAACAGGATTACACTGCGATATCAGCAAAAATGAAATCGTCGCGAGAGTGCTTACAGCGCTTACCGATGCGGATAGATCGACCTTCAAGCAGGTTTTTAACCTGACTGGAACCATTTTGCATACCAATCTTGGCCGTGCACTGCTGCCTCAACGAGCCATTGATGCGATGAACCAAGTAGCGTCTATGCCAACCAACTTGGAATATGATCTGCGGAGAGGGACTCGGGGTGAGCGAGACGACCACGCAGAGCAGCTCATTTGTGAGCTGCTGGGGACAGAGGCGGCGACGGTGGTTAATAATAATGCGGCCGCATTATTGCTTGTATTAAATACTCTGGCGCAGGGATTAGAGATTCCGGTTTCTAGAGGTGAGTTGGTTGAGATCGGTGGATCTTTTCGTATTCCCGACATTATGGAAAAGTCTGGCTGTGAACTCGTTGAGGTAGGCACCACGAACCGGACGCACTTAAAGGATTACTCGCACGCCGTAAAAAATAGCACTGCTCTTATTTTAAAGGTCCACACGAGTAATTACTCCATAGAGGGTTTCACTTCAGCGGTCGGTGAGCCAGATCTTGCTGCGCTGGCACATCAACACAATCTCCCACTCGTCGTAGACTTGGGCAGTGGCAATTTAATTGACTTCTCATGTTACGGGCTTCCTGAAGAACCTGTTATTACCAGTGCCATTCGCAACGGTGCTGACATAGTGACGTTTAGCGGTGACAAGCTATTGGGTGGGCCGCAGAGTGGGATTATCGCTGGACGGCGGGAGCTCATTGATCGAATTAGAAGTAACCCGCTTCGACGGGCTTTGCGATCAGATAAACTGACCCTAGCGGCTTTGTCCGAGGTGCTCAAAATTTATCGTCAGCCGGAGACACTCGCGCGTGAATTGCCGACGTTACAGTACTTGGCGAAGGAACAAAGTCTCATTCGTGAACAAGCAGTATTTTTAGCGCCCCAATTGGCAGGCTGCTTGCCAGACGGTTTTACCGTGGAGCCACAGCCATGCCTCAGTCAGATTGGCAGTGGCGCCATGCCCGTTCAAAATATTCCTAGCTACGCGTTAGCTATTACTGCGATCACTGATGCTGATATACGTCGGCTGTCTGAAGCAATGAGGCGGCTACCGTGTCCTGTAATTGGACGTCTGCACGAAGGTAAACTATTGCTCGATTTACGATGCCTTGACGATGATGAAAGATTTATCGAACAGGCACGTCATTTAGAGCATCTGTTACTTTGATCGTCGCGACCGCAGGACACGTCGACCATGGCAAGACCTCCCTGGTTAAACAGTTGTCTGGGGTTGATACCGATAGGCTCAAAGAGGAAAAACAACGCGGGTTATCGATAGAGATCGGATACGCGTTTTTGCAGGCAGAAGCGGGTTTCAATATCGGCTTTGTTGACGTGCCCGGTCATCACCGCTTCATCAATACGATGATTTCCGGTGTGTGCAGCGTAGACCTTGCGTTAGTAGTGGTCGCGGCAAACGAGGGGCCGATGCCTCAAACCATTGAGCATTTAGAAGTGCTGCGTTTGTTGGGTGTGGATCAATATGTCATTGTGATAACGCATATCGACAAAATCGACGTTTCAGAGCGTTCAGGCGTTGCCGAAGCACTGCTCGCTTCGATCCAAACACATATCCCGATGGCAAGCGCCCCGAGTTTTGTGGTGAGCAATGCGGATGGGGCGGGAATTACCGAGCTTAAACAATTTCTCATTAAAACGGCAAAGAATTTGCAAGATAAACCGGAGAGGGGATATTTTCGGTTATCGATTGATCGGGTATTTCACCTGCAGGGCAGCGGATTAATCGTCACGGGCACCTCGATCTCAGGTGGCGTGTCGGTAGGGGATCATTTGACGCTGTTACCTGAAAATAAGAAGGTAAGAGTTCGCTCGATACACTCTCAGAACGCCAAGACGCAATACGGAAGAGCTGGACAGCGCTGCGCGCTTCAATTGACGGGTATCAAAAAGTCAGACCTTAAGCGTGGCGACTGGCTAAATGGAGGCGGCGGTGTCTTGGCCTCTCATCGCTTCAACGCCAGACTGACAGCGTCTAAAAGCTTGCCGTTCACTGTGAAACATTTGTCAAAGGTTAAAATTTACATCGGCGCTAAGCGACAAGCTGCAAAGCTGTACCTCTTGGAGGAATCTGCTCGCACTACCGGCTTAGTGAGAGATGCAACAGTGCTCGTACAGATAGTTGTCGAAACTGACATAGATTGCTGCTTGGGCGATCGTTTTCTGCTTCGGGATAGCAGCGAGTCCACAACCATAGCGGGAGGCATCGTACTGGAGCCTAGAGCGGAGCAGGCACGAGCTAAGAATAAAGAAGGGCTAGGGTATCTTCGGGCCATGGGGTTACCCACCTTCGGTCAGATACTTACGGAGTTGCTCGTTAATCGGCAAGAGGTGTTAAATACAACTCGTTTCATGTCAATGTGTAATCTCTTAACGCGGGATTTTGAGGCGGCGCTCCACAGCGCTCAATTAGCCAAGCGTATTCATCACTTCAGAATTAACGGGCAAGATTTTTGCGTGCTCGATGATGTCTGGGCTCGAAGTCAAAAAACGATACTTGATCTGGTGCAATGCTGCTATCGCGATAGTCAAAATCAGGATGGAGTGCTTATTGACCACTTGCGAGTTAGATGCCTCGCTCAACTCCGGGGGAGAGATAAAGACTCGCTCCTAGAGGCTGCCTTAGACGACTTGGTAGGTAGCTCGCTTTTAAAACGGGTTAGTGGTCGGGTCCGCTTGCCCGGCCTCGAACCTGTTATGACGGCTCAAAAAATGAGGAATTGGGAGCTGATAACAACAGTGCTCAGACAGTATCAGACCCAAATACCGACTCTGTCAGATTTACTCGAGTCGCACGAGCTAAGTCGAGAAACGCTTCAGTCTGCGCTGATGGAGGCTGTCAAAGATGGTCGAGTTCACAAGATCGGCACTACGCGCTTTCTGCTGTCCGATCGACTCAATCATTTCGCTCAAAGTTTGACCACGCTGTTTGAGACTCAAGGTATGTTCTCGGTAGCGGATGCGAGAGATCATCTAGCGTTGGGACGTAATTCATGCGTCGATTTACTTGAGTATTTTGATCAAGTTGGCGTCACCAGACGAGATGGCGATAAGCGCGTTGTCCTTACGGGCGACCCCGAGACAGTGCATTAATGATCAAATAGTTTTTGGAAGAGTGACGCTCCCGGTGGGGTGCCTGGTCTTCAAAACCAGTGAGGCGCTTAAGCAGTGCCTGGTGGGTTCGACTCCTACCTCTTCCGCCAAATAAGTGTGCTTTTTGGCAAGTCACGGCAAAAGGCGATAAATATTGGGAGGAGGCTTTAAGTCACTATGAACTTCAGCAAGATAGATGAAGAGCTTTTGCTCGCGCTTGACTCATTCCCTGAACTGGACATTTGGACCGATCTGGAGAAGACGCGGAGCCTCGGGAAAAAAATGCGTCAGAAAATAATCGGTCAAATATTGCCGGTGGAAGGTGTTCAACATGCTGACTATGTCCTGCCGCAGGGCGATGCCCATAATTTGGTTTTCCGCGTCTATCGCCCAGATAGCCAGACAGATCCGTTGCCCGCATTACTCTGGATGCATGGGGGAGGCTATTGTCTGGGGGCGATGGAAAATGATGACAACATCGTTCGCCAGTTCGTTAAAGAGACTGGGTGCATCATGGTTTCGGCAGACTATCGACTCGCACCCGAATTCCCTTATCCCATCGCGTTGAATGATTGTTACACCGTACTTTCATGGATCGCCGACCACAGTGAAGAACTCGCAATAGATCGACTTAGAATTGCTGTCGGTGGTGTGAGCGCCGGCGCAGGTCTAGCGGCGTCGTTGGCGCTTTATGTGAGAGATCATTCGGATATCAAGCTTGCTTTTCAGTTCTTGCTTTGCCCAATGATCGACGATCGCAGTGTTACTCCATCAATGTGCCAAGCTAACAATGCCAAACTCTGGAACCGGGATTCAAACCTGATGGGGTGGAGATATTATTTAGGGCAGAAAAAAAATGCAGTCGGGAAAGCGGCGGACAATACCCCGATCTATGCCGCCGCGAGTCGTGCAAAGGACCTTAGCAATCTCCCGCCTGCGTATATTTCAGTAGGGACTGCAGACGGCTTTATCGATGAGAATCGCGATTATGCTGATCGGCTCGCCTTGCATCACGTAGACGTTCAGTTAGAGATGTTTGTCGGCGGGTTTCATGGGTTCGAATTCCTAGTTCCTGCGGCCACAATCGCTAAGGATGCAAGAAACAAACATTATGCTGCTATCCGTAATGCATTGCTTCCCGAGAAATCTGCGTAGCACCGAGATTTTCTCTCTACTTTAACGGCGGACTGAGACATTAAAGGAGCCGAAAACTTGATCGACAAAGTCAGTGAGCCTTCGGCAAAGGATTACGGATTGTTATCCTTCTTAACGCTTATCAATGTGTTGTGCGTGGTCGATCGGCAACTAATAGCCAGTATGGCGAACTGGATAAAACCAGACCTCGGCTTGACCAATACCCAGTTTGGCCTTTTGACGGGGCTCATTTTCATTGTCTTCTACGGTGTCGCCGGTGTGTTTATGGGGATTCTGGCGGATCGTATTAACCGAACCCGTTTTATCGCATTTGGCTTGGCTAGCTGGAGTGTGCTGACGGTTATTTCAGGAGCGGCGAAGGGGTTCGTTAGCCTCGCGATTCCAAGGCTGTTTATAGGCATTGGTGAATCCATCATGACGCCCGCGTCTATGTCGATACTCTCCGATCGTTTCCCAGCAAAGCGCTTGGGTTTTGCAACGTCCTTTTATTACATGGCGGCACCAATTGGTATCTCTTTGAGCTTATTGATTGCGGGGTACCTTGAGCCTTTACTGGGCTGGCGCGGCTGTTTCTACGCGCTTGGTGTCATGGGTGTTTTATTGAGCTTAGTGCTCTTGTTCCTCAGAGAGACGCCACGCCCTCCTGTAGATGACTCGGCGATCCTTTCGACCAGAAAGCCTGCGCTGCTGCCACTGAAAGGCACGATAATACTCATCCGAGATAGTTTGCTCCGATGTCCGGCATTGTTGTTAACGATTTCTGGGGCAGTAATGTTTCATGTGTTCTTGGGTGCCGCTGTTTTCGAGCAAATTTGGTTTGTTGAGGAACGCGGATTTGATCGGAATGGCATTGCTGAGCTCACCGGTTGGCTGGCACTAGTAGGGGGCGTCAGCGGCAATTTATTCGGTGGGTTGGGCAGTGACTACTTTCTGAAGAAAACTGGTATTGGTCGTCCGATGTTTATGTTTTGGATCACCCTATTCGTCATGCCCATCATGCTTGCATATCGATTTATTGATCCCACTTCATTTTTCTTTATGGTTTGTATGTTCCTCGCATTTTTTCAATTGGGCTGCTTATATGGGCCAGTTTTTGGAACGATTCAGGAGTTAGTCCCGACGTATTTACGGGGGACAGTTACGGCAGTTGCGTTGCTGATGATTAATGTAGTCGGTCTTGGTTTGGGAGTGACATCTAGCGGTCTGTTGTTGGACTGGCTAATGGTAAATGCGATTGCAAACCCTTACACAATCACCTTGGTGTCGTTTACATTGATTTCGTTTTCGGCAATCCCATTGTTTTTCTTTGCTGGGCGTCGCTTCAGTCAGGATAGACAAGTTCTTCTATAGAAGTCCCTTACCGCGTATTCACCTTTCTATTAATTTTGTTACCTCTTTAGGCAAGTAGAAGATCCCTATATGCAACATAGCCAGCCGAGCGAGCATGGAGTAGGCCGCCGTGACCTGCTGGACCCCGGGCGAGATCGAGAAGAGCTGACCGCTTACAAGCCTTTAAAACGCGGTCTTGAGACAGTGCCCCAAGCACGGCGCATGGTGCCGAACTCACTCGAAGTTCACATAAAACGTCAGCCGCAAATGAACATCATCGTCGGGCTTTACGCCCAACTCATTGACGCCGTAGTGAGTCCAGACAATATTGGGGCTCAGGGTGAAATGTGGATTGAATCGGTATTCCACGCCGGCAACCAGGTTGGTCGCGGTCGCGGTCGGGTCAAAAGGGATGTAAGCAATATCATTGCCTTTGACGCTCGGTTTGAACAGGCGATGCAGTTGCGCCATGACACTCCATGGGCCACCTAATTTCATCACTCCCATCAGCGCAGCGAGTTCAAGATCTGGGTCCTCGCCTCTATCCTGATGGGTATATTCCAGCCCCAGAGTGTATTGCTCGGTCTTTTTACCCACCAGAAATTGCACGGTGGATCGATCATAAGGCCCCGGACGCGTTTCCCAGTCCAGATAGGCATCGACTAACAGACCGGTCGATCCTCGCCAGGTAATACCGCCCATGGTTTTACTAAAAGGGTTTTTGTCGGCCTCCCAGCTTGCTTTAGCGCCGTGCATCACCCGGTAGCTCAAGCCCTCGGCAACCGATAGCGGTCCCGATAACTTCAAGCCCACATCACGCGCTGCAATGCCCTGTATGTCTGGCGCAGTGCGCACCAAGTAGCGCTTGCCCCAAAACGCTTCCATTACATCATAGGTGATGGTCGGAATAAGCCCGCCCGACAGCTGGTGATCCCCCAGTTTTTTCGTTACCCCTAAGTCGAGAATCCGATGCGTCATTTCATAATTTTCAAACGCGCCCTCGTGGTAAGCCTCGAGCCGGGCTCTTCCAGACCACAGGTCGCCAAATTTGGTATCTGCGGTCAGCAGCAGTCGCCGCAGGACCGTCCCCGAGGCGCCGTCGCCCTGGTCAGTGTGGTGGCTGGGGACGTGGTAGAGATCACCGAAGAAAAAGCCGCCAAAGTCTGCATTAAGGCCCGCATCAGCGCAGACACCGGGCGCACCGATGAAGCTGAAGCACGTGAGCACAAGCAGCCATTTGGTCAGTGCATTGTCGCAGTGTTGAGTCTTCTTCACGCGCTTCTGTTCCCACAAGGTTCGAGCAGTGTCTCGTTTGACGGCGGCTTGTGAATTTCGCCGGCATGCTCACAGCTTAGCTCGATCAATACCGCTCCAAGATCGACTGCTAGAGCATTTGCTCAGGTTGGCTATATTGCTATTGCCGTATGTGCGAAGCAATAGCACGATCGCTCAGTTGATTGAGTCGAGTAAAAGTAGCGGTGGACGCCCAGAATGATTCGTTGCGGGGATGCCAACAGAATTTCCAGCTGCAATACCGTCAGCGAGCATTGCTTGGGTCATGTCGCGACGTCGAGAGTTTAACCGTTGATTACCCAGTCGATCGCACCAGTTGGGGTGAGGAAGGTGCCCGAGTGCCCCGATACTGATGACGCTTACGGTGGGCTGTTGTAACCTGCTTTCCACAGCGGGGTTTGTCATCGTAGCCGCTATAATGGCGTCGGCGCCGGTGCCGTTTCGGGCGATGCCGCGAACCACATTGAGGAAAGAATCATGAGTTACGAATGTTTTGATCTTACTGTTGCCGAGGGTATCGCGCATATTCGCTTTAATCGCCCAGAGAAAGCGAACTCCATGATTCCCTCTTTCTGGACGGAGCTGCCCGACGCGGTGAATGCATTATCGAGAGATGCGACAGCGCGGGTCATTGTGCTCTCAGCGGAAGGTCGACATTTCTCTTCGGGAATGGACATTGCAGTCTTCATGGATGGAGGGCTAGATGGGTCTGATAATGATCGTGATAGCCGCTTTGTTCGCGCAGAAGCATTTCGACATCACTGTATGGCACTTCAAGATGCGTTTAGTTGTCTTGAAGCAGCGCGCATGCCGGTGTTGGTGGCTATTCAAGGCGCAGCAGTCGGCGGCGCGATGGATCTGATTACCGCCTGTGACTGCCGTTATGCCACCAGCGATGCTTTTTTCTCGGTTCACGAGACAGCCATTGGTATGACAGCAGACGTGGGCACTTACCCGCGCTTGGTAAAGCTAATTCCTGAGGGATGGGCGCGCCAAATGTCCTATACCGCCGAGCGTGTCAGTGCTGACAAAGCGCGCGATATTGGCCTTGTTAATGAGGTTTATGACACGGCAGAGGAGATGCTCGAGGCGGTTATGACTATTGCCAAGCAGATTGCCGGACACGCGCCACTCGCCGTATCGGGTGCAAAGCGCATGGTCAACTATGCCCGCGATCACACCACGGCAGACGGTCTCGATTACATCGCCACCTGGAATGCAGCCATGCTCGATGGCGAAGCCATCCGCACTTCTTATATGGCCAAAGCACAGGGCGAAACGCCTGAGTATGATGCGCTGCTTCCGGTCAAAAAAGTTGCCGGCGAATAAGACTGCGGCGCTAATCGAGCAGCCTGAGTCGGCACAGGGCTTCGCTTGATCCACTGATTAACAGCGCTGTTGGTGTGAGATGGCGTGGTGATCGAACCCGCTACCGGTTACGGCCCTGTCAGGGCGCAGCGGTCGTCGCGATCTTCAAGCCAATCAAGGTGTCATGCTAAAGGTGCTCTATTTTCCAGAGTAAAAGCGGCTTAGGGGGAGGTGCCGCTCGCCTGATGAGTTGCGCTGGATCGCTGTAACAACAGAACCGGGATCACCCCCACTAAAACAATCACGATCGCAGGTAGCGCGGCATCGGCCAAGCGCTCATCACTTGCTAATCGATAGACCCGCGTGGCGAGGGTGTCAAAGTTGAAGGGCCGTAAGATCAGTGTCGCGGGCAGCTCGCGCATGACATCAACGAACACCAAGAGACTGGCCGCGAGAATACTGGGTCGCAGCAGTGGTAAATGAATGCGCCATAGGACCTGACCCGGTGCGGCACCTAATGTTCTGGCGGCGGCATCGATGTCTGGAGAAATGCTGGAGAAGCCAGCGTCCACCGACTGATAGGCAACTGTCAGAAAGCGAC